>Ga0065711_1046165_pt1 | contig 13048 bp, 8 predicted proteins | sample Hoacrofraction12_FD_59098 | JGI IMG/M metagenome (GOLD analysis project Ga0065711, IMG submission 59098) | Hoatzin crop microbial communities from Cojedes, Venezuela - Epithelial fraction 12 v2 (version 2) | ecosystem: Host-associated > Birds > Digestive system > Esophagus > Crop | place... | reverse complement strand
CCCCCCCCCGACCAAAACCATACGTTCAGTTCCAATTGAGAAGTTTCTTTTAACAAATTGTATAATAAAAGGCTTTCCTTTAAGCACAAGCTTAAATCCGTTTGATTTCAGTGAGTTAAGTGGAGACTTAAATTAAGGAACTGCCAAGGGCTTTGCCGCCTGAGTCTGCAGTCAAGTACCGAGCAAGCACCTGGGCTGAGCGGGGTCCTGGAGCACAGGATGAAAAGTGAAAACGAAGCATGAAGAAATAAACTGAAAATCAGCACAGCACTTGGAGATTTTGAGCTTTGTTTGCGCAGTATTTCTAAGGTGTGTTTTGTATGTTTGAAAAAATCCCGTTATTCAGGAGCCTGGAATCACTCTTCCATCTCCAGCTCTGCTGAATAGCAGAGGCGCAGCATGCAGTCCTTTATTCCGAGGGAGCCTTAATCACTCCCCTCCCGAAACTGCTGCTCCATTTGACTGACAGAATTAGAAGCAATCCACATATTGGAGAGGAAAAAAGAAAGGCAGACCCATTTGGTTGTCAGACTGTGGGTACATACACAAAGCTTTTAGCAAAAAAAGAAAGAAGAAGAAAGAAGAAAAAGTTGTTGCCCTCCTAAATCACATCTATATTAATGACATGAATGACAGGCTTAAGGGGAAAATTATAAATCTTTCTTGCCAGCTTTTCTTTTATTGCCCAACCGTAAATTTCATCTTTCCAGAAAGCAGTGCCATTAAACGTGCAGCTTACAGACGTGAGCACTGTAGATAAGCCGCAGCTAGACTCGTCCGAAGCGAGGTTGAGCACTCGCCCAGTGGGCACGGCTGTGAGCCCTTCTGCACCGGGCCATACCCAGCAACACCAGCGCAACCGATGCGGCACTTCGCTGCTGTAGCCCCCAGAGCGCCCGGTCACCATCCCCGCATGGCACAGGAGAGGGCTACGAGACCGGAGCACTCAGGTGGGGCTGTGCAGCTGGCCACATAACCCAACAGTCCTGACACCCCGGTCGTTTGGGACTCCCCTTGATAGCCTGTTTCAGGGAGAATAAGCAGCCCTGGTCTTGTGGCTGAACAACCCTCTGGGGCTGCAACCTGCTAGCAACAGCATCCAGAATGACTCCAGAGCCTCCAGAGCCCTCAAAGGATGTCCTCTGCTTTGGCAGAGCAGTAGCATATCTCCCTTTACGAAGGAGCTTTGGACTGCCAGGGAAAGAAGAGTGTTGGCTCTCCTCTCCCATGCCACACAGGAGGCTTCCTCTATCTCCAAAGCATTTCTGCTTTGTTCATTTTCCTACACAGTCTCCAGGGAAAACACAGAGGAAGATGGAGAAACCCCAGTGCCTTGCAGGATCACAGACATAGACGTAATCATCTTCAGTTAAAAATAATTCCTTCAAATTTCCCCAAACCCAAGTTCTGTTTTCCCTGGAAGTGATATATAACTGATACAACTGATAGACCTATTCTCTGTAGTGTGCGTATGCTTGTGTGTACATATGTTTACATATACACATACGTGTTATTCTGTTTCTGTAAGAGTCTCCTGTGAAAGACTGTTACAGTCATGTGTAACTGCCTATGCCCAGACATATTGCAAAGATACTTCTTTGGGTTTTATTGTCTGTGACCATTATACTTACGTTTTATAGTAGCCTAATTACAGACAATCCACTTTAAATGCTGACATGCAGTGTTAAGTTATTCTGCAGGTGAATGAGTAGATACAACATTTCTCTGTGTGCTCTAAAATTGTGTAGTATTATTAACTGGATCTGTCAACAGCAGGACTGTCTGGAAAAATCAGTCGATTTAAAAATGGTCCTTGATTTCCCATCGCCAGTGGCACTGAATACATAGTGTTTGGGGAATGTTTTTTTTTCATGAAGGAGGTGGAGGATTAAAAAATTGAATAGTTTCATTTGAAACCTCCTGCACAGTTTAGTTTATAACAATAAAATGCAATGCTGGTTCCCTACAAATCAATTCAGCTGAAAAACAGAATTAAGAAAAAATCAAAATGAATAATCCAAGTGCTGCCATGTCCTGCTCTGGCTCTACCTGTGCTACACAGCCCAAACAGATACGGCTCCCACCTTTTCCCAGCACTGCTACAATAGATAATAAAACTCCTTTAATTTTCCGTCACTCTCTTCATCTTAATGGACACCCAGAGATTTCATAACTGTAGGAGGATGGTGCACAAACCCACACCTTTTCTGGAAAGAAACAGCATGGAAAAAGAGAAATTTTGGGTGGAAATGCCAGAAGAAACACTGTCATGAAAAACAGGCTTTAAATATTGAAAACATGTAAAGGACAACATACAGCACAGGGGAAACAGGCTGAATAAAACATGCTGCTATTAAAGCCCTGGAGCTCAGTCCTGAGGGATTTGCATTTTTCCGATTCAGACTGTGATTTTTCAGGGATTCTGAGTGCCACTGGAAGGTTGTGGGTCCGCGGAGACACAGTGCCTGCGGAGCAGTCCCCGTGCTGTGACAGGTAGCTGTTCCCTCCCAGGCTCAGTCTAGCACATTAAGAACCTAACAGTATCTTTCTTTTTTCAGCTCTCTGCTTCAAAGGCTCTCTAATGCGTTACCATTACCCCGCGCTCACCCCCACCACAGCGATAAGCGCAGTATAAATAGCTACCAGTAGATGACAGATAGAACATGGACATGACAACAGTGTCCTCCCCCTGTTCCCGCAGTCGGCACAGCAATATCTGTCGTGATCCACTCAGCGGTGGGACGGCAGGGACGCAGCGGAGAGGCAGAGGTGCTGGCAGGGGTCGAGCTGAAGCAAGGCAAACTTTTCATGCTGTCCCCGAAACCCCATCGGAGGTGAATGTACAGGTGAATATTTATCTGAGCAAAATAATAACCTCAGGGTTAATTAGGACTTGGCATTGTTTAAGAGTTGGTCATAACTAGGAATTGATGTAATTTGATGTTCAGTGCTTCAGTGAGCTCCCACTCTGGCTCTTTTTTCTCCTAAAACCCTGCAGCAGTGTCATCCAGCTCGGGGATAATGGAGTGGATTAAAAACCAGCTCCTCGTCTCATGCTGATTTTGTTTGCCTCACTGTGCTCCTACATCCAAAGCAGAAAAATATGAGCAGGATGTCTGGCTTTGGGCACCGTAATTTGAGAAAAACATAGATCGATTGGCAAGAGGCCAGAGAAGAGCAAACAGGAATGATAAGAGATTTGGAAAACTTGACCTGTAAGGAAAGGTTGTAGGAATTGGGTTTGTTTAGTCTAGAAAAGAAAAGAATGAGGAAAGATATGATAAAAGTCTTCCAATATGCAGGAGTTTGTTATAAAGAGAACAATGATCAACTGCTCTTCTTGTTCCTTGAGAAATCACCTTACAGCAAAGAGGACTGAGGTTGGGCACTAGGAAAACATCTTTCCACTACATACAGGAGTAGGGATATCCTGGCCCAGACCGCGTAAAGCAGTTCTGATGCCTTCTCTGTGTGGGTGGCTTTTGGAACAGGTTACTGAGGCAGAGGCCACGTACCTTGGAGACCCTCTTCTGGTCCCGTCTCCTGCTCTATGCTCAGCTCCTGCAGCCAGATGCCGCTGGTGACATCCATCATGCATGTATCTGTCATCCCCACCCCACCACGAGCAGCCCCTCTCCTCTTACTGGCAGGGTTAGGGAGAAAGCTGGAGCTGCCTGCTGGGAAACACTGACCAGTGGGGCACGGCTTCCCTTCGGAGGTGATGCTGGCCTCAGGAGGTACCCACGTACCCCCAAGCTCCCACACAGGTTGCAGTTATCGCTGGCCTACATGGCACGTGCAGGGGCAGAAGACGGCTCAGGGTCTTTCCAGCTCAGCGTGTCATCACAGCTTGGCCCTTCATTTGCAGCAGAGGCGTTTCTTCCGCTCGGGGTACTGTTATTTATTGGTATTAGCCCCTCACAGCTCGAAGGGCAGCCCCACTGCGTCAGGCTTTGTACAAAGTGAGACCCGCGGGCACAGCACAAACAATCTGCGCAGCAGGCAAGGAGGGGACTGAGAGCAAGGCAGAGACGCGCTGGAGAAGAGACCTGGTCCAGGCTGTGACTTTGGGGACGCGCAGCCCTGGGCAGGTGCCACGTTCCAACCATTGCCTTCACGTGCACCCGCACATGGACACCCAGACCGAACGGTAGTGTCCTGGCAAAGAGGTGAGCCCTGACTTGAAGTCAGAGGAGAACAGGCTTGCAAAAGTCAATCATGTTCTGCAAAGCTAGTAAATATTTCACGAGGTTCACAAAGCCTCAAACTCCACAAGCTTGGCAAAGCCTGACCAGCTGCTCTCCTCAAGAGCTATAAAGTGTCTGGATTCAACACTTAGCTGGCAATTTGCTGAAGACACATGGGGGAGAAAAGAAACCAAATTTGCTTTGTTTAGACTGACATTGGCTCCCCACTGTTGACAGCAGTCCAGATTTGGGGTCTGGTCTTTCTCCCACTGAATTCAACAGGGAATTTTTGCGTTGGCTTCAATGGGAGCAGTAATAAGCCATTGTATCTGTCAGTGCAGGTTGCCAATGGAAGACAAACTGGAATGGCTAAGTGCTGTCTGTAATGAGAGATCATTTTTTCCCTCCCTCCTCTTCTCCCCCAAGTCCATTTTCAGACCATAACCACATTTTAATGAATAAAAAGTTGTTGTTTCAAATCCTTGCAGAACTGCAGTCCCTGCCAAGCCTGTTTTTCTTCTGGAAAGACAGATGGATGTGCTCACATTATGGTAGTTGTTTTTTGCGTGCCATATATTTTCAGTGATGTTCATGAAACTAGAATTAGTGACACTAATAATGACAAATCAGAGGGCTAATATTGTTTAACCCTGTTAAAGAGTGTTATTACATTTACATGTTCCCACAGAGTAAATGCTGTTTGGCTCAGACATATGTCTCGCTATCTGTTTTTTTTATGAATCAGAAATGAATCAGCAGTCAGTCTAAGAGTGTCCCATAGATTTTTTTGTCTCATATACCATTTCAGAAGGGGAAAAAAAACCCCACCAGGGTTTATATAATCATTTTGTGTTCAGTAGAGGCATAGTAGTATTATTAAATTAATTCTAATCAATAAGACAGAATATTGCAGGTCTGCACAGGCTTATCCCAAAATGCTGAGCCATTGAGGAGGCTAGACTGTGCTCTTGCTGATGTAATGCTTATTCCTATTCATATGGTGAAGACTAAAGTAAACCTTCAAATTAGATCTTACATGTGCGGCTGTCTGGTTTTCACTGTTTATGGGCAGATACACAACTCCCTTTTTCTCAAGCCAATGGGTCTTTCAGAAGGCAAAAAGCAAATGCACAATGTAGTCTGCAGCACTTAGGTCCTATTTGTGGACAAGACCTACAGTAATTAGAGCTGGGAAATGATTCCCTCTCTACATTGCACTCAGCAGATAAATAAAATAAAACGAGTCACTAATATGAGGCTTCCATCCATAACTTTCTTCAATACTCAGGGACTTTTGAGAAAAGGGTTAGGATCCTTGGACAAGATGTTGAGAAGAATCCCCTACTCTTTGAATTGTTAGTTCCCTTCCTTATGTCTAGCCCTTGCATCGTATTTGTAAGCAGCTGATAACAGGCTTGAGAATCGCTGCCTTACAAAAACCAAATCGATACACTGCTTCAGAAATTTGACCAAAAAAAAGTTATGTAAGAGGTAAGAAAAACATCACACTTTCTTAGAGCAGTAGACATTCCAAGAATTACAGAAGGTAATTTAAATTCAACTCAGCCTCTACTGTTGCAATATTGAGGTTTTAAAGTCAGTTTATTTATATTTTAACTTTGCAGTTTCCCATAAGGCATGGTCAAAGTCTTTAACAGAATCACTGACATTAGGAATTCTCGTCCTCCTTTTCCATTGCTTCTTATCAAGTGTACTTTGTTTCCTGCAATGGTTTATTGGGACCATCTGCATCTCCTCCTGTTTTCTCTCAGGCATGGAGATAAGATTTCACCTTTGGATGTCTGGTTGAAGTCCAGCTGGCAGTCTGGATGTGTTTGGTGGCTGTGGCTCAGCGCCTGTTGCATGCACGCGCTAGTCTCACATGGTGGCGACAGAAAAACCCACGTGAGAACTACCCTCTGTGTTCAGGACCGGCTTCATTTTCTGCTTCAAGGCCAGGGCCAAGAGCTTCAAACCTGGCTGCCTGAAATACAAACTTCCCCAAGTCCTTATCGGAGTGATTCCACACATGGCTGGGTTTTACAGAGACTGCGAAGCTCTCGCTGATGTAGGCAGGGAATGGCCAGCCCTGCTAGGATGACTACTGCGCTGTCTGCCAAACCAACACCCAAACTGCTTCCCAGACCTTTTCAAACCTCTTTTGGGCCGAATGACATCCTTGCAGCTGCCTCCCTCATTTCTGACCCCACTGCCCAACCTGAGAGCAGCGCAATCGCTCTCTGCGTCCTCTCAGGAATTCCAGCGCCCACGCCTACAGCAGTCACCCCCTTCTCAGCAGCAAAAGCAAACGGGGCACTTGCACCCAAAGCTGCCCAGATGGGGAAATGGCCATAGCAAGAAATGCCATTTACCCCACGCAGATCAGAGCCCTTTTGGATGTCTGGCCATCTTCTTGTTCTCCACTGTTACTGGTCTCTGCCTTATTCAGTACTTGAATGGGAAGTGAAAAGCCTTGATTTCAGTCTTTGGAAGTGGTAATACTCTCTGCTGAGGCCAGCCCAGCTGGGTAGTCTGGTTTATTTGCAGCTGAGGCCTGGTTACACACTGCAGCAAATGGTTAGAGAGTGAAACCAGCCCTCCACCAGACGGGGCAGAGGACGACGTCTCCTGCTGCGATGGGAAGGATGGAGAGCCATCCTTCACAGTTTATCTAGAAACCCTGCAGAAATGTTGCAGTCTTTGAAGATAATAGGAGCAAAGACAGTTTCTTTCTTCTTCCTTGTCTCCTCCTTTCCTCCCTCCATTTTGGAGACACACTACCCATGCAGAGGGTCAAGTATCTAGTTAAATGAAACATTTTTCAAAAGCTCAGTGTGAAGGTTTGCAGACAAACAATCTCAAGCCTCACTGCACATTTTCCCAAGAAACCAAAGGAACACCTTGTGTACTGAATCTTTTGTTTCTTTCTTTTTTTATTATGTGAATATTTTTATTCTTTTTTTTTTTAGTATCTCATGAAGTAGCAGAAACCGCTAATCTTTGCTCTGCCTGTTTGACGTTTTAGAAAAGCCAAAGAGACAAATCTGTAAAAGCACTCCCTCTGTTTGTTAGATTTTTTTCTTCTTCTTAAACACAGGCTGCAAGTCTCAGAAGAAGTCAAGGACTCGACTTTCTCTTTGTTTTTAGTGCCTGGCTGCTTCTACCGTATTAAAGTGTCAGCTCCAGATAAATAAGGGAATGAAAACAGAGAAGGTCTATTTAAGAGAAAACGTCTGTCCTTCAAAGTCTGGAGAGATAGAAGTGGATTTATAGTCCCCTGGGCAACATCCAGGGAATGTTTTGGAGCCTTGAGGCAAATTGTGGACGCTGGAGCCACAGTCCTCAGTGGTTTTGCGTGTCCTTAGTATTGCACTGAGATCTGAGCTGCTTCAAATCCAGAAAAGTGGAAAGCAGATTAAACCTGGAAAAGGAGGGGGCAAGAGAGGTCCTTGCACTGTGGACCACTGCAGCAGCGTACGAACCTCGCAGGAGCAGTCGGCATATGGCCAAGGTGGTAGAGGTAGCTGCTGGCCAGGACAGAGAGGCTTTGAGCTGGCGGCTGCAGGTTAAGAGGAAGTTCGAAGCTGTGAAATTCAGACTTTGATCTGAAGAAACTGCTTGCAGCTTGAGCACAATGGGCTCTGCAGATCAGGATACTGACTTGGATCATCTCCACCGCCAAGATAAAGGTTAACAGTTTCCTGCCCAGGTTTGAGGGAGCTATTCCTGAGTGAATCACAGAATGATAGGGGTTGGAAGGGACCTCTGTGGGTCATCTAGTCCAACCCTCCTGCTGAAGCAGGGTCACCTACAGTAGGTTGTACAGGACCTTGTCCAGGCAGGTCTTGAATATCTCCAGAGAAGGACACTCCACAGCCTCCCTGGGCAGCCTGTTCCAGTGCCCCGTAACCCTCAGAGGGAAGAAATTCTTCCTCATATTCAGATGGAACTTCCTGTGCTTCAGTTTGTGCCCATTGCCCCTTGTTCTGTCGCTGGGCACCACTGAAAAGAGCTTGGCCCCATCCTCCTGACACCCACCCTTCAGAGCTTGCTGAGATCTTCATCACACACCTTGGGGCAGTCAGCTATTGCTAGAGAAGGCAGCAAGCACGTCTCCTCTCCCCTCCGTGCACAGTGGTCAAGGTCAGTGGGTTTTACCCTGCCCTGGATCACCAGCTGCCCCTGGCTCCTTGCCTAAGGACCCTGGGAGTGACCGCACGGGGACACCATCTCTTCCCAGGTGCCCCTCCGCTGCCCGGCTCCCTCCCCCAGCTCCTTTGGGATATACTGAGGAAGGTCTGGCATGGGTGTACAGTTTCTGGACCTTGACAGACTTGGGTGAAAATGGGCTTTTCCAAAGCACCTCTGTGTAAGTATCACAGCTTATATAATCGCTGCAATTAGTACAGTGCAGTCTTGCTTATTTGAACTCATGTGATTACCTGAGAACCAAGGCTAAATTAATTTAAGAGGAAAAAAAAGAAGTAGGTGTCTGTCTCATAGCTGTGGAGAAAAGTTCAAGGGAAATGTGGACTTCTCCACTGATTTTCCACAGAAATATGTCTGATGTGTTATTTCCCCTCATCAACTTTTTATTTTAACAACATATGGCAAAGCAGCTCTGCCTCTGTGGATGTGCAGGTCTTACTGAGCAATGCTGGCTCCCTGGACTGAAGACAGCTCGGATTATTTTAAAACAACAGCATTCATAATTGCACTATATGCGGAATCAAGACTAATACAGAAGAGTTACCATAACAACAACACCTCAACGTGGTGCTTACACAATACCTAACACGTCCTAGGGAAAGGATTCAATAGCCTGTTGGGTGAAAAACATTCATCCTTTGAACAATGGCCCACAGAAAATGGTGGTGCCCGAGTCACAATTATTTAGCAGGAAATCTGCCCATGAGAAAAAGCTTTAGGAAATTAATTATTAGAATTCTATTGCTATTTTACCTAACCAGTAGCTAAGTTAGCTACTGCAGAGACTGTCACCCACTTGCTGGCTGATGAGTCCTACAACTCGGCACACACATGAGTGATCCACCATGGAGTTTATGGCAGCAGAATAGAGCTCTGTGGAGCTAGACACTGCACAAGCACAGGGTAGCAGGAAAAGAAAAAAAAAACTCCCATCTTCCAGAGCTAAAGCTAAAGATGACCCCAACACACAGTAGGAAGAGAAACAAAACACACAAGGCGATATGGGCAAATGACAGATTATCTTCATGAATATATGCTTTTTTGAGGAAAAAGTGTATCTATCAAAAATAATCCAACTAGAAAGAGATGTAATGGGAGTAAAGATAACGGGGGAACAGGGCAGGGAGGAAAGGGCAGCAGGATGTGGAAAATGATGAGGGTGGACAAAGAGAGGCGACGCCACCAGGTCAGCTAAAAAAGACCCATTCTTCCATCCTCACACCCAACAGTTGCCACTGCCTTCAGAAATCCCTTGCTGACTTCCATGCTCCATTGTTATTGCAGTTCTCAGATAAAATACCGCATTTCAAAAGACCATTTGGCCTATCGAGAGGTCTGGCAATAGGGGCTTTTTATTTTTTTCAAGTGACATTTCTTGTTGGTGTTCAACATTTTGCTATCTTAATCCCTCAAGTTTTTTCATTTAGAGGCCAGGTAGCTAAATACCGTGCAGTCCCTCTCCCCTTCAAAGTACTTCTTCCACCTAGATCGGCTCTAATGAGGCAGTCCGCTCATCATGCAGAGCTATGCAGAAGACTCTCTTCCACTAAAGAATGACCCAACAGGGCAAACTCCTTACTCCAATCACTGCATTTTCATTGCTCATCCTTGCCTTGCAAACGAAGTATTAGGCCTCAAGTTTCGTCTAAGTTTCCATAAGGATTCCTCTAACACAGATCCTTGCTCATTTATTTATTCCCAGAAGAACAGTGCTTGATTTTGCTTACAGTCCTTCACTGCTATTACAAAAAAGAGCTCACGTTGTTTCTGCTCTGCTTTCTTTGATAGTGATATTCAGTAACGAGATTCTTTGTGTGAAAGAAACCCAGGAAAAGTAGCTTTTCCTAGCATTATAATTTATTATAGTTAGGTGTTAAAGTTTTCAGCTGAGCTGCTTGTGATAAACACTGCATATGCTCCAGCGTGCACAGGTTCCCACTAGCTTTTCTTTGTCCAGGTTAGCAACATACTAGTTTTAAGTTCCCACTGTACCTAACAGAGAGAAAAAGGCTTTTTAAGAGCTGTGATTTATCCCACTTAAGATCTGAATCATTCTGAGATGTCTCTCTTCCCCACTGAGTGCAAAGGGATCCCAGGGCAGGTGCTTTGCTAGCCGACACAGGTACTTCTGCTGTTGGATGGTGCCTGCCCTCAGCAGCTCGACACCTCACCAGATGAGAAAATAAGCGAACAAGAAAGAAAAGCAAGACACAAAAGCAGGCAGTAGGCTTACGGAGATCCCACACTGGCTGGAAATCACACAAGGCACTGGGATGGGAAGAGAATCCAGATCACTTGATGAAACCCATTTTTGTGCGTTTTGTACCACAGGGCTCTCCTCTTTGTCAAACAAAAATAAAGTGATTGTATATTTCCTTTTTCTTTTCCCTTCCAGTAGTTGCATGTTAATTAAGCACTTAAATTTTTCCAGAGTAATTGTAAGGCCAGAAACCTCTAAGTCAGATGGAAAGAACTAAAAATTTCAGCCAGTGTGAAGTAGCCAGAAAAATAAGCATGTGGGAAAAAAACATTGTGCAAATAATATTGCTGAGGGAAATACAAAAATCACATGAGAAGGGCAGACAGGGGCATTGTGCAAAGGATAAGGAAGGAGAGTTAGGAACAAGGGAGGGCTGCTAGTTTTGCTTTGTAAGCACAGTTGGTGAACAATTATCATTCCCACTCCTGCCCCCGCTCCCCAAGGTTTTTGACCCCCCCAAGCACAGCCACACTAACACCGTGTTTCACACTCTGCACAGCCGTGAGGGTCCCACAACCTTCGGCAGCCAGGCAGTGGGGACAGGAGGGAAGATGGGAATTAGGGGTGGGAACCTTGCCAAATGATCTGCCACAGACAAAGAAATGAGCTATCCTGCCCACGGCTGACCTACCTCAAGAGTTTCTTGCCTCCGTCTTGCTTTTGCTCTGGAGCTGGAAATTCCTGCCTAATTCATTGTGCCAAATGCCAGATTAGCTCGTTTTGTGGCTACAGAGGCAGAAACCTCTAAAATTATAATCAAGGGCTAAACTGATTATTTTTTATTACATGATCTGCTTTTGAAAATAGCCCTTCCCTGAGCAGACAGTCAGACTAGATGACCCCCAGATGTCCCTTCCAACCTAGTCTTCTCATTTTGTCACAGGTTATCAGTAAAAGCTGCAAAGATTCAGGAAAACAACTCTTCTACCCTGTGGACTACAAAAACGGCATTTCCAACAGTTGTTTCTTTTCATTATCAGAAAAAGACCTAGACTAGGCTCAACACCCCTGAAATCCTTCAGCAAAGAGAAGGCCGCTGCAGACAGATCACCAAGCTACTCGGTGACAGGTAAGCCTTTCATCCTCTGCTTTTGCTGGGGGATGGCATACTAGCCTTCTGTCTCCGGTTTATTTGCCTCTGAAGAAAAAAGCCAAACCCCAGTGAAAGGTAAGCTGCAAACGGTACAGACCTTGCTTCTGCTGGTCTCCCACAGCATTCAAGGAGTGGTGATTGCAACATCAGACCAGCAGAGTTTCTTCAATTGTTTTGAAAATGTCTCAGCTGGAACACACACCCCAGTTTTCTGTGTTGTTTCTTATCTGTGTTTATAGCTGTTGTACATAGGACCTACAGGTGCTCAGCACCTCCAGAAATACAGCTGAAATACAGTATATGCATGCCAGTTTTTACACTTCAGATTGTTCGCCCCTGGAATTTGGCCATGCAGGGAGTCAGAGCCAAAGTGAAGGGTAGGAGGCATGGGGCTGGCATTCAAAGCCACGGCCGCAGCAGCACAGCTCTGGGTTACAGGCTGAAGCCAGCAGCCCCGTGTCCACAGAAGCATGGGCTTGGATCCCAATGGCACAACAGCTGCTTTTCTGTGGTGGTGGTGGTCCCTGGCTCCTATAGTGCTGATCTCCACTGCCACAAGCGCCAGCTTTGTGAGGATACATGCACCTCAGCCTGCACCATGCAGCGTGGGGTACACCTCCCAGTAACCACCTCCCAGCCCCGCACAGTGCTCATGGGACACAGGGCAAGAGGCCTGACTTCTGGAATTGGGCTCAGATTATTACACCAGCGTATTTTGGAAGCATTAAGACTTTATTATACCCCCTTACAAGCTTAACAGCACGTGGCACTGTGCCTTTGTAACAATTTTAATCAGTGTGGTTAGAGGGGGCTGCTACTTTTTGAACCAAACCAAGATGGCAATCCACACACCCAGTTGCAGCCAGGTTAGATCAAGCTGCCCCCTTTAATGCTGGCTAATGAATTAAGTCCTTAATAACACCTGGAAAAGGATCTCTGCATCACAGAAGAACAAACTTTGCTCAAAAGCGTTTATCAATGGGACCCCAGGAGACCAGTCACTGTGAAGCTTTACTTCATTCCAGAAATGTTTTGGAAGCAATTACTTCATCTTGTTCTTTATTCACGGGATTCACTTAACTGATGACATTACAGCTCAGTCCATTAAGCAGATGGGTTATATATTTTCTCCAAGTTTTGAGGAAGTAATGTTGCAGCCTATTGCTGTCAGCAATCAATGGGGACAGAGACCGATCTTCACTAGTTTAGTGAGGTTTACCTCTGCTGAGATCTTAAATATGATATATCTGGCTCTGGGTCTTTTGCAACGTTTGAGTAGGGCTTTTTTTTTTTTTTTTT
>Ga0065711_1046164_pt1 | contig 13049 bp, 8 predicted proteins | sample Hoacrofraction12_FD_59098 | JGI IMG/M metagenome (GOLD analysis project Ga0065711, IMG submission 59098) | Hoatzin crop microbial communities from Cojedes, Venezuela - Epithelial fraction 12 v2 (version 2) | ecosystem: Host-associated > Birds > Digestive system > Esophagus > Crop | place... | reverse complement strand
TCGGTTCATTCCTTTCAAATGGCTTTGTGTGGTTGGGCCTTGGCAAGGAGTCACTGCTAACTGTTGGGGTGTTCTTACTGCGCTATCCATTATCTCCTGGGTTTTTTTGGTTGTGGTTTTTTGTTTTGGTTTGGTTTTTGGGTTGGTGTGAAGCTTGAAATGAAGCTGGGCAGTGTTGTGGAGACCGTTCTGATTTTCCAGCTCCGGTGAGATGTGGAACACGCCAGCCTCATTGGAGCAATAACTTTATTGTGGTTGCTTTGGGAGACGGGCCGCAAGCTAATTCGTGTGCCCTGTGAAGGACGGGGTGGGTGCCTGTGGGCAAGAAGTGATGTTTGGCATTCGCTCTTTGGTTTTGAAGTGCACAGAGCCCACTTTGGTTCCAAGTTCAGAAATAATACACCTAAGAATAAATAACCACACTAAAACCAGAGATCATTTGAAGAAAACGAAGGCGGCAAACCACACCAGGTAAACTTTGCAAAAGGCAACGCGGAAGTTTTAGTGCTGCTCTTTAATATTCAAGATTTTTATCTTGAAGAGTTATCTGTAGGAAAAATAAACGTTCTCTTGGAATCGGCGGTACAAGACTTGCGGTGCTGGCTGCAGTATGCGTATTTCTCCGGAGAGGCTGTAGAGAAGAGGGTAATGATCGTCTGCGCAGCTTGAGACCCCCACAGCGTACGGAGGTCTGATGTCGGTTCGTTTGCTGAAACAAGCCGAAAAACTCCGCAGCGGAGGAAAGCCATGTCTGGAATAAGATTTCTTTTTAAAGAAGAAAAAAAAAAAAAAATTCAAACTTCCCCTTTGTGATTTATGATCCCTCTAACAATGCCACTTTCTCAAAGCCATGCATCATACACAAACAATGGGCCACATAGAAAAGCGTGCTCCCCGGAGTATTACCAAGCATGTAATTTTGTCTTTAAATTCTTCGGAGTGAATTGTAAGAACATGACTTCATAGGAACCTTTGAGACATTACGGCTTTTAATAATGCTTTGCTGCTACATGTAATACTTCATTTTTACTTTTATTAATTAAATTGCTCCTTGCGTGCGTGTGCAGCGGGGAGGGGATCCCGTGCATCCCGGCACGCCTGGGCAGGCTGCGGCCGCTGAGGTCTTCTCTCCCCTCCTGAAGGTGAGGGGCTTGCTCTGATGGAGGGTCATGAGGGTTTTCTCCCCCAATTCTTGGCTCCTGGACAAGCGCACCCCTGCAGACTACCCTGTCCCTCCGGGCTCGGTGCCTGCGGGTGCCGGGCAGCGTGCCCACGAGGGGGTGCGCACGAGAGGCAGCTCCTCTTCTTCTTCTTCTTCTCCTCCATCACCGGCTCGTTCAAAATACCATGGGGTGTGTTCCCACCCCTTGCAGGGCTCACATGCGCAGGCTGAGTTAGCCCCTGCTTGCGCTCTCCTGCCCGGGATTGCTATCCTCTCACATCTTTGATCTTTCCAAATTTATATATGTGTTTTTGTAAGTTTTCAAGAAAATTGAGGTCAAACTTATTTCATCCTGTAATTCCTTTGCCACCCCCCCACATGCTTTATTTTTTTTTTTTTAGCAGGCACATCTTGCATTATGTAAAACATAAGTGGAGAAACCTCTTCAGTAAATCCGAGTTGCCTTTCTGTCTGCAGCAGCAGGCTTTGGATCTGGCTGCTTATCTAATAAAGGGTGGAAGCTGCACTTTTTACAGCTTTTTGTAGCACAGTTTGTGGGCTTGCCCATAATAATACAATTATGAAGGTTAACAGGAAAAAACTGGGTCCAGGAGTGATTCCAGGCAGCTGGCAATGCCGACGAATTGGAAGCGCACCACCAATGAAAACTGCAGTGAAAAGCAAATTAAACCTCATATCTGCCATCTCACTCGCTTTTCTCTGCTTTCCTGTTTGGACTTGAAAGGTGATTGGAGCCAAGGCAGTGACAGTTGACGGAAGTGCTGCAAGGAGAGAGTATTTATTTACAGTGAATCGTGGTGATGCTTGTTCAGGATGCGGTTTCACGCAGGATGTTCTGTCCCCACCCCCAGTTTGATCATTTCTCCAAAAAAAAAATAAAAAAAAAAAAAGCTCCTTGATTGTTTGCGGCAGCAACTAATGCTTGGAGAAATGCTGTGCAGCATGCCCGTGCTTGGAGCGTGCGGCAGTGGGCCCGCGGAGGAAGCTCCCGTGTTCCTGGGACCAGCTCCATGCCCAGATGTGTTCCAGCCCAGGGCTGGCCCGGCGTGTTTAAACGGGGGGGTGGGCTGGGGTGGGTGCCTGTGCTGGGAGTGATGGCTAACGCGGGCTGCCTGGTGATGTTGCTGTAAATATATTTTTTTTCTTGAGGAGAGATCAGAAGTCACCCCCTCCCGTAAGCTTCAACATATCAAACAAATGTTAATGTAGAGTTTGGTCTGCAGAAAGTTACTGGGGTTTGGGACGTGCAGCAGCTGGAGGGGGAGTCTCCCTGCTCTTCTGCTGTAGTCGAGACGTTTCTTTAACCCTGCACTGGGAAATAACTCTTCAGAAGGTCTTGGGTGGGTGAATTCCTCGTCGGTAAATAACGAACACCGTGCTGTTCCAAGGATGCCAAGGGCAGGGCTCGTCCGAAGCCCTCCTGCCGTGCCGGCGCAGGGCGATGCCGGGCCCTGCTGCTCCCCGGGGAGGTCGGGTCGGGGTGGGCGCTCGCCGTGGCTCGTCCCGGGCTGCGCAGAACCGGCTGCACAGCCCTCGTACCTCTGGCTCCCGTATCAGCCCCAGCCACCGATTCGTTCCGTGCGGCTCCCCGACAGGCAGGCAGAGATAGTAACTGCTGTTACTAGCAGACAGGGCCGGTGATTAGATAGGGAGAGTTGCTCTATCTCGTTTTTTTCCAGATAGAGCTAGGGCTTAGGGACGTGCTCTAGCGTATACGTTTTCCTTCACGGGTGCTGAGCGGGGAAGCTATTGGAAACTTGAGGGATTGAGGGGAGGAGTGGATATGGGTTTTTTATTTATTTACTTTGACATTTTCTTTTAAACTATTTTTAAGAAGTACATTTTTACCAGTTTTTCTGTCTGGAAGAAGGAATCTAATGGGTATTTTTTCCACTCACAGCTTTTAATTACATCATTGCCATCATCGGGCCCTTTCTACAACTCCCACATTGTTCAGCAGACACAGTGAAATGTTTTTAGGAACCTATAAAAGCCAGTAATTTGCATCCAGAGGCCATGGTTGCAGTCGGCATTCAGGCAACCGAAGCAACTGCCTGGATAACTTTATGGCCGGTACATGTGCCGCATTGTGTAGCGCGCTGCCGTGCCGCAGCCGGCGAGGAGCGAGAGCGTGGCCGCGGCGTGCCTCTGCCTCCCGCGCAGATCGCCTTGCGTGTACCGTTTAATTAAGTAATGAAGTCGTTAGGGCTCGTAGCTGGGAATCGAGCTCCCCAAAGGTCCGCTGTGCCAGGGAGCTGAGCCGGAGCCAGCCGCCCGCTGCGTCACGGAGCCTGGCTTCTTCCCGGCTCCATGCTGCCTTTTGGCAGCCCTCTCCCCAGCTTTTGCACCCCAGGGACAGGTTTTGTGCCCCCTTTCCCTGTTAGTCTCCCCTTAGTTACCCTGTGGTGTTTGGAGTTGAACATCAGGATAAGTCGCATCGTTCTCGGTGCAGGATGCAGCCTCGTGGAGCTGTGTGAGACGGTTCTTGCTGTGGGTGGTGACCGACTTGACGTGGGGCATTGAGAGCTCCTGCTTGTCCCTGGCTCTGGGAAACCCCTGAGGCTAACGAGGGCCTCGTGTTGCAGAAACACGCTAAGGTTTAGGATGAGATTTGCGAGAGTGCCAAAGAGATTTTATTCATACCCGTTTGAATTCGGGCACTCAAAGCATCTTGAGTAGCTCTGAAAATGTCACTGTGGAAGAGCCTGCTCACGGCTGGTCTGGTTGAATAAAAAAGACTAAGATGCTTCAGAAGAGAGATAACATTCTCTGTTTTTAAAGGTGATAGGATGGCTGTGGTTTGGTATTTGTTGTGTAAAAATTGTAAGTAATTTCTTAGGAAGCAAGAAAGGACTGCCTGTCGTCAGCAGGCTGTGAAGGCACGAGATACAGGACCTCAGAGCGCTTGGGGCACAGGGGAGAGTTCTTCAAAAAGTAGCTAAAAAAAAAAAAGAGAAATATTCATGTCCAAAAAAAAAAAAAAGAGAAGAGAGCCAAACCAGGTTTTAATTGAATCCTGCCTGATTTAGGGTGGGGGGACAGAGGCTATGAATTTTCACTAGGGTGAATAAACTGTGGACTTGCCATCTGTATAGGACTTGGATGCGTTTTTATTTTAATGTCACGTGTGTGTATCTTTCAGACTGCCAGTCTTTTCAGTCAGGACCTCAACGTTAGTGTTTTTCCTTATTGCTTTGTATGCTTGTGCTTCCCCACCACCATATATTCTGCCCATTTGAAAGCGTAAAGTGCCGCTCCGCTCCTTGAGTGGGAAATAACAGTAAGGATGGCGCGGGGCGCACGGGATGCCTCTGCCTCCGCACAGGTCTTATATTCCCAAGATTTCCCAGATTCATCTATTTCTGCTCCTTAAGTTATATCCACATCAACAAAGAAATAAAGCCAGGTCCTTACTTTTAGTACAGACACCATGAAGGGGCTATTCAGTGTGTGCTTGGCTCCCAGCAGGCACACTGCTGCCAGACAGAGGACTTTTTGATTCCCTGTTTTCTTCCTCTGCCTGAATAGGCTCTGGCTGGGGGCGAGATGTCTGTTGTCAGGCGAAGGGACCGAATACCCGGTGGGTTTGGGCACTTCAGTGCTCGCTGGCACTCGCATGACCTGGGGAAGAGAAGATGGTTTGGTGAGGGCGGGGGGAAATGTTTGTCTCCAGGAGGTCTGACCCATCGCTCCGATGGGCACCTTGAATTCAGGGGGATGCGGTTCTGTGGGCACATCCACCCCGCGGGGCTGCTGGGGGAAGGAGCTCCCTCGAGAAGAAGGGAGATGGGGAGACAGCATTCCCTCCGGCCTCAGAAAGCTGTCTGGGAGTCAGAAATGTGCCAGGCTTGTAGGTAACCCAGCCACGTCGTGCTGAAACACGCTCCTGAAACGGGGCCGGGGTGAGCCGCAGTGACTGACAGTGGTTCTCCTGCCCAGAGCCCGAATCGAGCTGCTTTTCATGGCCTCCAGTGTTTGCCCAAGCGGTTCCCAGCCAAGACAGGAAACTATTTGACTTAGGGTGCTAGAGAGCTTCTCTCCTGGTATTTACAGATAAAAGGGGAGGAGTTGAAAACCTTAGTCCATGTTCAGCCCAATCTGATAACCTCCAGGAATTTTATTAGTTCAAAGAAATTTTGGATAGCAAACTTGTGTGCTTAACTGGAGCTGAAGCCCTAACCCTTGGAGGCATCCAATCCTTGGTGAAACCTTAAAATAACAATTGCTGCTTGTAACTCTGTTGCTTTTTTTTTTTCTTTTTATGTTGTAAAACAACTAGGCTATTCTAAAAGTTAATACTTGGGCAAGAATACGTCCCTGACCTTTAAAATTAAGTGTCTCTCCTGAGCATTAATGGCACAGAAACCAATGTAGTTCAACAGACTTCAGTCAGCAGGGGGCTGAAAATAAGAAAGGTGAGTTAAATTCAGTAACTAGATGGGCGGAATGTGTTTTATAGAAACAGATGAGCAAAGCAATAGTAAAATGACTGTCTTCTAAGGTACTTCACTAGGTTATCAGATGGCTTAATGCTGTGTCCTCTCGTTGGCTGGAGATCACCAAGACCTCTCTGCAAGTGATGGTTGTGTTGTAGATGGCAGCATCTAAAGCGTGCAAGGGAAAGAGACCTTCTGCAGCTGCTCTGCCCTGGGGTTAGGTACGCCCCGGCAGCTCTCCTGGGGTTGGGTTGGGGCTGCTCCTTGGACAGCTTGCATGTGCAGAGCAGAGTCATCTCCCACCCCTTCACATCAGATGGAAGCTTCCCGATGCCCTGCTCCATTCTGCTTCCTCCTAGCTCTTACCTGTCTCCTTTTCACCTGATTTTTATTTCATCACCACCACCACTCACTATCTGTTGGAGACCTTGGGCAAGGTACAGGTTCTGTTGGAGGCAGTAGAGAGGGTCTGGTAGGACTGTGAGCGCATTGCCAGGTTTTCAGCTTTTTTCTGGAGACTCTGCTCCTTTCTTCGCAAGCCTAGAGCTACCTTCTGCTTCAAACAGGCAGATTCACTTGCTGATTAAAAAGCATTGTTAATTTAGAAGGAAGGCCACATTCTTTCTCAACACCATCATTAATTAAAGACTAGGAAATTGCCAATTCGCCCAACATTCACATCCTTACCAGCCTATGCTCACATAATTTATTGCCCAAATATCTTGATGCCCAAGTACGTGCTGAGGCCCGTACACAAAACCTTAACTCCATTCTCATGTATTTTTCCTATGCATAATTAAGATGATTGCCTCTTAAAACCTGGAGTATTTTTGGTAAAACACCTTTGTTTTTCTGAGGTTGGATTTTTAGATTGTGCCCAAACATGGGCACTGACTGTGGCCGCAGCTTTATGAAACTGTGTATAATGCTGTGTGTGTACGGGTGTGAATCATAACCCCCAGATGAAAATAGCTCCTGCAGAGCCCTGTCTCTGGGAGGAGGAAAAAAACCCCAAGATACCCAGCAGTCCTTGAAGTCTCGCAATTATAAACTGTCGCAGGTTGAACATAATACGAAAACAGAGTTTGATGTCGGTAAGGGTAATGTAGCTACGCAGAACCCACTCGGAGCTTAGACACATCATTCGTGAGTTACGCCACGGCTCCTAGCTTGTGGCAACGCTGAGTGTCTGGCAATCCCCACCATCTGGTGAACTCCGATGTGTATTTGAACAGCACAGTGTGTTAGCGTGCCTATATACAAGACATATTCGCACACAACATATAGTGGCAGGGGAAAGAGAGAGAAATTATGTTTCAGCTGTGAATGACTTATATTTACTCAAGCAGCAAAGAAATCGCTGATAGCTCACGAGTGATCAAAGCTCATGGTGAGTTATAGAGGTCTTTCCTCACCGGTGAGGAAGATATAGCACACTTCAACCTGCTGTATATCCTTTTAGTCCAACACACACATTTTAATGCTTATTTTTATTTTGGTTTAGAGGCCTTTCTCCTTTGCCCAGCAAGTGATTTTTTTTTTTTTTTTTTAAATTATTTTTTTTTCTTTTTTGCAATCTCTCCTGCCTCTTCTCTGTCTGCTGCTGCTGCCAGAGACAGAGCAGATTGGGAAGCCTTTGAACACATTACTGGTTGAACTCGAATGAGATTTTTGTACTGCTTGGTTGCAAGCTCCTGTGATGAGCAGAAGGAATTTAGGTTTGATTGACACGATGTACTCTTAAAGCAAAAGTGATCTATCAGCATTCAGGCACCCACAACTTGCTTTTTCTTTTATGACAGAGAATAGCTATGTTGCAGTTGTGCTACGGCCACGAAGGTTGAATTGCAGTTTCCCTTTGAATCCTCTGATGGAGGAGGCAGAGAGGAGTGAGTCAAAACGGGGCCATTTTAGGTCACTCCTAACAAGCCAGGCTTGAGGATCTTCTCGGTTTCTGTTGCTCTGACTGTTTTGTGTTCAGCCAGATCTTCCTCTGGTACACCAGTGTTCTCATTCCAGTACAGAATATCTGTACAGATGACACAGCCTTATTATCTTCAGCTTCACTGGCTTTAAAATGAGTTTTTACAGTTAACACACCCATGATCTTATACCACAAAGAAAAACTGGTTTGGAGAAAAGATGTGATATATCCTGAGCCCAAGTCTGAATGTGAGACATCCTCCCTCCCTCCTCCTTGCGCTCATTGCTAAATGTGAAACCTCTTCGAAACAAGTTGCTCTCCAAATGAGTGAGTTAGTGTTTGGCCTATGGTCGATACAGAAGACACGTGAGCATCCTCTGGAAGGAAATATAATTTTATAAATCAACTTTTGAACTTGGGAGAGTTGGACTGTGGTTTTCATTCGGCCCCTTGGTAGGGCACCGGGCAGGTTATTTGGCCTTCCTTTCCCAGGTCTGGGAAATGGGTACAGGGCTCCTTACCCCCGCCGCTGCCTTGTAAGCCCGCTGCCTGGGGGCCTGGGACGTCCGTCTGTAAAGAACCATCAGAATAAAACTGTTTGTTGCTACAGGTTTTATGACTATTTGTAAACATCTGAAGCTGCACGTGTAACCTTGGAGGGGAGAGAGGAGGGATTCAGACAAGGATTAAAGCAGCTGTAAGAAACTTCACAAAATGCTGATGCTTTGTAAGAGTTGTGTGTCGCCGAGGCGTGGTGCTGAGCACCCTGGTGACTTGCCTGTGCCACCTTTCTCCAGCTAGCAGAGCCTGTTGAATAGGCTGGCAATGGATAAAGGTTGTCGTAGCTCCCATGCAAAGTTCGTAGTGCCTGTTTAAGGGAGATTCAGAATTAGCTGGTGAGAAACTGGAAAGGCTCCTTATCCCCAGGGTGGGCTTTCCTCATCTGTGGTCATCGTGGCGGGTCTGTGTTTGGGGGAGCTTCCCGTGCTCTGCCTGGACTGGAGGATAACCGGGGGAATGGGCTGGCTGGAGTTACAAGCTTTGTAGCTTATCAAGTACAGAAGTAGTAGTTTGGATGAATTTTGTATTTTTTTGTCCTGGAGTTGTAGCTATGTGGGGTACCGACAGTACACACCAGGCTTTAGAGCTAAAAATGAATGATTAAATAATTTGTAATTAATGTACTGAGTGTGAAAATAAACATCTGAAGATGGCGGTTTTCAGGAAGTGCTTTTAAGACCTGCAGTTTTACATTTTCCATTTATTTGGGCAGACTTTGCTAATGGTTATGGGAGGAAAAAAAAAGTTGCCTTTACGTAGGCAGCGAATGCCTCTCCTGCTGGGCATGGCATCGGTGATCCAGGTCAGCTTTGAGTCGTGGTTTTGCTGAGAGAATAGTGACCAAACACGTTAATTCAATATTCCCCTCTTTGTTGTCCTGCTCCTGCATTTTTTCCTTCCCAGGTTCCACTCCTGGCACTCCGCAGCTTCCCATTTCTATTTTGGTGTTTCAGGCACTGCTCAGAAGCAGATGGATGGCTAGATTTCAACCCCACCTCCCAACTTCCACACACAGCCCGCATCTCGCGCTGCATTCGTGAGCGCGTACGAGCAGCAGGACGCTTGGTGTTTGCTTTTTAACAAGTCCATGCCCAAATCAGAGCTTCCCCATTGAGGTCAGGTGCTTTACCACAAGCAATTCCCCCCCTAAAAAAATGAAAAAAGGGATATTAGCGTGTTGGAAGCAGCGGAGGGTGGGGCACGGGCGCTGTTCGGAAGCGCACGGTTTCCCAATGCCTGTTTTGATGACTTTGAGCAGATTTTGTTTGCAGGTATGCCCGGTACCGTGTGATCGCCCGGGGAGCGATGCGATACGGTGAACAAAACCTCAGCTCTACATTTGCTTTTCCTCCTTTGCTTTGCGGCGCCCGGGTTTTGATGTCTTGCTTCTCAGAAGGCTTGACGGTAGTAATAACGGAAACAGCAAAAAATGTCAGCTTGACTACTGTCTGCGTGTCGGCACTAGTCCAGGGAGTTTCAAAGGGATGTTTTATTGATTCTGTAATTGCACAGTAGAATGGACAAACTGAACTGTACCTCAGGGCAAGGAAAGCCCCTGTCTGAACGGCATCTGTTGGATCTGTGCGCTGCTGTAATTTGGGCAGGGAGTGCTGGCTGGGCGGTTCGAACCAGGGGACTGAAATCTTGGCTTAACCCTTTCGTTGTAGGCGATGGAAACTCCGGTTATAGGCGATGGAAATTCCGGTTATTGGCTTCTGATCGCAGCCTGGGAGAAAGATCCGCTTTAGGGGGTCCCTTTCAGCCCAGAAGCGACTCTTTGGGGCTTTGCTGGGATTTACGCCAGCGTTGCTTTTAAAGTGAAATTTGGCCCATGGTCTTTTTCCCTGGCATTATTCTGTCAAGTGTTCCCCTCCTCTGAGATCCTGAGCCCATAGCATTATAACTTGCAGCGTTGCCTTGCTTGCAATATCCACTTCTTAACTGAAAAACTGGTCTTAATCTCTTATGAAATAAGCCTGCGTTATAATGCTTGTGCCTGGGAGCTGGTAACTTCCTCTAGCACGAGCTGATTACTTTCCAAAACTGAAGGAGTGGACTGAGCTGTTTTGCTAAAACAATTGCAAATTAAATTTGTAAACTTTTGCTGTTGCCATATTTTTTCACTGGCACGCTGTCTGCGTGCTGTGTCTTTAATTTGGTGAGAACACAAATCAATTAGGCTAACCTACGGCAATTCAGAAACTGTGGGGAAAAAATAAAATGCACCATCTTGACTTGATACGTGGGGGGTGCCCAGGGTTTCTGTCCCGATTATTCTCTCTTATTTGTTTTAGCCAGCTGGAACTGGGCATCCTGCGAAGAGCAGCGCTTCGTCCCCAGGGCAGAGCTCACAAAACCCAGGGGTAGAAAGGCAGCGCGGGAGGAGACACTGCCCAGCCTCCCTCCCCAGGGACTGGAAGGTTGGCTGCTGGGTTTCACAGTTTCGGGATTACAGAAGGAAGGAGCTGGAGCGGTGCGGGGCCGGGAGGAGGACGGGAAGGTGGCAGCACACCCGGGGACACCCGGCCGGAGCTGATGCTCCGCAGGCTGCCAGCGGCTTGTGAACCGAACCCCGATCTCGGAATTTCCACGGCTCGTAATTGTGGCTGTGATTCGGTCATCGTCTTCCCGAAGCTGAACAGGCAGATGGGCCTGAGTTTGGAGGGTGAGGTACTGTTTGGTTTTGGAAGTCGTGCAGGCCTTCAACGTGTTGTTGTGAAATCTGGATTTTAAACATAATGTTCTTTCAGAGCGACTTGCTGGGAAAAACCTGCAGCGCAGTTCTGTCCTGTACTGGATTTGAGTAGTTTTTACAAGAAAGTAGTTTATTAAATAGAAGAAGATAGGCACTTTACTTGATGATATTTTTTGTTGACGCTGCTGAACTTCTGTATCAGGAGCCTTGCATGTTGTAGTAACATTCACAGACAAAAATAGGCACTTAATTAATATGAAGCATGTGGAGCACTCAGCCAGTTCCGCAGAATGGAACTTGAAGCCCGTCTTCAGTAACGTGCCTTGCAGAAACCAACTGGGGAAGACCCTGCGTCTGGGATCTGCCTGGTTCAGAGGAGTGTAAATGGTATACGAGCAGCAACAGCTGTACTTTGGGGCTTTTGCCAGAGGAAAAGCAGCTTTATTTTGCGTTAGGAAGTGAATGCCAGAGATTTGTTGGTTAGTGGGGGGGGGGGAGCACTACCCAATGCAGCTGATACAGTGCTCTCCGTACCTAATTAATCACAAGTATGATTTGATCAGGTCTAAAACTCAGTCCTGTGAAAGGAGCAGTGAGATCTTGATTTGTCGTGTTTGGTGGCACGAATTTTAGTAGGTAGGTGAAAGACAGCTTATCTTTATGAAATTTTATATGGAGTTGACAGCCGAGGTATCTGAAGTCTCTATGATCAGTAGCGCTGAGATGAGTCTGGACCGGCTGTGGCGTAAGGCGAGGGGCCGGCGGGCGCAGGTGGCATCGCTGCGAGGCTGCTTCTGCATCAAGCTCCTAATTTGGAGGTAGGTTTAATAAGAGACGAATGGAAATTAAAATATCAGACTGTGAACTAATAGTTTAACATTTGGCTGAGTCTTTATCATCTTCCTCCCCCAACTCTGACTTTTGTCAGATTGCTCATAATTTCAGTCTCAGCGGTCTGACTGTCTGTTGTCTTTTTATAAGAAGGTGAGGTGAGTGTGACTGAAAATACAGAATATGCACTAATATTTCCTGTGCCACATCAGATCACCAAAATGACTAAAGAACATCCTGAACGCTAAAATTCTCAGCAGATATTTTCTGTCAACACTAATGCCGAAGTGGAGTTGCCCCAGCCAATCAGACATGGGAAAAACACTGACCCAGAAAAAGCTGTATTTCCCAATTTTTTTGCAGCGTCTCCGCTCTGGTTGGCAAGGAAAGGTGGCCAGAGTCAGGATCCGCGGTAGTACAGTCCTTGGAAATCCCAAAGGTGCTCCAGGCATGTTGCCGAGCGTGTTGGGAGAACCGGTGCGGAGTCCTAAGGGTAGTAGCCGTGGGAAGCAGGCGTTTTGCCAAAGCTCTGCTGAACATCGCTCTGCCTGGCTGATAGAAATGATTCATGCTCTTGGGCACTGACTGTTGCAGTAGTATCTGTAGCTGGTTTTGCGATGCCCCGAGTCCACTGATGACTGCTTGTAAGAAAAAATAAAAATCTAAAAGGCTTGTGGAGTTTACCAAGTAATTGCTTGCTGGGTGCTTTAACAGCTGCTCAGTAACATTTTCAAGAGCATCCTAGTCCTGCCTTCGGAAAGATCTTTGGAAACATAGTTCTCCGGAGTTGTTTCAATTAACTGTGGGCTCCTGACAGCCTAGGATGCTTCTGAAGGCTGCCTGTGGCTGCCCAGAGGGCTGTGGCCGAGCGCAGCCGGGCTGTCGGGAGAGCGGCTGCGTCGTTGCTGGCCCAGCGGAGGCTGCGCGGCGTGCGGGCAGCGGGCATCGCCGGCGTGGGCCATGTCTGCGCAAGAGTCCAGCGAAAAGGAGACCTTGTGCTGTTCCCCAGTTTCCAGATCTCCAGTTTTCCCTGCTTTGTTCCCTTCTCCCAGCACTGCCGGGCAGCCGGCCGTGTGTGCCGGAGGGCTGGCGTGCCGTGGTGCAGGGGGGGGTGTGGGATGACCAGAGAGCAAACCTCCACGTAGCATCCTCACTGCAGGGCAGGAGCATCTCCCTTACCGCACCGGGAGCGCTGGCCATTGGGTGGATTGCCAGGCAGCTGGAAAGCATCACCAAAAGCAGCAGCAAAGTCATCGGTTCTAGGCCGGGCACCAAGGGGCTGGTGCTGGAGGCTGCCCGTGGGATGGCCGCAGGTATCGGCATCTCTCAATGCGCAGACCTCAGGTAGCTGCTTGAGCTCATGGCTGCTTTTTTTTTTTTTTTTTTTTTTTTTTTTTCCTTTTTTTTTTTTTTTTTTTT
>Ga0065711_1046163_pt1 | contig 13049 bp, 10 predicted proteins | sample Hoacrofraction12_FD_59098 | JGI IMG/M metagenome (GOLD analysis project Ga0065711, IMG submission 59098) | Hoatzin crop microbial communities from Cojedes, Venezuela - Epithelial fraction 12 v2 (version 2) | ecosystem: Host-associated > Birds > Digestive system > Esophagus > Crop | place... | reverse complement strand
TATAGGAAAGATGGGGACAATCTTTTTAGTAGAGACAGCAGTGACAGGACGAGGGGTAATGGTTTTAAACTAAAACAGGGTAGGTTTAGGCTGGATATAAGGAAGAAATTCTTTACAATGAGGGTAGTGAGACACTGGAACGGGTTGCCCAGAGAGGTAGTGGAGACCCCATCCCTGGAAACATTCAAGACCAGGTTGGACAGGGCTCTGAGCAACCTGATCTAGTTAATGGTGTTCCTGCTCGCTGCAGGGGGGTTGGACTAGATGACCTCTAGGGGTCCCTTCCAACCCAAAACTTTCTATGATTCTATGAATTTGTAGTGCAACTCTAGGTACTTTTTTCATTGTCCTAAAGTGCATGAAAATAACAGTTCATTTCAACACTTGGAAAACTATCTTTTTCCTCATTTTCATTTCAGGTGAAAAGGAAAGGTCTGGTTATATGCAAAAATTGGCACAACTCACAAATGCTTTTGATCACTACTCAGTAGCCATTTCATGACTAAAATGATCTACAAAACCAAACAGAAACAAAAAAAGAAATCAGCCAGTCTTCAAATGATCGTAAGCTGCAATATTCAAACATTGAATATTTTCATGGTTGATACTTTATGTTAAGTCAGTGTTAAAGAACTGTAGATCTGATCGTTCAATCAAATGAGCTTACTTTGACTCCAAGAATTTATTCTATATCAGTGTTCAACCTGTGAATTGTGGCTACAATATTAACTTCTATGTGAGTTTACCTGCTTACCTCTCCTTTGCTTGGGAAACTCATTGTAGTAAAATATTGAGCTGCTATTGCTGTCATGGTGCTTCTTCATAGTTCATAACTCCCAGCTTTCGCATAGTGCAAATTACTAAATAGAGGAAACAAAGCTATGAAGTAGGTGGGTATGCTGAACTTATGTATAGCTGGAATCAAAGCAATTCAGTGTTCTAACAGTGACAATTACATATAAAATTATATGCACTTAGACAATTTACTCAAATGGAATCTCTTAGCACAGCAATTTGTGAACTAGACCGTTACGACTGTGTCTTTGGTTTCAATTTTAGAAAATGATTTCAAAAAAATATATTGTGTCAGGAATGTTCCTAAGAAGATAATTGCTGTTAAAATACGTTTGATATAACTATATTAAGGTATCAGTGTGAGTATAAAGATGCATATGCAAAAAAAGTCTTCCTTTCTATAAAACACCTTCAAGAATATTGAACGCATAAATAAAATTCAAATATTTCTTCCATAATTTTACTATCAGAGCTCAAAGAAGGCACTTTTGTTGCTACGAAATTAACTGTGTGAGAAATGTACTGGAGGCCCAAATGTTGTTTGTTTAGATAGTATCATCCAATGGAAGGTAACAAAAGCTTTGAAAGGGCACATACATAGTGCTATAAAAATTCTTGTCAGCAAATGGCTTCCGTATCACTTCACTGTTTTACAGTTTTCTTTACCAGCCCAATACAAAAGAACTACAGATGTATAAGAAATCTCTGATAGAACTATTTTGGAGAGCAGAAATGTTTAATTTTGTAAATGTAATTCAGTGAAAAAATAATACTCACCCTTTCTTACAACTTGCTTTTGACTGTTCATCATTGCTATCAACTTTGAAATTCAACCAAATAATCAAAGGACTGATGGGTTTGTATAATTAATGTTCGAGAGGCAGAAATAATTAGGATCACAAGGCAAATGTAGATTCCTCTATTTGTGGAGAGACTTGCAAGATTCTAATAAGTATAGAAGTTGTGTAAACACAGCCTTACACAAGCGTATATTATTCCTATGAATCCTTGTTTACACCAGGACAAATACTTATTCTGTAAGTGAAAAAAAGCAGCACCAGTACAAGACAAACATGTTTGTTTTTCCTTAGAAAAACTCCTCAGACTCCCACATGAAAAAATAAATAAGTAAACAGTTGAACTTTGCAGGAATACCCTCTCCAGTGCAGCAGCTGAGTAAACGCTTTCTACAAATACCTCGCCTTCAAATGGAGAGATCATTGTCTGAAGTTCTTGTATCCTCACTACAAAGAGCTGCAGGTGTCAAGTGTGAAACAATTTCCCCCCTGAATTTTGCTTCCGGAAAAGTCAGTTCTGCAGAAAATATAGAGGATTTGGAGACTGATGAAATTGTATATACATTGGTTACACATAGAAAGGATTATAAATTCTCCCTAACTCTTAGATGCAGATGACTGTGTCCTGACAGCAATAAACATAGAACAAAATGAGAAAAACAAAACAAAAAAGAAAGCACCACGGTCAGGAAAACCACATCAATTTCTTCTCTGTCTCATGATTTCATCAAAAAAAATCCTAGGCAGTGGGCTGACTGGAAAGCGTAGCAAACTAAGAACCTAATGCTGCTGTGAGACCAGCGAGTCAGGAAGCACAACAAAGCATATTTGCACACATTCAGACATACAGATGAAACCTCAACGCAAATTAAATTCTGGACAAAAAAAGATCATGAAGAATATTTTTGTAGAATCTGGGAGTTTGAGGGGGATATATTGCCATGAATTCCTATGCACCAGCCTTTTCCTAGAGTTTTTAATATTGCTTCAGTATATTTGGGTTCCTTAACTTTTGGTCTACTAGTGTTCCTTGGGATTTAAGTGGCACTTTCTCTACATATACTGCAGGGGAAACATAAGAAAAAACAAAGGAATCAAAACAACAAAAGAAGAACAAACCCACCAAACCACCCCCCAAAAGTGCACCACCCCTAAAATACCCTCAAAACTGAGCTTGATCTGTTGTCTTTGGCCAGATTCCACAAAAATACAGGGCTGTTCAACTCACTATGATCAAGGGGAAGGAAAGTGTTTAAAATTTGCATTCCCCACAAAACAACAGAAGGGGAAAATATCCTCTCTCCTATCAAAACAACTACTATAATAAATTCAAGAAAGAAAAGCAAGAGAAAAGGAGTTCGTATTTTCTAATAAAAAATTATATCGGAGTCTGAAACCTTCATAAAAGTTCTACAACCTGCTGCCTTGACATAATTTTTCATCTACAAGAAGTCACAAATTAATACCATCATTTTGTTTTTTTTCTAAGGTTTATTTTTGTTGGTTTTTTGTTTTTTTTTATAGAGATCCTATAACTTGCCATATAGTGACAATTTTACTTTTTCCTTCCTTTTTAAGCACTTTCTCACCCGTTATGATTGTAGAACTACACTTGAAGATTAGAATAAATGCTGAAAGACTGAATAAATAGCAAGGAAAATTAATCTTAGCTTTATAAATTAAATTTTTAAAGTCGGCTCTGTAAGAATTTTTCAAAGCCATGATTCACAGTTTCTAAGTTTTTGGAACTGTTAATGCTTATGATTACTCCGTAAGTGCTTAGTACTGCACTTTGTACTAATACACTTCATTCGGTTTCTGTTATTCAAGTCTTCGAGATAACTCCTTCTTCCTGTGTGACTTTTATCTCCTTATGTACAAAAGCTCCCAGCTCTGTGCACTAGCAGATTTTTCTTACTGCTTCCCTCATTTTTTTGTGTAAAGAAGACTGATGAAAACATTCAATGAAATTATTCCCACTCATTTCCAAAAATTTCTAAAAGGCCTAACAAGATAAAACTGATTGTACAGAATCCTGTGTAACAAACGGAACTTAGATTACCTATAAAACTGACTGATTGTTGTAAACTTAATACAGGAATTCCACCATGTGAATGTTTTTAATTCTTCAAAAATTCTTTATAGCAAATCAGAATCAATAAAAAAATTTTGGTTTATTTACTTTTTTCCATTACAGACTTTGGAAGGGGGAAAAAAACCCCTTTTTTTTAACTTCTAATTTCTCCCTCTTTCTTTCTTACTGCTTTTACTGAAATATTTATTAGGGACAAATGTATCTTTTAACAAAAGCACACAGATTCATAAAAAATTTGTTATTTTAGACTCATGAATACCAAAAATACGTTTGCAGTTCCAATTGATTTAACACTAATCAGACTTGCCTTCCTTGTGTTTTCTGAATTATTTTCTCAGGTTTTAAAGATGCCAAAAATAAATGAGTAGATATATTTTGTAGAAAATTACTAATTTCTTCTTTTTTCAGAGAAAATATGAGACCAAATTAAAAGAAAATTTTTTAAAAAGCTATTCTGAGAGGCTTCAACTGCAGAAAAAAAAAGAACAGAACCAAAACCCACTGTGGATTTTTTTTGCCATATATTATTAAATTATTTTAGGTTGTTGTATTAATTAATTTTAAAATTCTCACTGCTTCAATATGATTTCATAGCACTCAGGATGTCAACAGCAGTATACGTGGTGAATAGCTGAAAGGTGAATCAAATCTGTAATGATACATAAATCTCCTGCTGAATGTTTAATCTCTTTCTGAAAACAGAGAGAACATGTATGGCTGTGACTCTGTTTTCTCCCATTTGAGTAGTCCTTTGAAATTCAAATTTTTAATGGAAAATTATGCAAAAAAAATATTTTTCGTAAGTGCATAAAGAAAAAACTCTAACAAATTTCCCATCAAATTAAAAAAATTAAAAACACATAAAAAAATTTGCTTAGAAGGCTCCCATTACTCCTCACGGGAGTAATAATAGTTTAATACTACTACTAATAATAATAATAATAGAAGCCTTACAGGTTCGTATTTCCTTCTTTCTTAAATCAGCTGTAAATAAATGTTGACCATTTTATGGTTACTGAAGAGAACGAAACCATTTTCAGCCTTTGGATCACTGGTAAGCTTTAAATGCTATTCTCATATAATTGGGTTATCAAGCAACAAGAACTAAATACAGTGTGATTTATAATTCATGCTCTGCTATCAGACTAAATGGAGTAGGTTTGTCCTGTCATTTTGCTGGTTCAGGAGTACTGCTAAACTACAGTGCTGTCTAGCATCAGGGTTTTCTGCTTTCCCTTGGACAACTTTTCATTGACAGAATAATCTTGTTGCTAATTTTTCCCAATCTAATTTTGTATTCTAGTATTCAGCATATTACCCATGTCAGAGGGCAAGTTGAAAAATGTTACATAAAATCTTGTCGAACTTTTCCTTAACTATGTTTTTGTTATAATAATAAGAGCAAGAGTATATTCACAGCCACTATTTTAGGCAGTTGCCTAAATTAGAGGCTTAGTCTTGCTGAATTCTCTCTGCAGAATCATCATGGCTAACCTAGGTAAGAAGCACTATCAGGATAAAGCAAAAAAAGAAATCAAAGAAAACCCTTTTAAATTAGGTTATAAGGATATGCACTGTAAGCAAGGAAGGCTGTTGGGTAATAGCCATGGGCTGTACAGGACACTGTGCTGGGCCAGCAGCTGGGGCACCAGCAAAGGCAACTCAGGTTAAGTGACCACCAAGATAATCCATCTGCAGGTACTCAAGAGACTATTTAACTCTTTTAGGAGAGGTGAATGCTTCCTTTCTTCATTAATCACATAAGGCATCTACAGAAAACAGGCCATTCTGGGAGTAAAGAAAACACATGGGACAAAAAAAAAATTCTCATTAATCTGATTAAAATCTTAAATATTTCATCAAAATACAGCAAACAGTACCTGCATCGTAGTCTAAATCATTACAGAAAAACCTCACTATCCTTAAAATTGCTGTACAAAAAAAAAAATCTGCTAATATTTGCCCTTTTTCTCTGGCACTGTACTCACCCCTCCACTGTCCTTCTGGTCCTGACATTGACAGCATCAGTCTTCCTCAGACAGCGAGGTGGTGGGAGGTCACAGCAAGTTATCAGCATCTCAAGTTATTTGATGGCAGGAGGTACTCACAGAGCTTCTTCTGAAACAGGTGAGGCACTGGGCACTAGACCACCTGCCAAGTTATACTAGCTAAAATCAGCTTGAGACAATGGAAGCCCCAGCTGGTACTGAGACCCTGCAATGCCAGGTCAGTATAAAGCCTGTGGTCTTTTATAAGTAATGACAAAATTATATTACTGAGTATGTCACAAAGCATCATCTTTTTTCTGTGATCTACATGAGTGTTGGGATCTGGTCTTTTAAAAAAACACACAAACTGAAAACACAATGCTGTAGCCCCAAGGCTACAGGCAATCAGAGTTCATAGAGAGGACCAGGATCTTCACAACAATAGACTTCTCATTTGAGGATACACAATTGTGAGGTCAGAGTACTTTCTTTGGGGGGGGGGGGCGCGGCGAAATGTAGCTCCTGGAAGTTCGGCAAAATTTGCATAACAGATTTTTCTTGCTTTCTGGAAACCCTATTCACTTCATATAAGAAAATCTACAAAGTTCTGTTAGAAAAATGCATGTGCAGTATTTTTTGTGTATTGTTTGCTTGGAAGCTACTTCAAAGGGGATCTGTAAGGTGTAAACAAATATAATATGCTCAGTACTTCTGGCAACAGCCACCTACTAAGGGTAACGGAAAGCTCTGTAATAAACTACGGTGTAGTCACTGATAACCACTGATGTTCTGTCACAATGTTCTGATCAGCACTATCCAAAAGAGTCTATCAGTGCATAATTAATTCATTGTCCGCTATGTTATTTAGCAGATTTTTGCAACATTATCCACAAATTTCCCTAAGTTATTAAAAAATTTATAATCATATTATTTAAGTAATGCTCACTAAAAACAAAATCTCAAGCATTTGTATTTTCCTTATTTCCTTCCCTTGTATTTCTGTGATGAAAACAGCCAGCTGCATCATGTCTGGTTGCATTCTGAGACTGGAAAACTTAGCATTGTGAACACAAAACCATGAATATACCAATAAGAATAAAAAGGTTTCTAGTTTGGGGAAAATGAACTTTTACTTACCCAAGAGTGGAGAAACGACGTACTGAATAATACTGTAGCTAGATAAAGAAATTTCTTATTAATCTGTGGTCATAAAACTTTGTAAAAACATGGAAAATGTACAGCTGCTCTGTGAGGTAGAGTCAGTTTGATTCTACCACAGTGATAAATTTTATTTCTTTTACACAAATAGTGCTATAATTCAGGAAGAAATATAAAGTGGTGCTAAAAGACAAAGTGTATGTAGTATTTGTTAGCCATAGTGTTCTGCTGTTCACCATTCCTTGACAAAGAAAATGGAAGCCACAACTGCAAATTCAAAACTGAGATAACTCAGTAATATCACTGAAATGAGATACTATGAAGTCTGGTTCCTGAAAGAAAGAATTCTGCAGGAAGTAAATTTCATTCTCTGCAAAATCTCACTTCATTCCTCTTTCCCCTTCTGAGAATGCTTTGGCAGTTTTTATGGTGTTCTCTACTTGCACCAGAGCTGTTGCCTTTGAAGTGAAAATTACTTACTTCAAACTCAGTGTATCATATTTCTTATCTGTATATACAACCAGAGTATAAATAAAATAGTTGCATATAAAGTTAAGGTTATAACTGACATATGTCCATCAGAAATATGTAGTAAAGGTCCAACCAACCTAGTAGTCCTGTACAACAATAACAATCCTTTGGGTCAATTAAGGCTGGAGGAGGCTGCTCTTCAACTTAAAACTTAAGCTGGAGGCCCATAGTGTAAGAAAGAAGCTGAAGTATGTTGACTTTGAATCTGCTGCTAGGTGCTTTAATGGATACACCATATACTATAGGAGGAGATGTGTTTCAAATGCCCATGATATTTTTTCATATAGTATTGACTTATGATCTAATGTCAAATTTGTGTCTTACAATATGTGAACTTCTGAGAAATCAGCAAATCCTTAGCTTGCCCATGATGTGTTCGGTTTTTGTGCATCTTCAGCACAGTCTACAGCAAGAGAAAAATTGTTGTGATGCGAAATATTGTTTTGTCACTGAACGATAAATCATACGCTTGGCTTTTAGATCAGTTCTTCATTCCGTTTCAAAGTGACTACATTATACATAATGCAGAATGATGACCTTTTGCTAAGCAAATGTGAGCTGTTATAACTTTCTCCAGAGTTTCTAAACAAACATTTGTGGTATTGGTTATGCTGATTTGCTTATTTATGTGATCTTGCTTGGGTAATCTGTAGAAGACCGCTACGAACTGGTTTTGCCTCGACATTGCCATTGCCGTCTCTTCCTGGCTTCTCAAAAATCCGCCACAATGACCTGCAGGAAAGCGCTTGCGCACAGAGTAGCGGGTGAACGGACAAGAGCGGACTTGTCTAAGCAGGCAGCACGTATGGCACGATCTGCACGTACACAGACGTGCTCTGCTCATGCACAAATGCCCCTATAAAAGGGCAGCACATGCTCCTCGTCACCTCGCTGCTGGGGCGTCACCGGGGCCTCCACGTCTGCACAGAGACTGAACCTACCAGACATCGCTGGACATCGTCGAATCTGTGATGGTGGTAACTGATCTCACCCCACACTTCGTTTTGTCGCCCACTGAGGTTTTTCCGACTTTGCTCTTTTTTTTTTTGTTTTCTGTCTGGTCTTCTCCTCCCCGTGCCTCCTTGCTGTGGTGCGCTCTGTGACTGCCTGTGAATGAGGGCGAACGAAGTGTGAGGAAGGCGTGAATGGCAGTTGCTCCTTTTCTACTGCTTTTATCACGGACTTGTCTATTAGTATACGGTTTGGCCTCCTGGGAGTGCATAGGGGAAACTCGGACTTTGAGGTGTGACCCTCTCAGGAAGATATCCCCTTTGTAGGGACTTTTGTGGGAACTTTGTGCTTTAGTTTACGTTTTGGCCTCCCTGGAGCCTATAGGGGAAGCTCGGATTTCGAAGCGTGGCCCTCCCGGATGACAACTTCTTTGTAGGAAAATGGCCACCCAGCAGGCAGCCGACACATGTGACTGCGCGTCCACATGGGCTGAGGAAGCAGAGAGACTGTACGACTTTCTAGAGGCGCATCAAGCTCACCCCTCGCTCCAGGGGCAAGGCTGGGTGAGGGACCATTGGTTTCGGTTACAGAGTGTGGTAGACAGAATTAAAGTATTGCAAAAAGAAGCCAGAGTTAAGAGGGGGAAGGAAAAAGCGATAATCTGTGCGGTGTTGGGAGCGAGTTTGGCTGCTGCGGTGGAGGAAAGGAAGCAGAGGTTTGGTCAGGCTGAGGCAGTGGTAGATTCTCTGCAAGTGGCGACAGAAACGCTGTGGGAACAGTTGCAGGAAAGTAAATGGGTGCTGGAGGAGGAGAGGTGCCAAAACGTAGTATTGAAGGAGGAATTAAGGAACCAGCTCCTGAGGGAGGCGGACTCCTTGACGGAAACAGAAGTAGCGCTGTCAGAGAAAGGGATACGATCGATCTATCCCCAGGGGGACCTGAAGGGAGTAAAAGAGACCACAGGCAGCCCCCCCCCACATGTACCTGTTGGTCAAAACGGAACAGGTATATGAAGATGGCGGTGATAATAGTCCCCAGGATATTACTAAAGAAATCCCTTTTGCGGTAACTGATTTGGCAAAGCTGCAATAAGATTTTGCATGAACCACAAGAGAATCAGAGACCGAATATGTCTGCCGGGTGTTCCTGTCGGGAGGGGACAGGATTCTGTTGTCGGAAAGGGAAGTGGAAGGGTACTGGGGCCCGGGCATGTTCTTAACCACCGGCGATCGCGAGCCCCGTGGTCGCTGACTCAGAGGGCCGCATACTGGGTGTGGGGGTTGAACCCACTGGAGAGGGGGGATCCTCTGGCCATAACGGGTACGACAGATCAGTTATTGGAAAGTGTGCAGAAAGCAGCTTGTATGACCGGGAACTCAAGCCTAATCTGATCTCCCCAATGCTGCTGCCGGCAGACCCCGAAAGAATGACTCCCCTGATAGAGGGACTTCCCGATTCCCTGAAACCTATAGGGATCCAGCTGCAGGGGAGAATTCAAAACACCCCCAGCGAGGAGAGAACCACGGCTGCCCTGGACGGGGGGGTGACCTTCTACCGTCGGCAGCCAGGGAGCAAAGTGTGGACACGGGGGAAGATAGCCCAAGAGCTGATTAACTATGGGAGGAAATACGGACCTGTTAACTGGCCATATCAAAGGGCCGAAAACAGAGCCTTGCGAGCCTCAGAGCGAGGGAGTGGGCAGTCGTTTTTCTTGGGGAGAATCCCGTATCTGGCCGGGAAAGAAAAGCCTCTGAATCGGCAGGGGCTCTGGCAATTAGGGCTTCAGAAGGGCATTCCCCGGGACCTCATGGATGGACTCCGGACCAAGAAGCTAGGACAGCTTGTGCAGAGATGGTCAGGGCAAGGAATCACTTTTGGGCCGGGTTCTAGTGCACCACCCTTGGTGAATCTGGGGGTGGGGGAACGAAATAGGGAAGAATATGGTGGGAAACTAAATCCTCCGCCCCACCAGGGTGAGGGGGGGAGGCAGAAGGTGGATGTTTGTAAGACAACTCACCTACAATAACAAAGGGGATTTATTGATTACGGTGGCGGTAGGGCCAAAGAGAAGACCGGTAACCTTTTTGATTGACACCAGAGCACAAATTACTGCACTAAGCCAGGTCGAGGCGGAACGGTGTGGAATTTCGGTCCCCTCCAAAAGCCTTGGGGAAAACCCAGACAGTGCCCATGACTCCAGTAACGTTATGGCTACTGAGAGAGGAAGACCCCGTGGACACCATGGTAGCTGTGGGACCTTTCCAAATGAACCTTTTAGGCATGGATGTTTTAAACGTTAAATAGTGGCGTGATACCCAGGGAAATTCGTGGTCCTTCGGTGCTCCCCAAATTAAACAATTGGCTAAAACCCCCCAGCGCGGAGGTGCATCTGCTACAAGCGGCGCCTGCCCTTCCCGCTTCTAAATTAACGAATGTGAAACCCTACCCGCTGCCACTGGGAGCCAGGACAGGCACAGCCCCGGTGCTGGCAGAGCTGCGGGAACAAGGAGTGGTGGTTCCCACCCACTCGCCTTACAATTCCCCGGTCTGGCCGGTCAGAAAACCTAATGAAAAGTGGCGGTTAACAGTCGATTACCGCGGTTTGAATGCTAATAAGGGACCGTTAACAGCTGCTGTGCCCAACATAGCCGAACTCATTAGCACCATTCTGGAACACACCCACCGGATTCTGGCAACTATTGATGTTAAGGATATGTTCTTTATGGTTCTCCTTCAACCTGAAGATCAAACCCGTTTTGCTTTCACCTGGGAAGGACAGCAGTACACTTTCACACGGCTTCCCCAGGGTTATAAGCACTCCCCCACATTAAATCACCATGCCCTAGCACAGGAATTGGAAGCAATCCCCATACAAGTGGGGGTGAAGATTTATCAGTATATAGACAATGTGCTTGTGGGAGGGAGTCAGATAGAGGAAGATGGGGATGCCCAGTGGAACATTACTACCCATTTAGAACTTATAGGTTTGACAATTCCGCCCGAAAAGATACAAGACCCTTCTAGTGGAATGAAATTTTTGGGAATCTGGTGGAGCGGGGGAATGACTTGTATCCCCCGTGATACTCTGTCCTCCCTCGACCTAATCAAAATGCCAGAATCAAAGAAAGATCTACAACATGCATTAGGACTACTCGTGTTCTGGAGAAGACATATCCCTGATTTTTCGATTATTGTTAGACCTTTGTATGATTTACTGCGGAAAAAGGCCCAGTGGGAGTGGACCCAGGTCCACAATGAGGCGTTACAACTGTTGGTGTTTGAGGCAAATGCCTATCAAGCCCTTGGACCTACCCATCCAGTGGACCCAGTCCAAATCGAATGGGAGTTTGCCCGAACCAGGCTCTTGATTGATTTGTGGCAAAAGGGGCCAGAGGGGCCCATTTGGCCCATCAGGTTCTATTCACGTAGTTTAAAAGATGCTGAAAAAAGGTACAAAGCTTGGGAAAAGGGCCTATTTGCAGTTAGTCTAGCTTTGAGAGAGGCCAAATGAACTATCCGACAGCAGACCATAATCTTTCGGGGCCCATTTAAAGTGATCAAATCAGTTTTAACGGGAACCCCACTCCCTGATGGGGTGGCCCAAAGGGCCTCCGTATGGAAATGGTGTGATTTTTGTGAGGTGCAATCTCGATGGTGGCCAGTTACCAGGGAGGAATGCAAAACATGTATATCCTCTTGTGAACAGTGTCGTGTCCGTTTGGGCAGACACCCCCTGGAAAACAACCCCCTGTACTTGAGAGAAGAAAAGGGTTTGTGAGAAGCCTGGCAGGTTGATTATTATTCCTTCCTTCTAACCCGAGAAGCGAGTTTGTTTCTGTTCTTATTTTCCAGGAAGGAGCAACTGACCCAGATACACTCTCCCAGAGGAAGTAAAACAGACACAGATTGCGACTTAATCAGAATGCGCATGTTATTTCTCATCATACTAGTTTGGGGATATATCTATGGATGTAACAGAAGACCACTTCCTCCACCTCCCACTGATCCCTATGATCCCTTTAAGGACAATGAGTTTGTGGTGTTAGCCAAAGCCGTCAGTCAAACTTTTAATCTGAGTCACTGTTGGGTCTACGGTGGACCCCTGGGGTTATCGAGCTGGCCATGGACGTCTACACCCCTCACCCCAGCCCAGATTGTGAGCAATTACAGTGAGACCATGAATGACCCTTGGGGTGATAGCGGAACTTGGCCAATTCAATTTCTGGCTGTTGGGTAATATTATTTAAACCGTGTTCAGGAGGGAGGGATCCATGTTGCGGAAAACAAGTGCAAATGGACACTCACCCGTAAGTTAGTTGATAAAGATAGAGGTGTCCACACATGGATGTGGCTTGACGAAGTCGGGCGCAATCGGAGATTTAAAGGATACTGGTCAAGAAAAATGAAACATTCTTCCTCCAACGGTCCAATTATTACCCCTATAGTCAAGTGCGTGAGTGGAAAAACTATTCTGGCGCCTGTTACTGCACTAGCCGCATAAATGACAGCCCCACTGAGTTTTTTAGCCCTTTTGGCGACAAGGACACAACCCATTTTCAATCTCCAAGGGAGACAGCTGGACCATTCACTTATGGCACTAAGGCAAAAAAGGGTCATAATTGGATCTGCGGACACATTGCCTATAAACATTTACCAGCAGAATGGTCAGGGACTTGTTATGTAGGGATTATCCGGCACATGTTTTTCCTCCTCCCAGAGACGGGTCGACCTCGT
>Ga0065711_1046162_pt1 | contig 13050 bp, 7 predicted proteins | sample Hoacrofraction12_FD_59098 | JGI IMG/M metagenome (GOLD analysis project Ga0065711, IMG submission 59098) | Hoatzin crop microbial communities from Cojedes, Venezuela - Epithelial fraction 12 v2 (version 2) | ecosystem: Host-associated > Birds > Digestive system > Esophagus > Crop | place... | reverse complement strand
GGGAAGAAGTTCTTCCTCATGTTCAGACAGAACTTCCTGTGCCTCAGTTTGTGCCCATTGCCCCTTGTCCTGTCGCTGGGCACCACTGAAAAGAGCTTGGCCCCATCCTCCTGACACCCACCCTTCAGATCTTTGGAATAGGCAAGTGTCGAGAGTTGTGATACTTTATACAGAGGAACTATTTTTCAATCAAACAGGACATCAAACATAAGCAACATGATTATTCTTTCTTCATAGCACTTTACACCCCACAACTACTTAAGTTTACTAAAATAACCTGACTATTGAAACCATTCATTAAAAAAGGGACAGTGGTAGACGAGTAGCTCAGCACTGCACAGGTCACATGGACAAATCCCTGTGACATTTATTGTGCTAACAACTGTCCAATTAATGCAGTAATTATCATCGTTATCAGGTCACCCAACGAATATCATAGTTTTTCCACAATGACTATTCCCACTGTAGCACTGTAACATTTATGATTTATCTAAGGTATCCAAGTTATGGTCCCTGAAACAAGCCAGGCAGATGTGCATTTCTATGAACAGCAATAATTTGCCATTGACAGTAAAATACATAGGAGCAATTGAATCTTGTTGATTTTTTCATTTGTCTCTGCTTTTGATGCCATAAGCTGATGGCAGATGGCCTGAACCTCAACTCATGGCAGCAGTTTATGAGCAATACACAAAGTGATTGGAAACCCTGTTTCAGAATGCAGGAAGGCTGTGATAAAGAGCCTGAAAATTTATGTTAAAAAACAGAGGAAGTCACAGATTAAGTGAACATATATCCAGTTAAACACTGTGGTAGGGTGACAAGTATTCTGTGAATTTAAAACGATAGACAACCAGTTTATCACCTGAAAAACAAACTAGTCCTACACAACCATCAATAAGGCAGGCAGTCTGCACCAGGAAGGCAACAGCAGAAATTTAACACATTCCTAGAAAAACGTATTAATTGGCAAGATGATCAATAAGTGTACTCTTCAAGTGATTTACCTGATCAATTAGTTTTCTTATCTTTTGATCTTTAACTTTTTTTTTAAAAATTGCTTATATATTTGTACATCTATAAGAAGCAACATAGTTTCTTGGCTAATAGGACAACAAGCATCTGACTGCATACTCTGTTTTGCACATATGTATTTCCCAGTGGACTGAGAGCACCCTGTGAGCTGGAAGCGCTCTAGGAAATGCGTGAGCACAGTTTTGGAGGAGATTCTTCGGATGGTGTGATTTAGGGCTGTAAGTCACAACATTTACCATTTGACTATAAAAGATACAAAGATACATTATATCAACCTCACAAAAAACCCCAGTTCTTCTGTCAAAAGAATCCGCAAGCTTATTATGCCAATCTACATCCATTGTGCTGTGAAACGAGCGGAGCCATCCCTTCCTGGTCACAGCGTCTCCTTCCCTCCGCTCATGCCCATGCAGACAGGCTGACAGCTTGATCAGACAGATGATCAGCCCGAAAGAAACCCCCACTAACAGAAATTCCCCTGCAAACTGATTAATTGCCATCTGGAGCAACTCCCTGACCCATATGGCTGAACGGCTGCACAAATGCTGGTGCTAACATAAGGGAGGCTGCAGGGATGGGCTGCCGGCAGAGGGAACCTGACCCTTTCAGCAGCAGCATGGATGCAGGCTGGTTTAGACTGATTGTAGAAACGCCTTTCCATAGGTCTTTATGGCTTGCCTGCTCCAGTGAATTGACTCATCTGTAAATTGTATAATCACAGGTATGTCTAAATCAGCTGTGATGCCTTTGGAGCAAACTGACAGCTATTCTCTGTTCCACATGACTTTTGTCTCTCCTGTTGCCGTTGAAGCCCTAACCTGCCTCCAAGGGAGGAAGGTTATATTTAAATGGAAAAACCATTAGCACCACAAGAAGTCAGTGAGATGCGTAAGATGCAAGCTGCTTACTCAGAACAGAACAAAAAACACCTGCTCAGTAGGTGCCATGGAAATCTCATGGGACTCACTCTATAACTACAGCAATTCTTCTTCCTAGGATCACGTACTGGTTTTGGCTGGGACAGAGTTAATTTTCTTTGGAGCCACCTGCACATTGCTATGGTTTGGATTTGTGACAAACACAGTGCTGATAACAGAGGGGTGTTTTTGTTACCTCTGTGCAGTGCTCACACAGCCTCCAGGCTCTCTCTGTCGCTGTGACAGTGAGCAGCCTGGGGGTGCACAAGAAGCTGGAGGGGACACAGCTGGGGCAGCTGACCCCAACTGATCACAGAGATATCCCATGCCATACGACATTGTGCACATCAACAAAAGCTGGGGGAAGCAGCACGAAGGGGGGGACGTTCGGAATGATGGCATTTCTCTTCCCAAGTCACCACTACATGTGAGGAAGCCCTGCTTTCCTATGGATGGCTGAACACTTGCCTGCCAATGGGAAGCAGTGAATGAATTCCCTATTCTGCTTTGCTTGTGTGCACAGCATTTGCTTTATCTGTTTAACTGTCTTTATCTCAACCCACCAGTGTTCTCACTTTTGCCCTTCTGATTCTCATCCCCACCCCGCTACAGGGCAGTGAGCGAGTGGCTGGGTGGGGCTGAGCTGCCCACTGGGGTTAAACCAAAACAGCTCATCAAAAATTCTGCTGGTTCAATTCTTGTTCTGATTGCCTTAGGTTTTTCAGATTCTGGAAAAGGATACCAGCAGCTCTTAAAAATATTTACTGTTTTATTAAACTGAATTGATTTAAAAACAAAATGCCTTTATTGCAGTGACTGCTTGCATTTGAAGTTTCACATTTCTTAATTACTCAAGTAATCCAAAGTCTGTTCCATGGATTATTTCATTATGTCAACTTTTTGCCCTCTTCCTACAAGACTCTCTTACAAGTTAGAGCTTACCTGGCAGAACACCTGTATCAGATAAATCCATTAATTTGAATTAGCTGATAAAGAAATTCATAGCAAATTCATAAAACTCCTCACAATGTGAGCATCAACATGCATCATCACCTCTGTAAGAATCAGCTTTCCTTCTATGTTTTAATGCAACTACTGTTACAAGTAAAATTCTTTCAAATATAATGGCATTAGACAAAAAGAACAAAGGGTTTTTTTCTGTGCTAGACATAGCAGATTTTGGACAATTAAGAACATAACAGGGTTATTGTTTAGATCTGCTTTTTTCACTTTGTTAACATGAAAACTGAAGTATCTTTAAAAATGCACTGTTTCTTTATACAATTTTGTACTTGGAAAAAAGGAAAACAGAAGAGCAACAAACGACTCCTCCACAACTCTAAAAGTTTAAAAAATTTATACTATGTTTAAAATATTCCAGGCAAAGGACAGAGCAAAAAAATAGCTACCCTGTTGCACGCCCAGCCAGTGAACTGAACACTAGGGCATGTATGGGTCTCACCAAGAAGACATCACTAGCTAAACCTGAAGGTCACAGCAAATAGTCGCTTTTCCAAGTGTGCCCAAATGACCAGCAGGTGTGGACTATGTTTCGGAACAACCGGGCAAGCATGTTCAAAGCCAAGAAGTCCAAAAGAAGCTGTGGTGCAGTGGCACCTGGATAGAAGGGAAGTTCTCAGAGATGCACAGCCAAAGCACTTCAGTGACAGAAAACTGGCAGCACAAGGCACCGTTTTTTTATTTGATGTGTCTCAGATTTCACACTAAGACCATTTGTTTAAGGAACCATATGTGGAGGAATGAGGGGAACCAATGCCTAGGATTTCTATTTTATTCCACTCTACCCTATACTCCATCCTGGTATTTAATTCACCATTAGTATACTTGAACTCCAGTAGTTCAGTGGCAGCTTATTTTTCTAACAGTACAATACTAAAATTATTTCTATGCCTATATTCCAGTATTTCTGCAAGATGTGCGGGTTGCCCATTTTAGGCAACTTCTTTTTTCTGGTTTTCATCTATTTCTTTCCACTATGCATAAAGCAAGTCTACAGTGCACAACACAGATTCTGATGACCAGTGTAGCCATCTAGATTTCATTGGGACAACAGGCGAGGCCTTTAATTTCTGCAACCTCTGCTTTTCCAAGCTCTAGTAGAGACTAAATGGACTTGTGTTGGCAAGTCCAATTTCTCAGTGCTCCTCAAAGACTGTAACCACGTCTGATGAAGAGCCTCATGTAACTACAGTACAACAATCAACATCAGAGCATACACACTTGACAGCAGTATTCTGCAGTGGCACCAGCTTAAAGAACATTCTATGACGACACAGGTATTTTGCTAAAAAATGATCTAAAATGACCAAAGAAAACAGACTGAAACCTAGCTGATAGTATTTCAAATGTGCACTGTCTAATGCTGCTCCCCTGTACAATCCAAGCTTTTGCATTGATTTTGTGCACCAGCTAAGCTGGAATAATTTAAGGTAAACTAAGACAGTCAACATCTTCACAACATATTGGTGCAGATATTTCCCACATACCCTGCAGTAGAAACTATGATGTGCAGTAACAGTGCGTTCATCAGCAGAAATGAATTAGAAATGAACAGTCTAAGACTGTTATTCTTGAGAAGATAGTTATGATCCAGCAAGATGACTAGAACGCTTCTTTTTTTGTTGATCTTTAAATACAGTTTACCATGAAATAAATCGTGACATTAACTGTAAAATCTAAATTCTTTAAATGTGTGTTCTTTCCACTAATCCCAAAAGCACTGGATGGAGGAAAAATTATACCTTGTATGAGTTGCAGGCACAACTGGTCTTTCTGGTCGTCGTGGGGGCAAGGTACCAGGTCTATTCACAGAGTTTGCTTTGGGTGGCCGAGGTTTCTTCGGAGGTATAGCAGGAACTGAAGGCTTCTGCACGTCTAATTGCTTTTGCTCTCTCTCTGATCTTTCTTTAAATCAATTATTTTCAGAAAAAAAGAACACGGATATTATTAGGTGGAATTCATTTGCACTCACAAGTCTACAAATAAACAAAAAATCTTCAACTGTAGACACACTGTATACAGAGGAAAAGCTCATTTCCTTTCCACTTCTGTCCTAAATCTTTCTTTACCCGAAAAAACATTCACGACAAATCAGTTGTTTGCCTTGCCTGACTGTTCTGCCTGTAATTCCTCATGGCCAAAATGTGTGCGCAGTGTCCAAATGGGAATGCTGTTTTTTATTTTAGTAACATTGATTTCTGAGCATACAAAATAAGAATGGCAAAAATTGCATACCATATGGAGCAATTTCCTATGAGCACAACTTATATCAAATTCTAATATGAAACAATGTTAAGTTAGAAGGTCACAAAAATAATTATGCTGGATATTCTTAACATCTCTTGAACAAACAGAGTAATACCATTTCTGGGGGAAAAAAGGTGCTTGAAGTGAACTACAGTTAAATGGAAATACAAGCTTCAAAATTCAGTGATGTTTGGCAGGATGTAAACCTCTCGGAAAAATCAGACCTTTTATTTAGGTTTTCAAGCACAGACTTGTATGCTGAATTTTTCAGCTTGCCCATGAAAAACTGGGTCATTTGCAGAACTGATTATGCATACTTAGGAAATGCCACAATACTAATATCCAATGCCAAACACGCAACTCCTGTGAATATGTAAAGTACAATACACATTAATAAATCTTGTAAATAATATGCTCTAAATTCATAATGCAAAACAAACACATAAACATGTTTGCCACACCATAGGAAACCTGATTCAAGAAAGGACAAAACTCTCAAAGGGACCAAAGTTTCGCTCTCTGTATCCCACTTTGTCAACACCCCACTTCCCTTGACAACACTGTGTATGATATGTCATGAATATTACACCTCTGTATACACGTAAGAGGTACTGGGAATGTTGCAGGTACTGCTTAAGGGGTTCTAGGTTTTAGTCTGAGAGGATCATGGAATAAATCACCAGAAGCACAATACACATCAGATTTGGAGTAGTCCAGTAAGTGACTGTTGTTCACAGGCATATACTTTTTCTCAGTACACTTCCAGTTGATGCAATCACTAGGTCCTCCGTAACATTGAAGCTTTTCCAGTGTATTGTGTAATTTTTACACACTTACTCCTATGACAATTTATACTGTGTCAGTGTCCAAGAATCTAAACCATGTATGAGGGACAGGCTAGCCAGCGTACCAACACACAGCGTAAAGAACCTTCCTGTGCCACCCCTGCTGCCACGCCACGCCAAACAATTCCTACGACTCCCCGGTACTCCAGAAATGTAGGCATGACTCCTATGGACTCTCTTCAACATTTAGAAAAGTTACAGGTATTTATACCCTGGGACAGCAACACATTTAAACTTCCTCCACCGTTTTGACAGTTGGCTTTGTAACTCCAAAAATGGCAAGTAAAGGGTTTTGTTGCCAAGATAACCACGAGAAGTAGCGCGCATAACGAAGCGTAAACATATGTAGATGAAAGTGCTAAAACACCTGTCAGATCGCTAAGACTTATATCCAGAAACAGATCTTGGTGCAGAGTCTGAATGTTCTGGCACTAAACTGTAACTGCACATTATACATTTAGTCATGTGCATACATGTGCCTTTTAAAAGTTTGCAAGTTCAAATACAAGTTAAGAAATCCGATAAATAAATTTGTCTGGACAACCTAATAGTCCACTGAAATGTATGAAACTTGACACTGCCTTCAATTAGAGAATCAGTGTAACCATTTTCCCCAAACTATTCAGAATGCACAGTGAACACAATGAAACCATTAAAGGTTTAATTTGCCTGTCACTGCTCTGTGTGGTACTGTGCCCCATTTCTTGCAATGTTCAAACCTGGCTTTAAAGACAGATTTTTTTCACTTTTTCACAGGCGTGTCTATGACTTTTGTGACTATGATAACGGGGCAATTCATAAGCATTAATGACTACATCCTCACAAAACCCCTCTGTGGTGCAGTACAACCACCAACCCTGCTTTTAACTGGAGAACCAAGAGATGTTAATGAAAAAGTACACACTAATCTGGGGCACCTTACTTGATCAAGGACCTGGGTTTTACTGAGCACAGAGCTTTACACTGTGTTTTATGTATTGAGAGCATATCTCCCCTTGACTTCAGTTGAGGCTGCAAGTACTTAACAGCTCTGGATTGGTACAATTGAATACTCTGAATTTAGTCCAAAACCAACAGTGGGATCCTTTCCAAAATGCATATCATCACAGATCTATCAGAGTGCGAAATAAACATCCAAACAATACACTTCATGAAAACAGGGACTGGGAAATGAGGATGTGTATCGGTTCCATTTCCCCTGTCTCTCTGCAGAGAGCAGGCAGGAAAGCACATTTCATACCTTTTTCTTCTATTCGATTGGGAAGACATTCTGGCCTTTCAGGAGGTACCTTTTTGATTTCATGCTTTCGATCTGTGGTACCTGGCAAAGAAAGAAAAATTTGGAATTCTGAACAAGCCAACAAAACAGCATATATGGCCATATAAGCTTCAATTCTGCAATTTCTTATGCTTTTTACATTCTCCAATTTGAAAATGTCTTGCTGAAACTGAATATAGTTTCGAGTATCTGCTTACACCATGATGACAAAAAACCAATCGGATGTTTATGTTTTCACAGTCAAGTTCACAGTTTCCAAAGAGTGCACCTCAGAAGAATACCATTGTAGACATTCTTAACTGAAGAGCCTTTCAACAGTGCAGAGAATCATTACAATTAATTCCATTGCTTCGGCATTTCTCCAAGAGAATACTTAATATGCACAAATACACAGGGCTTATTTTACCTTAAGGTAAAACCCCCCCTCTCTTTCACCTCTAGTACTAGCTGTTCACTTCCATATACTAGAAGGATGAGAATACTAGTACTGACAGTATTCTGCATGACTATTTTAATTGACAGCTTTTGGCCTGGAAGTGTAAGCCTCTGCCTTCTTCTGCCTCTGTACTAGAGACCTGGCCACACTGACTTCTGTTGCTGTCAGGAATATGGGAACTTGTGGCACCAACAACGGGAAGATTTTGCAAAAATTTCCTGGCACGTGCAAGATGCAATTTTCTGGTCCCTGTATTATAAGAAATGCTTTACTGGATCTTGGCTTCACTGCATTGGCTAACTACTAGGTGCTAATGCCATTTCGACTTAGCAGTGTTGAAAACCGCTTTAGGTAACACTATTAGTACACCAATAAAAATTACAGTTGGTGACATCCAAGAAAAGCGGAGTAGGCAGGGCAGGGAACACTGAGCAATTTTTTGCTTCCATCTATTCTATTATATGCAGTTATCAAGTACATTTACATTTTCTGAAAGTGCAGTTGTAACTCTCTTCTGCAGCTGGTTCCTAGAAATCAGTACTCATCAGTGCAAATTGCTCATCAGTGGTGATCACTGGCCATTGTTTCTTTATATAACTGTGCTGTTGCACAGGCAACACTTGTATCACTTATTATGTCAATAAATAATAGTGAATTGCCATTTTATGGTTGGACTCTAGATCTTAAGGGTCTTTTCCAACCTAAATGATTCTATGATTCTATAGAAAATACTCCTGAGAGAAGAAACTGTTGCTAGAAACCAATTAAAGCCTTTCTAAACACGAGTTACGCAAATCACAAATCAACATATTGATAATCTTGCACATACTACTGTGTTCAAGCAAAAAAAAAGAGTCTATAGATCTAATTACAGTAATAAGTCATCAGTAACACACAGAGGGACACTCTCAGGCCATGTCTAACACCACGAGCCTACAAACACTTGGGAGCTCCCAGGCTCAGGTGTGCTCCCTACTTGAGTTGTGACCCCCAAATTAATCAGCACCCAGGCAAGCACCATGACCCTGCCTTAGCTGCCAGGAGAAGGCCACCCGCATGGAAGCTCTGCTGAAGTCCGTACCAGAGCCCAGAGTGACTCAACAGAGTATTCCCACCCTCCAGTCTAGCCGCAGGTGTATTGCTTATCCCAGCTACCTAGTGAAATGCCTACTGCTTTGCAATGACTATGTAAGGGACTCACGCTCCTAACCTTGGTTCTCCAGTTTTCACCTTCCTTTGAAAGGCAGCCCAGCACAGACAGCCCTGGCAGTCTACTGCCAAGTAGAATTTGGAAATACAGCCAAACTTCCAGCTATACTACAATACAAACTAGACACCTCCTTTACATATATGCCACTTGCACTACAAAGACCATTTCTAATTATCTGCTATGATTTTATGCTCTGCATCACAAGATACTGCTATTTAATTATGTAGGCTGCAACTGACAGTTCTCAATTTATATGGTTAAATATGCAGAAATGTTACTGGATATTGTTAGCTACTATCAACAGGAAGGCTTGACATAGGGATGTAGTAAAATACAGTGTTACCTCAGTAAAGTGATAATTTGACAAAGTAGAGGATGTCAGGATGGTAATAAACAGAGACTGATTTTCACCTCTAAATACATATCAGAAGAAATTCCTGTGCATAATCAGCCAGGACTTGTCAAAGACTGAGTATGAAAACAAAGAAAAGCAATAGCCTTGGCTTTGCCATAGATGTATATGGCCTTAATCAAATTGTCTGCATCCTTTATGCATCCATTTTTCCTTCTGAAAATGGGCACATTATCCTGCTATGGTGACAGAGCTAATGCATTGGATGCAAACAGGTACAAACATACTAAAAGTATTAATTCTTTAATTATAGGAGTATAAATGCAAAGAAACGTAACGTTTTATAGAGCTTTTCCAAAACATGTGCCAGGCTGTAACACCAGTTGTCACTCAGACATCTTTAGCATGCAACCACCACTAGATGGCAAAGTTATACTGCTCTCTCCGGACACTTACTGATCTTAAAACCAAATCTGTTTTTAGGAGTCTCAAGACAGAGTGGAAAATAAACCATGGCTATCAATAAGCAAATCAAATATTTATAGTCATGATTCTGTAGTTACAGAGCTGCTTGAAAAATTCATACTAGCTAAATGATAGCCTATTGAATCACAGTAAATTATGCACTGGTGTAATTTGTTCTTCTATTAATAGATCAAGACTGCAGGAGAGCAAAATTTACTTTTAAAGCACTGAAAGCTGCAACAGATCACAGTGAGAAGAAAAATAATCTGGCTAGATTGGACATGTTCATTTTGGTTTTTTTAATGTGCACCAGCAGTGGGGGAAGTGGTGGTGCTGCTGCAGAATTTTAACAAACTGACTGGAGTTAAGGGACCAAAGAATTCCAGCCGTACTTATGTTTCCACCACAACTGCAATACAAATGAAAACTCTAAGAGTATCTCATGCCTCATGATTTGTTATTTTACATGAACGGAACAGGAACTTGGTTTCTGAGGTCAGAACTGTCAAGTGCATAGATACTGTTTCTAAGTTTCATGGAAAAAATAAAGCATACAGGCACTTTTGAAAATTTGTATTAAGAGGTAATTCTGAAACTACAAATGAAAGCGGTTTCAGCTTTCGGTGTTTATACACAATTCAGTCTAACATATTTCAAAACCAGCTTTGCTAGCACTCATCCGTTTGGAAAACATAATCAGCCCCTTAATACATTTGCCACACCATTATCTACATAACCAGATTCAGGGCAACTCAAAGCTGTAAGTTTTGTACTTATGGCCATGAAGTGTTGAAAACCAAGAATCTAACTATGGCACAGAACCTGGAGACAGACAGCTGGCTCCAGCATTCTTGCAGATCTGTAAGATTTAGATTGCAACTCAGATGGGGCCACTGTAATACAGCCAAGTTTTCTGACACTGCCTTACAGACAGGCAAAAAAGCTCTTTATCTCTCGAATAAATCAGATCTGTAGGTGTAAAGTGAATGCAATTTCCTCCTGCAGGCATTCGTAGACTCCAACTTATCGGGTCTATACCGCAAAGACACGCACACAATCAACTTCAGTCAACGGAATGGGAGAACTTTTAACTATCACGCTAACTCCAAATTAACACATTTAAGGGGTAAAATATATTATTTTAAAATGGTGTAGATGGTTGCCTGTGATACATTTAAAAAGCACCCCACAGTCTTTCAGGGTTATCACCTTTTTGCCATTTGATTCTGATTTATTAGTTGTTGTCTAGACAGCTCCTGCTTATCAATTTTGATACCGATTAATTCTATATAAATTTGAATACACTTAATTTAGACTGAGATGTGCTCACTGACATGTGCTGTACAAAATCAGCTGCACCTTACCTGATGCTTGTTTGGTGACAGGAGCTGATGGAGGTGGTGGTTTCTTCGGTCTCTAAAATTTAATATCAGAAGAAAACAAATTGCTTCAAAATGCCTGTAAATCTCACTCATACAAAGGTTGGAGTTAAACATACATTAACATTAATAATTACAAAACTTGAGGCTACAGATCTGTCACATATTTCCCCTAAAATAAATTCATTAAAATTAATTTGAAAAGAGAAAATAGCATTGACAAATAAAAAGCCAATTACGTACTTTTGCAATTGAAGTGACCTGTTGCAGGGAAAAAATTGCCCAGTTTATGTGCCTTAAGATTAGAGAAATATATGACCTTGAATTGAATCTTGTAAATATTCCAACCCAATCTGGAAAAAACAAACACCTAGATACGGCAAAAGCTGAAGTGTGTTTTCTCAGGCTCATAAATGGGGCAAAAATACTGCACAGGAAATGCTGTAAAGGTTACATTCTATGATATGATATGATTTGTTGTGATATGATAAATTTACAGCTCCATTTGTAAAAAGCAGTTCTCAGAGTTTTAGATGTTTGGTGAAAAGAAATAAATTATTCCAACCAATCTGTACTTCTTACTTTTACCTTCTGTTATGACTGTTTTCCTAATAGATCTGTAATGGCATAGCTGAGAAACACGACCACCAAATCAGTGCCAGAAGCGTTTCTCTTCACCTGCAGGCTAGGGGAGGAGTGGCTTTCCTTCTGTGTTGATGTGTGTGTACAACCCCCCCCCATACTGGCATTCATCATATACATCTTGGAATCAATACAGAAACAAATGGAGCACGCTGCCAGATCAAATGACATACCTTAACTCTCATCCTTAAGAAAAAAAAAAAATCATTGCGAATAAAGCCTGAGTAAAAATTAATCATTGTTTTCTTTGTACGTCCATCCTTTTTTCTGAGAAGAACCTCATTTCCTCTGCTACAGATTGATCACCGTCACTTTCACTACATTGCTGGTTTTGCAACACTGTATACTGTCTTGTGGAACTACCCATAAGATGAGCTTTCCAGATACGCACAGCTCTGCCAAACTTCAACTAGCTGTTTAGGCTGATATTTTCTATCAAACTCACGCTGATTTTTGCCCCTGTATTATTTTCTATGGATCTGCCAAATGGCTCACCTTCCTTGAAGAAAGATCAACTATTTTGCTCACTTGCAGTAATTAGTTCAGCCTCTGCCCTAGAACTCTCCAGTCTTGGTCTGAATGCTGACAGGGAGCAGGTTTTCTGTGAAGGCTGACCTCTTTCCATTCACCCTTCCTGCAGCTCTCTCTTGAATGTAGCAAATGTATTCATCTCTGGAGACACAAAACCCCAGTTTTGCACAGAGCGAGTAAGCCTAACAGCTTAAATCTCTGAAGTTGCCAACCTGCAAGCCTCAGGTTCCTCCTACCACCTTATCCTGCCATCAACCTGAGAAAGCTGTGGCAACTCCAGAGAGCAGAACGGTCTTCTCTAGCCTGCCTGCCTGCTGTGGGCCATCGTCCACAAACAGTAAGTCCCTTATACTCTGAGACACTTCTGCAAGAATTTAGGCAACATGGTTCAAGGCCTAAATGCAGAAAAGTGCAGAAAAATGTGGAAAGCAAAGATGACAGGGACAATGAATTTCTGGTGATAACGGTGGTGAGGATTCACCAGCACAACATAGACATCTGGGTTTTTACTGTGGAGTGGTGTGAGCCTGATCTCACTGACTGTCCATAGGTCAGCAGCTGGAATGCATGAGGTGCACTCCTTTAGCACATTTTTTGGCTTAGTTCTTATCTGAAAGGAGTCTATTTCACGCCCCGGAGACCTGTCTCTGAGGCAAACCAAAGCACAGTAAACACTAACCCCCCCCCCCCCC
>Ga0065711_1046161_pt1 | contig 13051 bp, 7 predicted proteins | sample Hoacrofraction12_FD_59098 | JGI IMG/M metagenome (GOLD analysis project Ga0065711, IMG submission 59098) | Hoatzin crop microbial communities from Cojedes, Venezuela - Epithelial fraction 12 v2 (version 2) | ecosystem: Host-associated > Birds > Digestive system > Esophagus > Crop | place... | reverse complement strand
GGGGCCCATGGATTTGTGGACATCCAGATCACTTAAGCGATCCCTCACACAGTCCTCCTCGACCAAGGGAAAGTCGTCCTCTTTGTAGGCTTCTTCTCTTACCTCCGGGGCCTGGGATTCCTGAGGGCCACTCTTAGCACTGAAGACTGAAGCAAAGAAGGCATTCAGTAGCTCTGCCTTCTCTGCATCCTCCGTCACCAGGACACCCGCCTCATTCAGTAGCGGCCCCACATTGTCCCTAGCCTTTCTTTAGCTGCTAATGTAGTTGAAGAAGCCCTTCTTGTTGTTTTTGACATCCCTTGCCAGCCAATTCCAAAGCCTTAATATTTAACATAACACATTTAAAACCAGAAATGAACAATTAGGTTTGCCTTCAGTCAATTTTTATTGTGGTATACAATCTATAAAGTGGTAGAAGATCCTCTATTTCAGTAGTTCATACCAACAAAACTATTGTCTAGAATTGTGGTCTAATGCTGCAATTATTTTTAAGATCTCTGATTGCATAATACTTTACTTCTGACAGTCCGCTATAAGTAACGTGAAGCTTCTTCTGGACGAACTACAATAATCCTTACGGTGGTTATTTTTGTCAAAACTGATGGCTACAAAATTTTTTCTCTATTTGTCTCTTTCTAACAGGTGGAATTCAGATAAGAGACAAATAATAACACCACAATCACTACTGTTGCAGCACTTCACATACGGATCTAATACTACTAGTTTAAACAAATTAATAAATAAATAAACTACAAATAATGTTTGCAATGAGAATTTGGTTATTATCACCTTATCTGATCTGCTTTCACTACACAAGTAAACAAACCACAGAAATGCTTTACAAATTTTACATTATAATAAACTACGTTAAATAGATGAGGCAAAAATTGTATGGTGCTTAAAGAAATCCTGAGCATCCTGTGGCTGTGCTTCACTCAGTTAGATGAAAGCTAATCTGAAAAACTTGAGAAGAACATTTTCAGATTTAGTTGGTGACTGTAGTAACTCCTTTTAGGAAATATATGAAGAAGTTTGATTTTAGCAAGGGCTACTTAAATGTAAGCTGTTTATTGGCATCAAAATACACAAGACAATAAGACAGAACTGTTCTAAGGTGGTGGTGGTTTCACTTCAAAATCTGGTGTATTACAGAATTACAGAGTGAGCTCTGCTCTCCAAAGTCTATCTGCCGATTGATTCCTCTTGCTCCAGTAAATCAACCAAAACTCCCCATAAGGTGAAACTCACAGTCATCCCACCTCTACTGAGACCTGCTGCATTATAATGAAGTGTGTTCTGCCTCACCGCAGCAGGAAAGGCTAGACTTTCTGGTCATATAGGAGCACACAACTCTCTGAGACCTAGAATAAAAGTTCTGAACTTCTCACGTACAGGGCAAGTGGGCCCCCTATTTTGTACATTCCTGAAGTCCACCATGCCTGAGTGCTGCATCTCCAACTCCACACACTGGTGCTGGAAGGTTATTCTGAGAGGTTGCACTCAGGAAAAGTTCACATCACATCTGCTTTCCACAGCTAAGAAATGCCTTGAAAGTCTCAGGTAGAAAACTAAAGAAGTCTACAGGCAGGTACACTCAAAAGCTGTCTTTTTCTTTCCTTGCTTTTCTCTTTCTGTAACTCTATTAAAAATTTTCTCATTGTCTATCTAACTATTTGCATTGCTAGAAATACACATTGATTTTTCTCTCAACATTCATACAGCATTTCACTTCATCCACCAAACACAAATAATTCCTTTCTCTGGAAGTAAGGATTCATAGATAAAAAAGTGATTGTAAACAAATCCCAAGAATTTTTGTGTATTTATCAAGAAGCTACGAAGTTTGGTTTGAATTTTGGTACAAAATAGTAAACCTACAAGCGAAAGGAAGGTGGTCTACTTACAGGCATAATTGAGGATCCTCTTGGCAGAGATATGCAAGGGGGAAAGAGACAAAATCTTTGTGCAGTCCCCAGATCGTTGTATCATGGAAGTGCCACAGACACCTCCAGTTTTGTCAGTGAGACAGAGTAACATAACCAATCAAAAGCACATTCGTATGTTTCCACATGCAGGGATGCTCATTGAACAAGACTCTAAAATGGGAATTTTCCTCACATCTTGTTTGCAGTATTTCAACTGTAAATTCTCCCAAATGCTCTGTTAACATGTGTGATCTCCTTGGCAATTCTACCTCTCCCCCAGCTCCTTTCCCCTTCTCTCCTCTCTGTGAGATAACATCAGGACCTTCAGCCATTCACAGTAAGTTTACAAGTCATTTAGCATGTTCTTTGCACAACTTCTCAAACATTATCATGCCTACAAAAAAAAAAAATCTCCCTAATTTCTTAAGGCAGACACATCATGTTGCAATTAAGCATTCCTCAGTTTTATATAATGATGTTCACTTAAAATCAAGGGAAGATCTTAATTCTTTCAGCAAATCCTTGTCTCCAGATGGGATCTTCTTGTCTTGTACTCTTGTCTCTGCTAGACATTCAAATTACTTGAATAACTGCGGATTGTTACAAAAAAATAGCTGACTTAGCAAATGAGCGGTTCTCACATCCCCTTCCAAGAATTTCAATTGCTGCTGCTTTAAAGGCAGGAAAGTTACTTTTTGTCAACAATATTAATTTGGATAATGAGTCTGGAAAACATCAAACTTTATGGAACGCTATGAACCTCAAGTATATTCACTTCTGTTTGCAGTGCAGTAAAGTTCCTTGTATAAGTCTTGACTTTATATGATATTAGTGGAATGGAATTAAGGTTATGAAAGCCTTCTAGACTACCATAAGTAAGGGTATACAAATCTTCCAGGACCTAAAAAATCATATATTTATCCATAATAATTTACACATAGACATTTTCTTATCATAAATTTTAAAAGAGTTTTATAGACAGTTCTGTAATTTTTTACCCTGCAGATTTTGTTTTTAATTAGCTCATCCTTGGCAACACATTAAATTGCTAATGAGTTTCTTGAATGAATAATGACAAATGTTTTATTCTTTTACTGAAAATCGTTTTTGCACAGAAGTGATTGACTTAGTTCTACATGGGATTTATCCACAACAATTGACTACTATTACTTTTGCCTGGTCTTCAAGCTTGCAGTGAAACCTGAAATAAATAACTAGAAAGTTTAATGAAGAGCAAGGTATATCCTGCTTTTTTCTGTATGCCAACATATACTACTGATTGACTCAAAGATTTGGCTATACTCTAAATACAAGCCACAACTAAGAATTACTGTCAAATCTTTATGCTTCACATAACTGTAAGCAGTTGAGTTACTAGCCAAGGTTATTATTTCTACAGTTATTTTCTATAATAGTATCTGTTTAATATCTGTTTCAGTTGTTGACTGGAGAACTTAAATATCTTCAACAGTAGAACTAAAAATCTTTCAGAGTGGATTTTTAGTTAGAAGTACCAATTTTGCTGGAAAAAAAGAACTGAAAGAACTGAAAATTCTAGGCAGCTACTATCACTTCTGTAATAACATCACGTGTCACAAAAATATGAAGATGTCCTGACTGGTTGAAATATTAGTAACTTGTCCTCAGATCTGAAGGTATGGTTTCCTCTCTACGCCATAAGTAGAATAAGAATAGGGGAAGCATTTAGGATAAATTCTTGGTGCTATTACTTATTCAACTTCCAGTTGTTTACATTTCAGTGCTTTCCTGTGAAGGGTATTGTTTCTCAGTGTGTAATACCTGCCAGTGGAACCTTTTTTTTTAACTTGCCTTGAGCTAAGCAAAATACAAACTCCTAGATTCCACAACATCCTGAGCAAAAACTTCCATGAATTACTAAGCCACTGCAGGAGGGATCACTGCTTTTCACTTTTTCTGCAGCCAGTTTCATTTCCCTCTGCTCCCATACCAGAAGAGAGATACCCATCCAAGTTCTCCAAGGTCTTCATAGACTTCTGTGTTACTCCCCTCGCAATTTCTTCTCCAGACCAGAGTCCTAACTTACCCACTTGTTCCTGTTTTGGAAAGTAGTTAATGCCTTTGATCATTCTTATTGCCTTTTTCTGAACTTCAGTGAGTTCAACAGATATTAAACTTTGGAAAAGCTGAACAATGCTTTACAAGGCAAAATACAATGGAACTTCATACCAGAGGACTTAAGAAGCTATGTTAAGGAAGACAAAGATAATAGTCTAGAACTAAGGTGTAATTAAAATAGACAATACAGTCAAGTAAAATGTGTAGCTAAAGTAAAAACTATACCCAAACTAATGTTCACATCAAGCAATCTACTCCACAAATTACTAATAACACGATCCAATGATGACTGAAATGCTTGAAAAAAATTCTGTTTGTTTCAAGGTCCACAGTGTCAATAAAATTCTGTTTTGTGGCACTGGTGCTTTCACATCTGAGAAGTGATAGATAGCTGTTGCTTGGCTGTTGGAGCAGTTTCATACACGATAGAGAAACTGGGAAGGTTTGGCTTGCTTCTAGCTGAGAGGTGTAAAGGGTTGGTAAGTTTTTTGGGAGGCTGAGGAGTGGAGGGACAGGGGCCTCCCTGTCTCCTCCTCTTGTACCCAGTCCCTTCATACACTAACGCTCGCCACTCTTCTTCTTCTTTGTTTTGCAGAAGGAATGATGGGGAGAAAAAGGAGCCAAAGTTAGTCCCACACCAAAAGGAAAAGGTTCTGAAGGAGGAATGGAGGTGAAACAGATTGTTACTCAGGGCTTCTCCTTCCGGGGATAAACAAGAGGGCTTTACACGCAGAAAGAAAAATCAGTGGTTGGAAAAGCAGGCACTACTCCAGCAGACAACCTCCACCTCTACTGGCGTGAGCGTGGCAGGCAGTTTGCATCCTGCCTGCTTTGCCATTGCTGAAAGCCAGCCCTCCCTGGACCATAGCCTGACACCCAGATAAATTACGTGGGGAAGCGAGTCGTGCATACTCTTATGCAAGCTTGGAAATGTGATGCTTCTGCTGCATAAATTAAAGAAATTTAATTTTACACTTGCCTGTACATTTATTGTAGTTGTCATGGTCATATTGCTATCTATGCCTAAATTTTCAAATAAATGCATTCATATGGCAGCAAATGAAAAAAGAATAAGAATCAATGCTATGTGCAAGATATGATCAAATTCTGCGTCATTCTAATTAGCTGGTAAGTATTTTAAAATGCATAGTAACTAAATATAACTGTATTGTTAAAGCTGAGCTTCTGACCGTTTAAAACAAAAGATCACAGACTCTCACATGACACAGCAATCTTATGAACTCAGCCCATAGCAAACTTTTAGAGAAAAGTGAGGTTTTCTGAACACGTCTTTGAAAAATGATGCACCTACACTATACCTAAAGGATGATATCAATAACAAATTATACCAAATGGCAAACTGTTTTGTAAAAATTTTGAGGATAAAACATAAAAAGGCAAAACAATCCTAGAACTGAAATAATGTTCTTACTAATCTTAAAGTAAGAACAGCATTCATGGCACCGATGTCAAGTAATGGACCAAAAATTACAAAACAATCTCAGTAGCACATGAATTTCTCATCCCACCTTTTGCCAGGATTATTAAGTTTTCACTATAACTTATTTATAAAAAAATAACCTAAATGAGAGTAAAGATTCTCCAGTGTAAATCATAAAGTACTGTAGAGAGATTACCATGCTAAGTGACCTGCAGAAATTTATATCCTGAGTGAAAAATGAGAACAGATTAGAGAATGCATTTAGGATCAGTAATTGAAGAAAAGAAGAACTAAGGTTTTTCAAAAAACCTTATTGCTCATTGAAAAAAAGAGTAACAGTTATATTTTATTGTTATTTAAGTCAAATATTGAAGGAAAGGAAGAACATATAACTGTGTATTTTTAAAACATAAGAATATAAAAATTTAAAAAAAAATAATTTGTTGTGAGAAGGACTTCAATGCATTACTTTTGAAAGTATTTTTTGAACCTATTATGTCAACGACTGATTCTTGTCGATGTTGCACAGCTAGACCAAACAAACCAAGACTGTATACCCATCTAAGCAACCATAACAGCAAAAACAATGTTAGCCGTTGCAGGTGTAGAAACATAAGTTTTCTCTGGGAAAGTCCTTACTTCAGGTGTAACTTTCAAGAAAAGTAGGAGGGCTAGGCAACATGAGCAAGGATCGCCCTAATTCCTTACTTGCTCTGAGTGTATTTTAACCAATAGATTGTTCCAAACAGCTAGTTTTGTCTTGAAACATGTTTACTACAGTAGTACACTTGTGTTTCTGAAGAATAGTCACCATAGCTGAGACAGTGGTGTCCATGCTTATTCCCAGTATATCAGACTCCTGCTTGATTCTCGCAGGTTGTTTACTAAATCCCCAGTCAGACTGCTCAGATTTAAAAGACATTTCTGCCACTTCATGACTTTATATCAGAGGTAGAGATGTCTAATATTAAAGAAGAAAAACTCTTCTCAGCTGAACACTCTCCTTTTTTACCATCTTTCCTTCTCCTTCTTTTTATCTCATCCTGACTCATTTTGTTTTATAAAACCAAAATGAAAAAGTTCCTGACAGAAGACTTCCATGCTGCAAAGTTGCATGTATGTCTTTCACCCTACTGCAATAAAAACATGATTGCTGTGTCAACAAACTGGGTAGACTGCAGTACCGGACCAAGGTCAAGTGAAGAAAGATAGGCAATAAATGGGTATGAGCTGGAGTATGCTAAGGTAAAGAGGTACTGTGAGTAAGTGGACAAAAAGATGGGTGTTAGAGAGGTGGATGCTGCAGGGAAGGAACGAGTCAGGAAGCCTGTGTGATCCACCCGTAATGCTAAGAAGAAAAAATTGTACATCTGTGTCATTATTTGTCACTATTACATCCTACAATTTTTTTGCAAAAAAGGGGCAAAGAGACAGAGAGGAGACTGACTAAATGAGTCTCAAGGAAAGTTCCTGAAAACTACACATGAACTACATGAAGCCTGAGGTATCACAGGCAAATTGTGCCTATTTTGCAGAACATGAAAATTGAACTTCATAGCAAATTACTTTAACCAGTTAATGCCAACACTTATCAGTTGTGGATTTAAATATCTAAAATATATAGAAGAATAAAAGCACAAGGCTACACATTTTGGTTCTTCTTCCTTTAATTTGGTATAGGAGAAAGCAATGTTGCCCTACACAATTTCAGAAAAACACAGACCATAAAACAGGCATTTCTAGCTAGATTTTTACATGCAAGATATGCTATGGTGTGATTAAATTACTGTGTAGATAAAATGTCTAACTTTGTAATTCTGTTATTGTTAATTCTGTGTGACATATTTCTTTTTATGATAATGTAACATTTGTTAGTAAAGTTTTTTCACATCCTGTGTTTTCTCAGCTCTAGAGCTTAAGTGGAAGTATAACCTTTTGTACCTAATTGTTCTTTTCTCTTGTTTCTCTTCATTATATCGTATATGCATTGTTTTCCCCTAGACAGGAACAAATGGTTCTGCCAAAAGAAGCAGCTCTATGACTTTTATGAAGTTTCTGGATCGTGCCAGGGATTGATTTTCAACTCATCCAATTTCTTGTTAAAACTGTGTATCTCTTTTAACATCACAGTGTCTGACATCACAACCACCCAAAGACATGTCACATATGAGGGATGAGCAGGCTCAGAAGCAGCTCTGGCAGCATGCAGAGCTTCAGTGCTTTCCACAAGGATGTAAGGAGAGAGAAGCATTTTTTCCTATACAGGAAGTCAATTTGTGAATAATCTCTAGTCTTTCAAAACTCAGAAAGATCTCAACAGCTGGTGTTACAGCCAGATTTTGCAGTTATCTACTTCACAATCAAAACAAATGAAAAAGTTGTTGTAAACTAGTAGGGCTCAGGACTTAAAGCTCAGCTTTTTAGGTCATGCATCTGCTTGTGGGAAAATGTAAATGGATAGGGTTACCATGTGCTTCACTTACTCCTATTGTATCCTTATACTCAAAGGTGAGTTTCATGAATTTCTATTATTTGATCATCCCTGTCCAGTCTGAAAATAAAAAGACAGGAATATTTCTGCAAACTTCAACTGAGACTGACTGCAGCTTGTATATTACTGACACAAAGATATGAGATAAATAAAAATATAATACTAAATTTTGAAATAAAATAACGTATCATCAGTACTTTTAATTCTTCCCTCATCACTCATGCTTCACCCTCCTAAACGTTTAAAAACAGCAGAGTATTATTGAGATAATTTAACAGTGACTGTATCAAAACTGCTACCCAAAGTTTTCAGGACAGTGGGGCTTTTTGAGTTACAGATCTAAAATATTTTCAGAAGTGTGGTCTAGAGCTCAGTGACATCTGATTACCCACCCTACACTCACATCTTACTTACTTACAACAACGTCCGGCTGACGTTTGAGCTTTAAGTGAAAGAACAAATCATCACAGCGTGAAGCACTACAAGCACTAGCAATAGAGGAACCGTCTATTAAGTCAACGGTACCATCTACCGAAGCTACTTTAGAGGGAAAAAGCTGCACTGATATTGGTGCCTTCACAGCTGGTGTCTCATAAAGATTTACAGTATATTTCTGCAAAGCGTGAGTTTCAAAAGTCATGCCACTGGATAGCAGTGAACTAAAAAAATCTTCCTGATATGATTACTAGAATTAAAATAATAGAAAAAGGAACTGGAAAAGACCCTAGAATTCACCTATTCTTTCCATTATTCAAAAGGTAGGATCAATTATACCATTTTTTTCATGACTCAGACTCTTCAGCCTTTCTAAGTCACTCCTTGTATTGCTTCATTACATTTATCAATCGACACAAAAATCAACTCAAATGTCCTATATGAATTTTTCTTGCTGCAGTTTAAGCCACTTTCTTTTTCTGGATCTTTGCAACAGTCACTCCATATCTGAGTTCTTGGTTTTTTTCCCTTTCTATTATTTTCTCTTCTTTGGCTTTAAATAGTCCTAATCTCTTTAACTATCTCTCAGAAGAGATTTATTTTAGACCCCTGATCTGTCTCATCCAGTTCTTTCAGATTTTTCCTACTGATCCATATCTTCCTCAAAATGTTGTCCATCTTTCTCAGACAGCCCAAAATAAAGAAAAACATATCGCCACACTCAAGATCTGACTAATGGTAAATAAATTCTAAGAAAAATAATGCGTAGATAACTTTTCTTACAAGCTCTGTTTATGTTACGTTCTAGTACACTTCCTAGAATTTTCTCTTACAACCTTGATGCTTCACAGCTAGCTTCTTGCTCATCTGTTTTGGTTTGGTCTGAATAAATGCCAGGTACCCACCAAGACTGCTCCATCACTTCCCCTCCTCAGCTGGGCAGGGGAGAGGAAATACGATGAAAGGCTTGAGAGTCAAGATAAGGACAGGGAGAGATCACTCACCAGTTACGGTCATGGACAAAACAGACTGAACTTGGGGAGAAAAGCAAAGTTTAATTTATCACAAAACAAATCAGAGCAGGATAATGAGAAATAAAACAAGATCTTAAAACATCTTCCCCCTACACCTCGCTTCTTCCCGGGCTCAACTTCAATCCCATTTCTCTACCTCATTCCCTGCCCCAAGTGGCACAGGGGGACAGTGAATGGGTGCTGTGGTCTGTTCATCACACGTTGTCTCTGCCACTCCTTCCTCCAAAGGGGGAGGACTCCTCACCCTCTGCCCCTGCTCCAGCGTGAGGTCCCTCTCACAGGAGACAGCTCTCCACAGACTTCTCCAACATGAGTCTTTCCCACAGGCTGCAGCTCTCCACAAGCTGCCCCTGCATGGGTCCCTTCCACGGGGTGCAGTCCTTCAGGAGCAAGCTGCTCCAGCGTGGGTCTCCCATGGGGTTTACAAACCCTGCCAGCAAACCTGCTCCGGTTTTTCTTCTCTCTTTCTCTCCATGGGTGCACAGGTCCTGCCAGGAGCATGCTCCACTGTGGGCTCCCCACGGGGTCACAGCTTCCGTCACGTATCCACCTGCTATGGCGTGGGGTCCCTTCCACAGGCTATAGGTGGAGATCTGCTCCACCATGGACTTCCATGGGCTGCAGGAACACGGCCTGCCCCACCGTGGTATTCATCATGAGCGGCAGGGGAAAAATCTCTGCTTCGATGTCTCGAGCACCTCCTCCCCCCTCCTTCTTCACTGACCTTAGTGTCTGCAGAGTGATTTCTCTCTCATCGTCTCACTCCTCTCTCTTCACTGCTGTTTCACTGCCCTTTTTTTTCTTTCCCCTTCTTATATACATTATCCCAAAGGCACTATCACTATCGCTGATTGGCTTGGCCTTGACCTGTGGTGGGTCCATCTTAGAGCTGGCTGGCACTGGCTTTATCAGACATGGGGGAAGCTTCTCGCAGCTTCTCACAGAAGCCACCCCTATAGCCCCTTTGCTACCAAAACCTTCCCACACAAACCCATAACATCAACGTAATCTGAAAAACCTTTTTTTCAAGTTTACTTTCTAAACAGTTGGTCCTATCCTGATTTTCTGCAGCTTGTTATTACCACACAAACAAAGATCTTCATATATAACATAATGAATTTCATCCTTATTTCCCATAACATATATCTATGTCAAGAGGGTTTTGAATTCTAAACCCTTTCTGCAATGCAGTTGTCCAACTTTGTTTCCTATAGCATATTTATTAATCAAACTCTTTACTCCCTCATCCAAGCACCTACAAGTACCAAGTAATGCCTCTACAAACCATCAGATTCTTCTCTTTGTTGGACCACTGATTCCTGCTCAACGGTACTGTTGTTTTTCACATGTACACAACAGTTTCATCTAGACCAGGTTTTGCAAGTGCTCTTATGCAAATGTCCAGGAAGGGAAGTGTAAATTTTTTTTCAGATTGGATATCCTGTGTTGAAAACCTAGTTTAAAATATACGAAGGTAGTAAATTTTTTCTTTCTCTTTTTTATTTTTTTGACTTCATGTGCTCATAAATTTAGCAAAAGTTTCTTTTCTCAAGCTAGATGCAAATAAACAAACCTGGTACAGAAATCTAAGATTCCAGCCTTCTATTGTATTAACTATTAAATAATAATAACAACCTGTAAAGATTATATCAGATTAACACATTAGAATAGAATAATTACATATTAAATGAGAAATAAACTTCCCATCTAAATGTCATCAGTATGCCATGCTTGCTGTTCCATAAAGCAGATCAGAGGCAAATCTCCTCCCAAAGTGATTTTTGGTTTTCTGACTTCCATCTGAATACAGCCAAGTATTTGAGGAGGTAAAGTTTTCTCTTAAAACTTATCATTTGAAAGTCCTCCTACATCTTCTGGTGAAGATAGATCCTTATTGACTTATTGTAATATTTTTGATTTTTCCATGAATAATCATTGCATTTCTACTACAACAGGATGTTTCATTAGTACAGGGCACAATTTAATAAGAATTCAATATTTTTTTTTTTTAATTATGTTCTCTTATAGTGAACTAAGGGTGCAAGTTACAATATCGCCTCTTACTTGCTTTTATTGATAGATAATTAGATGGACTGGAATGTATTGCCAAATGTCAAGCAAAGGTATTTGGTTTACATGAAAATAAAATTCAGAAAATACATAGGAAGTCTAAAAAACTAATAGTTTCTAATTGATGCTCTGCTCCTTCTTGATTGCGGTGAAAAGCCAAGAACCTTTATCCTAGAGTAAGCTTAACTATAGGATTTAAAACAGATATTTTATAAAATACTATTTGAAATAATAAAGGACTTAAAATAACACTTTATCTCTGTGTCCCATGATATCACTGACAGATCCGAAATTACTGGAATAACATTTTTCGTTTACTTGGTGATTCTGTACTCACTTAAGGTACAGCCATTTTCTTTTTTCTGTTTGGTATTCGTTAGCATCAGTTAGGACTACTTGAAAATTAAAATTACAGAATTTGGGCTCTGATTTGCTTCCTGTCTAGGACACCACTACGCATGAATCAACACTGATGTAAAATACTGATTGATTTGGTTTGCTGCTACTCATGACCTATTAATTCAGAAAATTCCCTTGTGGGTGGCCTGCATGCTATGGAGATCTTAGGTGACAAGGAGGAGAAGGTTGCCGTCTCCTGTGCCCTGGTGAAAACCGGCAAGTGCAAACTTCTTTCCCTGAAACCAGTCAAACCACAACAGTTTTTTTCCAGAACGCTTCCCTCTCCCTTCATACTTTATTTTAAGAAACAGAGTAATAAAGGAATTTGTGCCTCTTTTATATTAAAGAGAGATGCAAGATACAGGTGGTTGTCACCACTTCCCTACAACTGTAACATGCTAGACTGGTTCACATGAAGTATCATCTACCAATTTCTGTGAGACTGCTCTCAAAATAAGATATTATTCAGTGTAATGATGGCAGAATCTATTCCTGATGGAAAGCAACTGCATATGTGTTCAAGAGATACACGCATACAAGGAAAATAAAAGGACAGAGACACTAAGGTCCTTGAGCAAATGAATCATCTTTTATTTCTCTGTATTATTTCAATCTAAATCAATTGCTTTAATGTCACAGGCAAAATTTAGCTTGGACAAGCACAGAGAAAAAAATGCTATGAGCATTCAAAAGAAAGACTGCTTTATTCTAAGCTGCCTCCTAGTCCTCTGCACTAGATGGCTGAGAAGATAAGTGTTACAGCAGTCACTGACTTCAAATTAAGTGATAATGAATGCAGATTTGCATGAAGATTCCGCAAGTTAGTAATTAGTTTTATTGCAATTGGAAATGGTAAAATAAACTCAATCCCCACTGTCCCATACATGTAATTGATGAGTTAATTTGTCTTCAGCACTCTCACAGTTTTAATATTTCTCCATCAACGCCCTGAAAATTAATAGCATGCAAAATGTATAAAATCATATCACCCAAGAAACCACTGTTCACTACCAAGGAAGCATTTGCTTTTGGTGTAGGGTCACCATCTTTTTCCTTTTCCTTTTCCTTTTCCTTTTCCTTTTCCTTTTCCTTTTCCTTTTCCTTTTCCTTTTCCTTTTCCTTTTCCTTTTCCTTTTCCTTTTCCTTTTCCTTTTCCTTT
>Ga0065711_1046160_pt1 | contig 13051 bp, 5 predicted proteins | sample Hoacrofraction12_FD_59098 | JGI IMG/M metagenome (GOLD analysis project Ga0065711, IMG submission 59098) | Hoatzin crop microbial communities from Cojedes, Venezuela - Epithelial fraction 12 v2 (version 2) | ecosystem: Host-associated > Birds > Digestive system > Esophagus > Crop | place... | reverse complement strand
TTTTTTTTTTTTTTTTTTTAATTTTACAAGTCTTTTATTCACCCTGAGCACTGAATTTTAAAATAATTCATTGTTTTCATCACTCTGTCCTGGAATCCAGTCATTATCTTCTGGACTTTTTGCTTGTCATGAACATTTATTACATGTTATTTTCTTTGCTACAGTCACACTGCCTCCCATTTCCTAAGATTTATGGGAAGATTTCTTTTTTTAAGTATTCACAAATACTACAGTTGTAATCACAGCTGATTACTTAGTGGAGTGCCATCTACTTTATATGGGAACAACTGTATAATGTGAGACCAATTATGTAATTAGTTTATTCCTTCTAAGTTTAAGCATTATCAAGAGACTAAAACTGTAGATTATGAAGTAATTGTTTTTTTTCAGAAACTTTATGTTGCCAACAAGTGATATTAACTATTTTACCATGTTATGTATTATTAATAATTATAAATTGTGCTTTATTCTGAAATAGGATTATCATTTTTCCAATGGTATCATTCTTTTCCTGGTATGTGCTGGCCTTAGGGTATTAGGGTAAATCCTATGATTGCCTATACTCAAGACTGGTGCAGATATTAGCTGTAGACCTGTAATCACTATAGTCATTTTAGCAGAACTGAAACAAGCGAATTCCTCCTATCTTTGAGATAATTTCTTATGATGCTGTGCCTGAAAATAACAACAAAAAACAGATTCGGCTTCAATTTCCATATATTAAAATAATTTTAAAAATCTATCCATATAGGTCCCTAATGAGAACTGATCAAAAAATCAATTATTACATTGTTGAAATGGGAGCTGTCAAGAGGTAGCCCAAATTTATCAGTTTTCGCTTGTAGTGTCCATTTCTAAAAGCCAGAAATACTTTGCATTATTTCTGATTGGTTGAGACACTTCTTCCAGTTGAAAAAAAACACTCCAGCTGATTTTCTGTTCAGATTTAGTGGCAAACACATACTTGAAGTATATACCAGTCTGAGAGTGTCTTACTGTTCTGAATTGACAAAGCTCATAATATTTTCCTAGAATTTGTAAATAGCACAGGAATGCTCTTTTCGGTCAATACAGAAACAATTTTGGTACAGTAAATGATACAGCTACCAGTCATAATGTGCTGCTCTACTTTCCTGTCATTTTCTATCCACGTTGCTGACATCAGCAATTTCATTAGATGTAACTGAACAAACTTTCATGAAATTTGACAGAATGAGAAAGTAATTTTATCTTAAGTCTGTAGTACTGATATCACAAAAAAGAGGAGACAGCCACACAAAATAAGCCTCTCTATTCTCTGAATACTCTCCATAAAAAAAAGATGAAAAATTCGGCTGTTTTAAATACTATATGATAATCTTTCTTCCACTAACACATTTTAAACATTTTCACAGTTTTCTTGCAAGGAATAGGTCCAAACCTACTCAAGGTTCAATAAAATAAGACTTTTAGATATTCAAAGCCAAGGAAAAATACAGCTATCTACTGCAATAACCATTAAAAGAGTGATCACAGAATTTCACCTAGTATATGAATAAATCCTTAATTAGCATAAATCAGCATAAGAACAATGACATCAATGCTTAGTAGTGATTCATCTCAGCATTTAGTTAGTGTATATTTTTACTTATTAGTTTATAAATTGTGTTTATTTCCTTATATTTCTATAAAATTTATTCAAAGTAAAATGCTTTAAAACATAATCATTAATAAAAATAGGTACCTCTAAGTAATTAATCTGCTCTAATTTTGGGGTCTAAAAATTAATAACTAAGAATAATTTATTCTTTTCAGAAGCTTGTTATACGTTCAGAAAGGAAATACATACAGACGTTCAAAGATGAGAGTCTAAGGACACATAAACTTTTTCTTTCTTTGACTGTGAATTTTTCTATATATGAGCAAGATAAAAAGAAAAGATGCCTGGAATATATATCTATTCAGGGTCATTTGCTGCAGATTAAGTACAGCCAAGACTGGACTGACAGCAAGAAAATAAACACAAACTAAGAATGTTTATAAATATTACCAGAGATAAACAGATAAAGTAAATACAGTATGTTTCACATGATAAATGAAATAATATTATAATATATAATATTATTAGTAAAATTTATTAATTAGTAATATCATATATTTCATACTTTGCTATTCTTAGCCTTAGTTTAAAATTATTTCAAATTTTCAATTTTCATAGGTATGAATCACACCGAGGAACATTTCTACATTCAGTTGACCAAGATGATCTATGAGATCATTTTTTATATCTTTTCTAAAACTCTAAGAAAAGGCTGCTTGATCTCAAAATGTGGTTGTCATATGTACTTTGTGAAAATGGTAGCATTTTCAATACAATTAGGGTTCAAAGAATGTCTAGTCATATCACTTCTTTGGCTTGTCTTTAAGTTTTCTTTAAGTTAACTTATATGTGTAAACCTTCAGAATATTTTTGATTTTTTTAATGCAAGTGATAGATATGTGTGTGTGCGTATATGTATACTTATGTGCGTGCAGATAATAACTTTGCAGATATTCATGGTCTCCAAAAATAATAGAACAAGGATTTAATTGCAAAAATCTTTCCATAAATAATATAAATGATAAATCTTATTTTGCTATACAGTTTAAACTACAATTTATCCATATGATTTCCTAATAGCTGTATTCCTTACATGTAGGTTAAACTAGCTCTAGAGTTCTGGCATATCCAAAAGTCATGAGCTTCTTTAATGAAGAATTTTTTGTAGTTGTTTATTTTTGAACATATTTCAGTATTGAGTCTCCTCCGATTTTTTTTGATCAGTTTGTGTCCAGCTACACTTTTTCTTGCTTGCTTTCCAAATCATTGAGTTCTAGACTTAGTAGGCATACAGCACTAAATGAGGGCATAACGAGCGGAAAAAAAGAGAAAAAATCTTTTACGAGGAATTTAGCTTTATGCCTTTTATTCAAAAACTGAGGTATTTTTAGAAGGTAAATGTAATAGATCTCACACAACTGTTCCTATAAAACATTTGTTATAATATCTGCTGAGAAATTGTCAGCTAAATTTGAGAAACTAGCATAAGCACAAGCTTTGCAAGTTAGGTGAACTGCCAGCATAAAGTGAAGGTATCAGCAGATTATATACAGACAGACTAGCGAAGACTGTTGCTAATGGGGAATCAGTCTCAATGTAGTTATTAGCACTGTTATTAAACTTAAGACTATTTTACAGAAATTTCATTAGTAGGACAAAGTGGGAGATGTTTCTATAATAGAAAGGTATCAATACATCATACATGAATTTCTACATGATCTCAAATATGGACTAACAGAGCAAGTATTGAATTCAGCATAAAAAGGCTGATCTGAAAATTTCTGTTGAGCATTGAGAGCTCATCACTTTGGTAGATGACAGGAAAGAAAAGATATACATTTACTGGGACAAATACAGTATAAAGATGCATCAGATGTTATACTTCTAATAAAGGAAGGTAAGCATGAACAACATTCAGCAAAGCATGAATAAGACATCTTCTAGACTACTGAGTGGGGTACTGCATTTCCAGAATTTCTTTTCAGTTTACCTGGGTTTCATGAAAGGAAGAGTCTTCCTGATATAGTCACAAAATCACTGAAAAACTGTTTCTGCCTTTGGATTTTATCCCATCTCTTCTATGAAAGAGTGGTGGTAATGTACCTAGAAGTTGAAGCATGTGCGTGAAGAGAGATGGGGTTTTGTCCTGCTGCTGAAATTTCTAACTTCTGTTCTCCAGGACAGAAGTAAACCAAGCACTCACCAGTCACTGGAGTTTTTCCCAAGTAGAGCTGAAATACAGGAGCGATATGTCACTTCTTTTATCAGCTGTCAACAGAAATTAATGTTAATGTTGATATTTGATAACAGATATAATGATAAAGAAGTCAAACTGCCATTAGGTTACTGTAAGTCATGTTCCTAATTTCCATTATGGGCATATGTAATTGTTTCAAGTAATTTTAAAGCCTGTAAGGGGAAAATAAATCCAAACAGTCTGAAACACATGGGCTTTGTCTAAAAGCTGTGGCCATGACCAATACTAACAGATATACGGTTCTTTCCCATCTATGTCAGTGTAAATCCATGAGAAAAGTTCAGTAGCCAAAGGAGTTATAGTTATACTTGGCTAAATTCAAATAACTTCTTGTGTCACTAACTCCTACACCCATTCTACATATCAGCTGAAGACAGACAGTAGGCTTGGTATACATTTAATAAAGACATGCTGTTGCATTTGTTGTGTATTGCATTTTCAGTGCAGCAGAGATAAGCCAGGAGCATGAAACAATTTAATGCAAATGTGGGATCAGCCAGGTTCGCAATAAAGTAAAGAAAGGCGAAAACAAATGTCGTTTTATTGTTCATTCTCATAGTGAATTTAATGCAAAAATCTATATATAATATAAGAACTATAGGACATATACAGTACTTGATCTTAAAATTAAAAGATCTTGCCACCACAGTAGAACTTTGTCAAAGGATAATGGTCTCCTGCTACCAAACACTGTAAACACTGAGGTGAAACCAAGACATTTATTTTCTAAGTTATTGATCTTATGACAAAATTCTGTTACAATGACTTTATTTCTAATACACCAAATGATAGATGTATATTTAATAACTTTATGTGATGGATGTTGATGCAGTAAATTGACAGTAGCTTGCACTGCAATCATTACCCTACTATGCATGGATTGGCTAGAACTCAAACAACAGATATATTGCACCTTTCAGGTGTTCAGACTGATTTACCAACTGAAGGAGACTTTTAACCCTATTTTTATCACTTATTTTGACAATTAATAATTTTTTTTTATTAGCTGAAACATTTCTTTTTTATTAATATTTCTGCTGCAAGACTGAATGGCATAGATTAAGTAGCTACCTGATTTAAGGTACATTCAGTCTTTACAGGCTCTTCAAATAACTGAACACAGTGTTCAAGGGTGGGGAAAGCACAAACAGAAATGGACCTTTTTTGGACCAAATGAGCAGGCAATGAGAAGAGGAAGGAAAATAATCTCAGTAGACCCCAACTCATCTCAAGGCATATGTCCTTTTGCACCAGCCAACAGGATGGCTGACAGGGAAGAAATTTGTTTCCTCATATTACTAGAGTACAAGAATATCAGAGAATGAACTGTGATTTGGAGAATAATAATTCCCAATTTTTTTTATAGTCTGCATGTCATGAGGTTAGTGTGTAATTAATCAGTGGCACAAAATATGCTCTCCATTATTTGTATAATCTCAAAGTAATTCTCACTGACTACAGTGAGATTTTGCATTCATGAAAAAAAAAAGAATTTGGCTTTTTATGTCAAGTTTTTCATCAGTCACACCTTTTTAATTCTGTAGACTACCATGAGATGGCAGAACATTTTGGTGAAAATAATTTACAGAAAAATATTTTCAAGGAAAATATTAAGTTGTTTATATAATATGCATTTCAATTTAAGCAGGAGAGATTCAAGATAGACAATGCTAAAAAAGCATGATAAAGTTCAAAATAATGAAAATTCTATTAAACACATTTTTGAGCTATTAATGGTCCTTAAAACACTATCCAATCTTCTCACTGGCACTAATTAGTTTATGCTCACAACTTCATGTAAAGATAAACTTTTATACATATTTAATAAAATGAAATGAAGCTAAATTATTAATATTATTTAATTTTACTCATTTTAAGATTATTATTAAGATGAAGCTGTCAATACAGAGATAAGTGCGAGCAGTGGCACGATCATCGCAGCTACAGTTAGGTAACTTAAACTTCTAATATTTTAGTGAACATTTCAAATGAGCCACTGTTTTGTGTAGACTGAGTATCTTGGCATGCATTTTCTGCCAAACCTCATCATAAGAATCCTTTCCACAAGCTCCATGCAGTACCTCATTCCATGCTTGGGCATTGGACTTACCCAGGAAAGGAGAAACTAAGACGCAGTTCCTTGAGGTGGCTCAGATAAACAGCTCCAACCTTCTAGAAGATGATTTAAACATAAACATCTAAAGGTGAGACAAGGCAACCCCTCTTCATTATGCTGACATTAATACTCGCTGCAGCAAGAAATAAAAAATGCTGCCACTGCATTTTGAACCCACCACCAGCTGCAATATAGCCCACTGGGAACCCTGTTATTCTGTGGAAGCTAAGACGAGCAGATGCTGTAGCAAGTCTGTCCTGAGGAAGGCCCGATGCATCACTGCTCTAGAAGATTACATGCCAGAGAAATCCAATTGCCTGTTTAGTAGCTTAATTTTCATGCACACATAAGCCTTCTTAAACACAGAGAACACATAGATAAATTTGGTTTATATGCACAGAGTAGAGGATAGATCAAGTAAACTTTTATGCAGAGGTTTGTAAGGACATACACAGCAGGGAAGTTACTGTAAGTGATGTGGTACAATTGCTCACAATTAACTAAAAAAACCCAGTTTTGGGGTTCACAGAGAAAATGGAAATGGGGATCAGAAACTGAACGAGGTCGTGCAAAATGGCATGGCTGGTAACCCTCTTGGCATTCTATGGATCTGAGGAGCTGGATCCACATGCTAACAAAGTGAATGAAAAGACTAGGGAACTGGAACATCTCTCCTATGAGGAAAGGCTGAGGGAGCTGGCTTTGTTCAGCCTGGAGAAGGCTGAGAGGGGATCTTACAAATGCCTATAAATATCTTCAAGGTGGGTGTCAGGAGGATGGGGCCAGACTATTTTCAGTGGTGCCCAGTGACAGGAAAAGGGGCAACGGGCACAAGCTGAGGCACAGGAAGTTCCATCTGAACATGAGGAAGAACTTCTTCACTTCGAGGCTGATGGAGCACTGGAACAGGTTGCCCAGAGAGGCTGTGGATTCTCCTTCTCTGGCAATATTCAAAATCTGCCTGGACAGGGTCCTGTGCAACCTGCTCTGGGTGACCCTGTTTTGGCAGGGGGGTTGGATCCCCAGAGATCCCTGTCAACCCCTACCATTCTGTGAATCTGTGATTCTGTGACCACCATTGGATTCAGTGGATGCAGAGAAAAGAGTCATAGGATTATAGAATGGTTTGGGTTGGAAGGGACCTTAAAGATCAAATAATACCAACCCCTCGCCATGGGCAGCAACACCTTCCACTAGACCAGGTAGCTCAAAACTCTGTCCAACCTGGCCTTGAACAATTCCAGGGAGGGGCTACCCACAACTTCTCTGGGCAACTTGTTCCAGTGCCTCACCATCCTCATAGCAAAGAATTTATTTCTCCTCTATCACTTGGAGAAGGAACTTCCTGGATTGTTTATGCCCTGGTGTGTTGTCTCTCTAACAGATATCGGGGTGGCTGAAGTCCCCCATGAGGACCAGGGCTTGTGAACTTGTTATGGAAATTTGTTATGGAAAACCTATGTAAAGGAGACAAAAAAAAATGCCTCTAAGTTGACTTTGCATAATGGAGCTCTATTTCAAGTTCTAAATACAGCTGAGAAATGTATTTATCTAACCATATATTGATTATTTGCCATTTTGGACCCAAAAATTCAGAAGGAATATGTGAGATTTTAAAAAATGACTCCTGAATCAACAGCTCCCAGTACAATATAACAATTAATACACTATTCAATGTGCCATCTAAAACTGTAGATATGACAAGTAAGAACCAGAAAAAGGAAGAAATAACATAAGAGTTAACAGTAATTCAATGTATGTCGTCTTTTATTATTTCCGTGGTTTTATTCTGTCTTAAACAGACTTCATTGCAAAGAATAGATATTTACAAATGCACATGTACATTCAGGCTACTACAATAAATTGATTTCATTCACAAAAACTGCCTTACCACTTTTAAATACTCAGAGGATTTTGTATATTTGAAACAGGCACATTGGAGTTGGACAACTATGACTATATCTGGGTATGATCAGCCTTTGAGTTATACAGGAAATGTAAGACACTGACCCAGTAAAAGTACTTAGTTGTACTATAAATCTGATAGTAAGCACAATGACAAGACAAACATATTGAATTTGAATTAGTAATTTAGAGGAGAATGGGTTATAGATACTAAATCTGTATATTTCAATCCAAAATTGCATGAGTTTTTAAGCATATTACCTGTTTTCACTGAACTAACTCACTGCAATTGAAGGATTGTGTATGACTAGTCCAAACCATAAAACACCATCTTATTATTAGGCATACTAAAAATCATACTGTTAAATATGATCACCAATCCATACAGGTAAGGCCTACTAGTTTTATCTGGTATCTCCTAATGGTAGGTGAGGCTGAAAGAGTAACTAATCTTTCAGTTAAATAGCTGAAAACAGAAAAAGACATCTGAATACCAAATTAATTCAATATTTTCACTCTTTAGTGTACACGTTAAAAATAATTAACTATTTGCATAGAATTTTGCATATCACCCACATTGGTTATTTAGGGTTAATTATGGTGGAAAAGGAAAAGAAATAGCATACTAATTTCTCTAAAAATTTGGTGTTGCTGTCATTTGGAATACAGATTTACCTGAAGACAACTTTGGATCCAGACTTTCTCCTGTTTTAAGATTATATTTCTCATCAAAACCATGTATTGGTATTGAACATATGGACTTTTGATGAGTGAAGAAACAAATGAATACTGGAAAATCAAGACACTTCTATGATTTCTGTTGATAGTCTTTCACTTTTTTGTGAATGAGCAAATACAATTTGCAGAAGCAATCAGCACTTTGGGGTTTTTTTTCTCTTTTAGGTAAGGGTCTGAACCTTCAGGCTAAAGAATAATTCCTATGTGCTTACTCACGGGATAAATTACAATTTCAGAATTTGCAATATAGGAAATGAAGAAGTTCTGTCATGAAGAAACAGTAATTCATAATGTACTTTACTATGTAATAGTAGTAGTAATGAGACAAATTTCCTGCAGGTTGAGAATCCCAAAACTCAAATGAACTCTTCAGCTGAATTGAGGGCAAAAATTGGCTTATATTGTTTCACACCTCTGGAAAAGCCCTTTAACTAACATCTTGCAGTGTACCCTGGACACAGCCTGAGCTGTTGGACAGAAGGAGTAGACCAACATAATAATTTCTTCCTCCCGCTCTGTGAATTCAATTTTTGGACAGGATAGGGGAAATCCAGCTTCAGAAAATTGAATGTACTGAATTCAGCTGGAATTAGAAAGCGGTTTAAAGATTGCACACGGAACAGCAATTTCCATACATATTTGTAATCTGGCATTAGCAGATCTTGCCTGCCCTTTACAATTTTGCTTCCTTTTGCTGAAATGTCAAAGACAGCGTTTTGAAAGGCCTGTGACTTAAGCATGCTCATGAAAGTAAACTCTCAAATTAAAGTGTATTTCCTTTGCAGTTTCAGCTGAAAATAGTATGCTTTTTTGTCTGCTGTTTGACGTTCTACAGTGCTGCATATCATTAACCAGTTGTTTGGTTCTGGTTTTCTTCTTTCCTCAAAAACATGCATAACTACACTCTGTCAAAGAGCTTGTATAAGCAACCTTGTAATAACGAAACAAAAATGTGACAGTTCAGTGAGAAAACAGAAAGCCAAAACATTTTATTTTTCTTTCCCATGAAGAAAAAAGATTATTTAACTACAAAATAATATAAAATAGTGCCTTTATTGCAAGTACTCTACCCATCATTGTATAGTACAAATACATATATTTATTCAAAATACCAGTATTGAACAAGTTTTAATTAATGTTCTTGTTAAACAAAGCATCAAGCAATAGGTTTTTTACTTCACAAGCATTAGATTAGCTTCCAAGGGCATTACCAAGGTGTTCATAATTTAAAGGTGAATTCACAGTTCACTGTGCATTAGTAGATCTATTCACTATGAATATAGGTTTGTTTTCTTGCTCTGTAATGAAAATCTTTCTTCTCTTAGGCTGCATTTCATTTTAAATAAAGAAAAAAACAACATTGCTCAATATAGACTGCCCCAGCAAACAAATAAAATTGCAACCTTTGGATAATTCTTTACGTCCTCTGTGCGATTTCATTTCCTTTGAAGTCCATCCAGTTCAAGTTTTGCTGCTGACAGCTAAAATATGGTACAGCTCTGATCAGAACAGACTACCAGCCAACATTTCGTATTCTGTTCCCTTTATTATCCTGATACTTGTCATCATGTTTTTCCCATATCCTTTTCACAGTCACCTATGCTGTGCACAGCTATGGATGTTGTTACATCACTGTACTTCACTCAGCAGCCCTGCTGTGATAGTTTGGCCCTCAAAGGGAAAATAATGATACTAACATTTATGTCCATTTGGTTAAGCCATTTACCATTATGTTTTGTGGTTTAGGGAACAGATGAAAGCCAGGGGAAAATAGTATCAAGATGGAATAGACAAAATGTCCTTGTGTTGTTACAGGCCTTCAAAGGAAGGCTGCAGACCAGAAGGATTATTTTGTTGATTATGACGTACTCCAAGTGTCATTGTGTAACACTTCTAGTCACTAACTACAGTACTTTATACCCATCCAAGTGACAAAAATATCTTGTATTATAAGATTATATAAAATCACAGCAAGGACCAAAGTACAGTATTTTATTAGGTTTATCAAGTTTACCTGTCTTCGAAGTTTTTAAAAAAAAAAAAATTCTTAAAGGCTTATTAGTCTTCACTTAACATTTTCCCTTTCATTATGAGGAACAATGTCTTTTCGGAGAAAGGCATGAAAGAATGATTGTTGCTGGAAGTGCACTGACACATCCCTTCTCACAGTACTTGTTCCAATATAGTGCATGCAAGGAAAAAGGAAGAGGAGAAAAAAAAATGATTGTGTGTGTCTGAATATGTGTGGATAAGTAAAAGCCACCAGTGTGAATTATGCTTACAAATCTCAGAAAACACAGTATTCAGTTGCTACAATGAAGGTATAAATGCATATTTCCCTAAAAGAAAATTACCTTCTAAAGAGTTTTATTATAGAATAACTAAGAGGGAAAGTAATATCTCCTTACTGTCTCCTGGAAGCGAATAAATAACTTTCCACAACATTATGATCACTTTTCTTTACCTATAAAACATAGAATCATAGAATAATTTGGCTTAGAAGGGACCTTATAGATCAAATAGTCCCAATTCCCTTGCCATGGTCAGGGGCACCTTCCACTAGACCAGGTTGCTCAAAGCCCTGTCCCACCTGGCCTTGAACACTTTCAGGGAGGGGGCATCCACAGTTCTCTGGGCAACCTGTGCCAGTACCTCACCACCCTCATGGTAAAGAATTTAATCTTTGTATCTAATATAAATCTACCCTCTTTTAGCTTAAAGCCTTTGCCCCTTTGTCATACCCCTACATGCCTTGGTAAAAGGTGGTGGTCCAACTTTCTTATAGGTTCCCTTCAGATACTAGAAGGCCTCAATAAGGTCTCCCTGTAGCCTTGTCTTCTCCAGGCTCCACAGCCCCAACTCTCTCAGCCTGTCCTCATAGCAGAGGTATTCCATCCCTCTGATCATTTTTGTGGACCTCCTCTGGATCCACTCCAACAGCTCCATGTCTTTCCTGTGCTGAGGGCTCCAGAGCTGGACACAGGACTCCAGGTGGGGTCTCACCAGAGCATGGTAGAGGGGCAGAATCACCTCCCTCGACCTTCTGGCCATGCTTCTCTTGATGCAACCCAGAGTACGGTTGGCCTTCTGGGCTGCAAGCACACATAAATACTGGAAGTTTGTGTATTGTAGAAGCTGAGATTAAAAGCAGAGGGTTACAGTAAATACAGACATCTTCTTTTTTACAGATCTATATTTATGTCAACACTTCAAATCTAAAAGCATTAGCACTCTGCGACATATGGGACAAACCTGACTTCCACATGAAGGCCAGTGTAATAATGTTTCTCTAAGTGAAAAAAAAACTACACCAAAAATCACCATATCAGCATTCTGATAAAAATCAGATTTTTGTTTTTAGAAAATGGCTTTGTTTAAAAGTTTATAAAAGCTGCAGAGAACTGTGCTGAGGAAAAAGAAACCTCTTTGTTTCCGAAATCTGTGTTTTTCATTCCCCTAATTTATAAGCTTTCTCTTCCAGAAGAAGTAATAAATTCTGACTTTCAGACAGTGCCCTAGAAAACGAAAAACAAACCAAAAAAGCCCACAAACCAAACAAGCAAACAAACAGAAAACCAAGCAAACAACAAACATGTTTTTGTGCTTTCAATTATCTGCTTTGTTTTCTCTGTTCAGCCCTGTGTTTTTCCTGTTCAGTTGCTCAGTAACAAAATATCCATTCACATTAAGGACTAACAGGCTCATGCCAGGCCTTCTAGTTAGGTTTGTCTACTAAATTTCACTATAATTAAAATATATGTGTCTATGTGTATATATAGAGAGATACATATATGCAGGTGAACACACAATTTAGGATAAGAAAAGATGATTTAATTATTGAGCTCTCTAGTGTAACTGCCTACTTTTGCAGAATACCTCAACTTTGCCACTGTTTTACTCCTTTAAGGTTGGGTTGTTGTTGGGTTTTTTTCTGAAATACATTCAATATATGTTATAATCCCATCTTTGAAAATCTAAATCACTGGTCAAATGCTTTTACTTCTTAGAAATCTGTTTTCTAAGACTCTTTTTTTGCTTTGATGTTGTCCCGTTAAAGGGGGGGTTAAGGCAAGTCTGATATTCAACTTGCCTGCCAGAGCCCTTCCAAGGACTTTCACTGAAACAGTTTTGCAAAGTTAAAACAATAGGTAATTTATTCAAGCAACAGGTATCACAGATTTGGAATTGCCGTTGATAAATTCACTGTCTACAAAAGTTGAGCTCAAAGTAAGAGTTTAGCGTTTTAGTTAACAATGTGTTCCCGGGGATATGTCTGACAAAGTCAGAGGCACGACTCTTACCAAAAAGGTGTCACTTCCTGGGGGGGGAAGAGAGGTTCAGGCCCGTCGACCCGTCCGTCAGGTGAAGTTCTCGCTTGGCTCCTCCTCCCAAAGAGAGTTTTCAAGTGCCAATTTTGATATGTTTGGAAATCTTTTTGCGAGGTGGGACTAAGTCA
>Ga0065711_1046159_pt1 | contig 13052 bp, 7 predicted proteins | sample Hoacrofraction12_FD_59098 | JGI IMG/M metagenome (GOLD analysis project Ga0065711, IMG submission 59098) | Hoatzin crop microbial communities from Cojedes, Venezuela - Epithelial fraction 12 v2 (version 2) | ecosystem: Host-associated > Birds > Digestive system > Esophagus > Crop | place... | reverse complement strand
AAAAAAAAAAAAAAAAAAAAAAAAAAAAAAAAAAAAAAAAAAAAAAAAAAAGTTATCAGCAGCACAGTTCCTTGCATTTTGGCATAAATTTAGTATCTCTCATGCATAATAACATAGTAGCAATAGATTGAGAAAGCAGCTTACTTATTCCTTTCCGGCTACAGTTCTACCTAGTCAAATATACAGTGAAAAGAATTTTAGCAGGCACCAAACTGCAGCACTAAGATGCGAGCACAGATGTGGCTGGACTTAGACTTGAACAAAGCAGACAGTTGCCTAGGACAGAGGACAAGCACAGGAACAGCACAGGACCTACCCCTACCTTCTCAGAATCCACTGTGCCATCACAAAACTCATTTTATTCCCTCTTAGTCCAGGTAGCTTAGTCATCTCTCCTCACTTCTTAAGCCTATAGTAGATTTTTATGTACAACGCACCTGAATGTGTCAAGTCTCATAGTTCTAGCAGGTACGAGTCCTCCACGTAGTGCCTCCCCTCTTTGGAGTTTACAGTAGGTTAAATTTTTTCAGACTTACAATTAACTGCAAATAATTGAGTGTCTTTGCCTTGCATGAGAACAGCTGTATGAAGAAACTACAAGTTCAGTAAGTCAGCAAGAGCCTCAATTTGCTTTTGATTTATTTTCAGTGTTTACGCTGTGCTTAATAGATTGTTGTTGGAGAGAGAGACAGTAAAAATTCCTTCTGGTAAATAATTTAGCTTAAGAATTAAAATTATAGATAAATAATGATTCAATTTTATTGAGACTGAATGCAACTGAAAAGAATGCAAATTGAAGCATCTTGACAGCAAATTAAGTTGTTTCATTATCTTTCATAAATTGCTTCGGGAGGATTCACTCTTGGCTAATGAGTATAAAACTGAAGACCGAGTTACGATCTTCCCTTCCCCAAGAGTCTGAGTCTTTGAGGTCAAAGTGAGTGTCTCCGAGTGACTCTAACAGCGCTTAGCCTGGGCCCTTGATAGTTACTAGAAGAAGCTATAGTTCTCATGCTAGCTTCACTAAAAAGCACGTCAAAAAAATTGCAGAAAATGGATCCACTTCTAAATCCATTTCATCATTTCAGTTAATGTCATTTTCTCTCAAAGGTCTTCACAAAGCAAACCCTTTCTATAGGTCAACTCTTTGCAAAATGATACACACATACCATACTAGTGAAAGCTTGAATGAACTTATATTCAAAGAAAAATTGTACAAAAAAATTCATAGAATAATTTATGTTGAAGGAGACTTTTGAAGATCATCTGGCCCAATATCCTGCTCAAAGCACCACTTTGCAGAGAAAAAATACAGACAGAATATGGTTATAATGAAAGCGTACCTCCTTCAGAAATGTACAGAACAAGCAACTCCACAGAGTCAAATCACAAGTATTAGCGTAACAATTAGTACCGTACTGATGCTATTACTCCATTGTCATTGTCATTATTAGCCAAGATAGGTATGGCACAAGATAGTGATTTCTAGTCTAAGATTTCTATTCTATGACACACACACACACACTATAGCCACACCAATGAAGACTCCCGCCCCCCAGTCCAGTTTAAACCAGCATACCACTGACCCACAGTAATGGGAACCAGACACTCCTGACCCACTTAATCTCTGGGTCTTGGTTGGTGGCTCAGGTCTGTGCATGGCGCTCCTTCCATCATCGTCTCAGATGCCTGCTGTGTCAGATGCCCGGGTTTGGGTGGTTAGCTTAGGTGGTTAGCACATGCCTGTGGCCTTGTCAGTCACATCAGCCCCAGACCAGTCTCTGAGTCTCAGTCAGCAGTCCTTTTACTGCCCCAAATGCACCCAAAAGGATGCAAAGGTGTTACAAGCTCATCTGTGCTTCTCTGCCATGTTTATCTAGAACATTACAGCTGTATACATGCAGGCCAGTGCTTTCAGGTAAGCCTCTGCTGTAACAGTTACCTGTGCTTTGCTTGTTTTCCCAGCTCAGTCAAGAGCTGGACAGATCTGGACAAGGTCTTATTGCTCTGAGCAGTGCTTGAAGGTAGGCATCACTCTGTGACAGGATTCAAAAAGATGGTCTCCCCTCTTCCTGTATTTTGGAAATGCGGTTTTGTAAAATGAAGGTCTACCTGTGATTTTGTTCTGTTTGCCATGTACCCAAACATACCTTCAACATGGCTTGATTTAGGGGAAGCAGCAAAGTATTTTGAGGTACCGCCCGCCATAGCTGTATATAACTCTGTACCCAATGAAGATAACATCAGCCAGTCTGCAACTATCAAGAGGAACAAGATGACCCCCAGGTAGCATGTAAATAGTTAACATGCATCTAAACAAGCTGGAATAGACCAGCAGCCACCATATAACAATCATTTGGAAGACACAAATCTGGTTCTGGTGCTTTGTACCAAACTGGTTTTGGCCCACAAAAAAGCACGTATGAACTCCAGTAATGCACAATGGAGATGAGATGCTCACTTCATTTCTGGCTTATCTTGTCAAGTAGCTCTCTAATATGGCTTCTCTGCCCCAGAGATTAAGCATGATCAGAAACTGATGCCATCAGAGTCATCATACAGCATCAGACTCATGGCACCATATTTCTTTCTTTAGGACTGCTCAGAAGCCAGAGAGAACATTCTAGCTTCACTTAAGTAACAGAACAAACACCTCAGGTGCAGTGTCTCCATATGCTTTGGGTCCAGTGCTTCCATATGTAAAATAAATTCTTCAGATTCAAAGCAGCTGTTTTTAAATAAGACACAGAACATTGAAATATTTCCAGAGTATGTTTTTCTAAACCATTCCATGCATACTGGGAAGTCACAGTTGCTTACTTCTGATATCACAGGTTGCCAGCTTCCATAATTACAATCTCACAGGCTTTGGTTTTCATTTTAGCAGTTCCACTCAAGTGGAACAATTGTATCCTAACCCTGGGATGCTGCGAAGATTTAGCGTTTGGAAAACTGACATAACCTGTGCTGAAATCCACGCTGCTTTCATTTTTCTGTGCTGAATTCCATACTGGATTCCATATTGCAAGCTTTCTGTAGTTTTACATCATATTAAACAGAAAGACCATTGGATTTAGCAAGTTGACATGCTTCAAACAGCAGTCAGTGGACAACAACACAAGTGCCTCATTACTGTGTATAAATTTGATGGGGAAAAAGAATCTGAGCTATTGTATTGCTATTCTAACTGCTTACTTTTTGAGTGCATTTGTTAGTTTGCTCTTATTAGATTCAGCCCTCAAAAAAAAACAAACAAACAAAAAAATCACACAGAAGTTGTGGTCAGAAGTCATGTTACGCAAAGAAAACTAAATAAGACAACTATCCATATTGCTTATAACAATCCATTCTAGTAACACACAAGATTTCTCATACTTGTAATCCCCACACAGCAGAAACAAGATAAATGGAATCTGCCACAGCCTTAGCTGCAAGAGAGTTAAAAAAGAAATCCATACATTAAACAACCTTCATATTCAGTAATCTAAATAGACTGGTTTGCAGAGCAAGTACAACAGACTAAGAAAATAGAAGACTGTTTTACAACTGCAGGCATCACCTTATCGGACCACTAAGTTTGATATCTTGTCTTCAAGTGCAGCCAGCATTGCCTCAGGTCTTATGATGATAAATTAATAGTTTGTATAACTGACCTGCACAGTCTTCTCTGTAAATGCAAGTAAAAATTCCTTCTGTAATTCATGCAGTGCTCATTCTGAAACTCACAACACAATAACGATCACATAACACTACGTGTCACAGCAATTACTTGGACTACTTTAGAAGCACCCTATATTTTGTTGCCTCTGTGACACGCTCCCCTCTTATTACAGCAAACACTACGAGCCCACCTCACGCTATGCAAGGCATAGGGTATTTTTTTTATTCGTACCAAAGCAGATTAAATAACACCAAAACCTCTATCCATAAACTGAATATTTCCATGACTAATTCTGCTTTTCAGTGTGCTGTAATATATTATTGATTCCTGTAGGAAAAGCACACTTGCATCCAAAAGATATCATAGCCTCAAGCATATGGGTCAAACCTTTAGCAGGAGCAGAAAATTTCTTATTGTCATTAGAGCTAAGCTGAACTACTACACCTGAAAATCCTTGGTTTAGGATTCAATATCAAACCTTTCAAAATAATATGTTCCTATCATTACTGATTCCTCAATCCTCGCTATAGATTGTTTTAAAATAGTTATAGGAAATATAAGTTACAGGTAACAAATTATCTACCACAGATTAAACATTCTGCATGAAATTTTGATGACATTACATTATTTAATAATTAAATTTAATTCAATACTGTTTCACTGGTATTTTTCAAATCTGAAGAGCTAGAGGAGCAAGACAGTTTATTTAAACAAAGCACAGAGTGCACCTGGACAGCAACTAGTCAAAAGCTCTTCCAAATTACTTTCACTCATCCTTCAAATCAAGAAGAGAAATCAACATGGGAAATACTAGCATTAAACTAATTCAGAAATTCAGGAAGATAATTACATAAAGTTCTGACATCTTCAGAAAATAAACAATCAAGACCAGAGTTTTCCAGATGAAATCTCTATACTGTGATGTTCATTATCAATCAACTGAACTTCCCCTCCCAAAACATTCAACAAAAGTTCTTCTAAATTATCAAAGTTAATAGGTGTCATAGAGCTTCATAAAATGTAGGGTTTTGTTACACTATGCTGCATACAAAAACCTTTTTTTTTTTCTTGCATTCTTCAATCTTTTTTCAGTTGTGCTGACTTTGGATTGAATGGGACATAGAAACTCCACAAACCCATCAGAAATTAAAAACTGTTCCAATATCACATGGAAGAAGCTGTAGTTTTGAACTGCAGTATTAAGATCTGCATTACTTCTCATTCTTTTCAGTTAAGATTTTTACTAAAACTTTGCCTCTTTGCAAATGCCACAGGAAAATAATCAATCTTTAACACAGAAAAACTTCCTATTGATTTTTTAAGTCTAATCTGATATCTAAATGTAAATTATTCACTTCAGTAGATTTGTTTTTTAACCATTAAAGTGCAACATACAATAAGCTCTTAGTTTTGTTTCTTACTGTTTTCATCTGTTCCTATATCTGGTCTGATGTGAAGAACCGCTAGAACCCTATAGTCTTAGAAGGATGCAGTTACTGATTTTCTGTACTGATCAAAAAAATTTTCTAACAAACAGATGAATCCTAAAAAGATAAGGGTAAGGTTCTGAAAAGATGAAGAAGGACCTCATACTAACAGAATTCTACTGTCAAGAAGTTGTGGGGGAGGTAGTTGAGTGAATGGGACTTGTAGTGGGAAGAAGTTCACATCAGTGAGAAGGAAACTAGCCAAGTATCTTGAGAGGTTATGTGTGATTCCTCATCCCAGATCAACTACCTGTCTGTGCTACTGTACTAACGTGGAAACGAAATCAAACAATACTGATGACAATGCTTAACAGGTAACAGGGAAAACAGAGCATGGCACAATGAAGTGCAACAAGCAGTAGACTGCTGCATGTATAGGGGCGATACAGACCAAAAGCTGTTATTTTTATTCCCCAAGTCATTTATCCAGACCAGACTAAGGATCACTGGAATTTACAGCTACCTTAAAGTAAGCTTCAACAATAAATCTGTGCAAAGAAAGCAGGTTATACAGCACTGCTTTTGAAAAGAATGTCCCAGGAATTTTGCACATGACTGCTTCTTCCAGAACGAATGACAGAAGTCTTGGAAGAGTCACTGAAGCAGCCTTTTAAGACTTCTGTGAAAGCTGGGTTTAGGCAACATTTACAGACCAAATGTGTCCAGCTAGAGAAGTGGCCTAATTGGTTGCATTGAACCTGAGCACTTCACTGAAGTGGCCCCCCTTACATATTTTATTAGAATGATGCCATGGGTTTATTTAGGGCTGTCTCTAATACAGAATGTAGCACTTTTTCCAAGAGTAAGAGTGGTACTTCCACCTTTGGTGACCGATACTGAAAACTGTGTCAGACCAAAGAGGTCATGGGTACATGTGACAGGAAGCCTGGGAGATTCAGTTTAGTGGATGAGAATTTCAGAGACACTGAGTCTAGACAGACAATTTAAAGCAAGAATCCCTCATTTAGAGCCAATCAGTAAATCAGATTCAATATCTTCACAGACGAAGCAGAAAAACCAGTCAGAAAACAGCAAGCTTTCACCATAAACTTTAGACTAAAAAAAGCAATTAAGTTAGCTCTATCTAATTCACTCATCTGGTGAACAAAGCCCAAAATCAGAAAAAAATACAAAGATTTTTAAACAGTACATTTTTCCATTTAGCCAGAGCTTATTCAAGTTAGCAAGAGTGAAATGGCATGACTGTACTTGCCTACAGAAGCATGTTTTGGAAAGTCCAAGATTCAGAAAAGTTCTCTTTCAAATAATGTCCTATGAGGAACAGGTAATCTTAGTTTAAAAAGGATGATATAGAACTGGTCTTTATATTCGTAGAGAATTATGGCAGTCAGGAAGGCCAAACTGGTGGCTCAGCACTAGTACTGAAGAACCATTACTGGCTACTTGGAAGTAACAACAGGTACAGGGAAATTACAGTAGGGTCATACTAAGCAGTTCTTCAATATGTAAGTTATTGTATACATATATAATATCTTTTAACCTAAGCTTCATACTCAAGCGCCAGTTTGTATTCAGATACATACTATCCATAGCAACACTATTAAAAAACCTCAAACATTTATGTTAAATAGCTTAATAATAGCGGTTATTACATGCAGGCATTGCACTTCCCAAGTGTACCTCAAGATGCTCTTTTCTCAGCATCTGTCTGCAAAACAGATGAGAGATTAAAATCTTTAATATTGTTCATGGCATCATTTAGACTTCTTTAGCGATAATGTAAAAAAACAAAGTTCAATTAAAGTTCTCAAACTCCCACTGGGAAGAAAAAAAGGCCCAGGTAAAAAAGAAAAATAAAGGTAAATTATCCTAAGTAGAAACCACATTAAAGTCATTTTTAAGTTCAGCTAAGAGAAAGTATAGTATATACTAGCAATACTGCTATAAACTCAATGTTAGCTCTCATGCAGTACGCATGATAGCTATGGCAAGGTTGATATGTTTATGAAAATTAAAAAAGAATTATTGTTAAAAGATAATGTACATAACTTTGCAATCTCCCCCTCCCCTATGGCATCTCCATGTGTAAAACAATTCAAGAAATTAATTAAAATAAACATTTAGAATTCTGTTCTGCTGGGTTCCAGTCTCACCTGCTGGAAACCACTACATGTCAGGATTCATATTAGTTTACTATTCTGTCCTCTGGGAGAAATTTAGCTTTGTGCAGAGAAGCTACACAGGGTCTAGTCGTGATTAAAATTTGTCCAAATGCTTTGGTTGAAAACCTGATCCCATTGTTCACTGGCAAAATTCCCACCAATTTCAGAGAAGTCAAGATTTTACAGCTCAAGTTGTGCCTATACCTTGTACTGATCCTGTGTGAAAAGGAGAGTCCAATACTAAGAGAATAAATGTCTTCTGAGAAAAGGACTTACAAACAACTTTGTTAGGTTGCTTCTTTAAGAAAAGGATGGGGGAAGAGTGGAGTTAAAGAGAACCATCACATATTTAACTGCAGTGCGAACAGATGCACAAATGTATTTTCCTGGTATGGGGCGGGGGGTGTATGTGGAATCTATTAAGCTATTCCTTCTTCCTTCAACAACACTTGAATGTTCAACTGTATGGCCTTGTACCTGTGGGCTTCTATTGCAGAACAGAACACATATGAACTTCTTTTAATAGTAACTTTCCAAGCATGAGGTTTACTTTTCCAACATTGAGAGACTATCGATTTTAAAGACTGTGCAGAATACTCGCACGCTAGAACAATGTCAAGCCAGAAAAACATCAAATGGATGCAAAAAGAAACATGTTGAACAGCTTGGAAAGCTCTCATTGTGAATTTGAGCTATGCCTGGCTCAGACAAACATATCTGGCACCAGCATCAGCACTCTGTTAGTCTTTATGTTCGTGAAATATTCACAAGTGCTACAAGGAGGGGAAAAAGTAGTTTATTTCCAATTTACCGATTTTCCCAAACTAATTAAATACCTACGAAAACAAATTGTGCTTACTGAAATCCAGTTTTTAATTCTTCTAAGGATAAAATGACTAGGATTCACAGGACAATCCATACTGCTTTATGCATCTATACACATCAAATGAACAATTTTTTCCATCCAAATAATCTCAAAAAAACCCAGTTCAATTAACTTGGTTATGAAATCTGTACAATGAGGTCTCAAGAGCTGAAATGTGTGATCACTAGTACAAAGTAGTCTCATGAAAATTTAAAGAAGTTAAATATCTACTTCTGTAGTGTCTCAAAGATCTCTCACCATGGAACAGGACATAACCTAGTCATCACATTTCAGAAAGGAATAAAGATGCAAATGAGAGGAATGCTACCTGGTTATGCTTAGGCAGAGAGTGTAAATTGTTCTAAACAGCAGCCAGTTTTCAGCTTGCTGCTCAAGGACTAGACCAGGTTTGAGTATTAGTGAGCCTAAAACTCAGTCCAGTCTTCAAATTTTTACTATTAAGTCAGCTGGAGAGTTCAAGTCTTCACCTTGATTATAATGAGTACTATTTATTTCTTGAGTAGAACCACTGAATTGTGAGCTGAACTGTTGGAGTAAGATAACTATTTAAGTAATGGTAAGGTGACAAACTTCTGATTTCAGATCACAGCTACACATAGTAACAACTGTCTCCTTTCTTAAATTAGCACCAATTACATTATTGTGAGGTGTAAACCACAGTCATATGAATTTGCGGAAAGCCAAGTGCAGCATTCAGATCAGCCATTCTACTGGTTTCTCAAAGTACAGCTTCAGCATTTTTCCGCATCTAAAAAGTCACTACAGTTTTCATTATACTTTGCTGGTTTTTTTGGGTGTTGGTGGTTTTTATTTGGTTTGGATTTTTTGTGGTGGTGTCGTCCCGTCCCCCCCCAACTGAGTCATGGCACCAAAACTTGTGGTATAGTTCAGAATGTGTCATGTCAATGGTTAATGCAAATGATTAATGTAAAAGCTATAAGCTCTTTTAAGCTCCCTTAACTTTGTCTTTCTCAGTAAAAACATTATCAGCTTTTCTAACTTACAACCTCTGGATTTATTATTAAATAGATTTTTAGAGTGGTAGATCTTAAGACTTAAGGAGAAAGTCCTCTAAATTAAATGAGAATTGAGTCTAAGTCATGGACATTTACCAGTTTTGACCTGTTCTTCATATTTACCACAGCCACCTCTGATTCCCTAAACAGCTTCAGCAACTATTTCTTCTCGAGTTTCAACAAAACAGATACAGACTTCCACAAAACACTGAACAAGGAAACCAACTGTTAAAGACGTTGATTAAAGCCAAGTATTTTAGAGCCTGGAGAGTTGGATCCAGGTCATCTTCCATAAAGGTCCCTTGCCCCAGTTAGCACTAAAAAGGCATGACATTTGGGCTTGCCAGAGAACTAGAAGAGATCTAAGCAGAAAATACAGTCTCAGAGAAGTAGGGTCCTGAATGAGATGGACTTTGAATATGAGCCAATTTGCTGTTCAATATTCCAATGTTACAACAGACAGAAAGAATTATACAATCAGAGCCTTTGCTAAGGAATGAGAGCTAATAAGCTAACCTGTGCTGATCATAATAGTCTATTATCAGTCCAATGAAATTACTTATTACTAGGATTGATAAACTCAGAAGACTTTTTTAGCAGTGTTCATTTTTCTACCATAGGCTGCATGGTGACAGCATAAGCAGCTGAAGTCTGTAGCTCAAGTGTGCCATGCATATAAATCAATAGCAGATAAATTAGTTGTCAGGTGGTGAGATTTCCAGTTTTTTACCTTGTCTGTAGCATTGGCATTTTTAATGAGCTTTTTCTGTATGAATGCTGGAAAACCAAGTCATCACTGCTTTCTTAGGTGATGTTGCTAAGGAGCACACAATCCCTTCAATATCAGTTTCCTTGGTCCTGCATGCTTCTTCTCGAAGCCCTTAAAGGCTTTCTGCCTTCCCTCTCCATCTCAATGTAAATAAACATAATATAGTTACTTGTGTATTGACAGCATCTCAGCATCCTCTAAGCTCAGAAAAACTTTTAAAATACAGTGTTTCCTGTGGGGCACAGAGATCCTCTATAGATTGCCAAAGAAAAGGTTATTTGCAATGAGACAGATCTAACTCTTTGGAAAAGAAGTTTTTCTTCCAAGAACTCCTCCCCATCACTTCCTTTAACCCTCTGCAGTTTCACCTATTTGTTTCCCCTTATTACACTACTACAGTTATCACTGCTGAAAGCATGCTGTCCTCATTTGCAGCAGTATTTAGAGGAGTATTTAGAGTAGAGCTTTTGAAAATTAAAAAACAATTACATCCTACCTGAAGCAAAAAGGACTTTACAGACAAAGAAAAGAAATATCCATGTTGAATGTCTCAGCTTGCAAGTACCTGAAGACTGAAAGCTTCTGCCTTGAGGTTGTCTGTACAAGCTTTTCCAGAATCTATTATATTAACCTCACAGTGCAAACCACAAAGACAGCATGGATAATCGCTCTACTGAGGCTGTGGATCATGGACATCTGGACTTCCTAACAAAAGGACTTTCAGGAAACCTGACTGAATTTTGCTATTTCTGTCCCACTCCCCATCACAACTGCCAACTTTTGCAAAAACATTGTCAGCCTATAGAGATCTTGCTTTTGTCCCTGCCACTCCTCATCAAATGTAGATTATAACTGATGCATTTGAAAATATTCAACATGATTCATGTGTAGGCTTCAGTCTTGGAGTACCTTGCTGTTGTTTGTGTCCAGCTTCTTCATAAAAATCCTTGTTGCTTGAATCTGCACCCAGTGCACACTTTGAGTGAACAGCTGTTTTCTGTAGAGAACATCTACTAGTGCTGTATTTCCCCACACCTATAAAAATAAATGCAGTTATTAAAGAAGTGGAAAAATCAAACAAACAAACACATCACACCCCCAAAAAACACACACACAAAATATATGTTAATTTTGTTCCTCATTGTTTTATTGCTTTGAGATTTTTTGTTAATCAAGGAGAAATCTGCATGTATAACCTATACCCCTTCAAGCATAGGCAAATAGATTTTGTCTAAATGGCTGGCTTGACCAGATTAAAATTTGATCTTTAATTGATGCACATTATAGTTCTTTCCAGGTTGTAATTAAAACGCATGAGTAGTGTAACAAAACACAAGAAGAGAGCACTACATTTCAGTCCCCCTAGTTCTCAAAATACTTTGCTCGTCCACTGTTCTCATCCTCCTTTTTTTGGTTCAGTTTCTTGTTACAAGCAGTAAGATCAGTATTAAATAATAAACTGGCAGATTTTTAACAACAAGGTTAAAGTATTTCCATAGCCTGCGTACAAGTTAGCAATTTGATCTTTCAGAATGATTTTGTAGCATTTGGGACATTAAAAGTATCAAGAACATCCCCAGTATATTTAGACTAGAAATTTATCTTGTGTCTAGTACTATTAGAATAAAATTTATCTCTAAGGTCTTTTTTTGTTATAATAAAAAAATGTCAAAATCCTATTCACTATAGTTTCACCCTCAAGAAATCACGACCGTCATTCAAGCATTCAAACAGAAAAACGCGAAGAGAAAGATTTGCAGTGTGTCTGTCACAAATATAATTACTTTTTGTATTAAGTTATGACACTTAAGCACAGATGTGGCAGCAACATGAAATCCAATCATGCCTAAGAGCATATGTTAGTTTCTCAGAACTTACTGCCTAACAAAAATTTCCTTATGTCAGTTCATAAATTAAGGCTTTTTTAAAGTCTCTAGGATATATGGCCATAGGTAAGGCTTTCTGGATTTCTGGAAGAGCATCAGCTTACCAAGGGCATGAGAAATGATTGAAGAATACTGCATTTACAGCTGTGTGTCCATGTAGTTATCACAAGGTACACACATGAATGTGTGGGGGTCCCTCCTGTTCCCCTCACCTCTAGTATTCAAATCCAACCATGAATTTTGCAAAGCTGATAAAAGAGTAAATGTTTGAAAGATGCTATAATCCACAGGCAGAGGAGGTAGGAATAGTTTAACAGTTTTCTGTATGTAATTAAATTTAAACAAATGTAAAAAAAAAATGGCTGATATTAATTCACAGTTAGAAAGCAGTCACTTCTGCAACTCTTCCTCATTTGAGCAGTCCTATTGCAGTTATTCTCTAACTTTGAGTGCCTGTGCAGAATACAGGTTTCACATCATACATCTGAAAGGACTGTGTCACTTGATACTAACAGCATGTAAACTGAAGCTGAAGTGACAAAAAAAAGAGAGAAAAAAGTGGGTAGGATTACAAAATGTATGCAAATTTTATTATCTAAATATCTTTAATTGGATGTTTTTAAAAATGCTAAGGTTAGAACAGAAAAATATCTATGGGAACTTCTCTTTTTTATTATGAGAAACAAGGATTTTCAAAGTCCACACTAATCTTGCACAAAACTAGAATTTGCTTCTGTCACTTGGTCATTAATGAATTGTACTTCTTGAGGGTATTTTAAAACTTGCATTCTTATAGAAAAGGAAAAACATTTAATATCAAGTCCTCTTGTTTTGGAGGATAGAGATATTTGGCTTAGGAGAAAGTGGTACCACCACAAATTAATTCATTCGCTCCTGAGCCATTTAATACCCCTCTGCACAGCTCCTCCCTTCCCAGTGACTGCTAAGATTATCCTTTTCATTTATTTGATGTTTACTCTGCACTCCAGGGAACTGCCATTCCACATCTGAGCCATCCCAGTACAATCTTGTGCTTTTCACCTCATGCCCTTACGGTCTCCTTCGGCACTTCATGCTAGCGAACACACATGGAAAACAGAAGAGAACTAAAAGCTGCTTTCACATCATTCATATTATTAACAAAATATGTATACAAGACTGTAAACACGACACTTTAGGAAATGGAAAAAGTCCTCAAAGTAGTCCAACTGCTCTTTCCCCCCC
>Ga0065711_1046158_pt1 | contig 13052 bp, 10 predicted proteins | sample Hoacrofraction12_FD_59098 | JGI IMG/M metagenome (GOLD analysis project Ga0065711, IMG submission 59098) | Hoatzin crop microbial communities from Cojedes, Venezuela - Epithelial fraction 12 v2 (version 2) | ecosystem: Host-associated > Birds > Digestive system > Esophagus > Crop | place... | reverse complement strand
AAAAAAAAAAAAAAAAAAAAAAGGAAAAAACAAATCCACAAACAAACAAAACCCCTAAAATCCCACCAAATCAAAAAAACCTCCCCCCACCAAACAATCCCACGTGTTGGTTGTTTACCTGTTCAATGCTAGGTTTCTCAAATGGGGGACTTTCCAAAGATCCTTCTACTACAGGTTTTACCATCTGTAAAATGCACTTCCTCAAAAGCTGTTAAAACACAGACAATTTTTTTTAAATGAGTATATTTGCACACATAGGGTCAATGGAAATCACAGGTGCACAACACGCTGCAAGCAGTGCTGAAAATCTCCTGGCTATCTATCCGCTTCCTTAGTCATCTCAACAGACAGCTGCGTAACCTCACTGCGAATTGCTTCATGTCTCCCTTGAAATGCGTACAAGAGGCTTCTCTGAGCGCGTGTAGGCAGCGAAGTCAGCATCTACGTCAGCTGAGTTTTCCCCACGTGTAAGTGCAGAGGGTAAGGCTTGCAGGTGGTTGTGTGCACAGGTTATGGATGGGACTCGGGGTCAGCTCCTAAATCATCTGGATGTCTTTCAGAATAAGGTATGGTACATTGCAAGTGCCACAACTTCTAGCCCACACTAAAGCATCACACCAGAGAAAAGAATAGAAAACCTCTCACCAGATGAAGTCAATACATGCATGAGGGGCACTGAAATTGGCTCATGTGTGAGACAGTGAAAAACCTGAGAAGATACTACACAAGTTCAGCTTACTTTGAAAAGGTAGAAATAAACTTGCTTGGTGTCTGCATCTTCTTCTTTGTGGACACAGGTGAACAGATACTCCACATCCAATACAATCCCCAGGAGCCTATTCATTTCTTCTTCAGACACATTCTCCAGGTGAGATACATGAGCAGCTGAATGAAATAAAAATCCAAACCTGTAAAAAGTCTCCTGAGAAAACTAATAGCACAAGTATTCCCCAGGATACCTCAAACTAAGCCCTAATGGTAAAGGCACTGCTCCTGTAATAACCTATTTAAACAGAATGTCTTATCGGAGGTAACTGAAATACGTGTCACATCAGAGTAATTTCTAACGGTAGCCCAGTGGTGGCAATTCCCACAGAAGAGGAACGATGGCTGGTTGGAATCACAGCATCTGTTAACACTTAAAACAGACTGCACAAGTCATGTCTGTATTAATATGTTGCAATATGTAAATAAATACATACATTTTTGTCCAAGAGCTATGCTTTTGAGACAAGGTTTCTTGACTAAAGAAAATAAATCCATAATTTCCATAAATTAGGTAACGCAGCTGCTGATGCAAGTAGCATGTTATTCTGTGAAGACTGAAAAAAAAAATAGCACTGTAAATAAGCTTTTTGTTTTAAACTGGACATTACTGACTAAATCTCTTTTGTATCATGTAAGGCCAAACTATGCTTTGTGCACACTACATCAACAAAGCTTTTGGAGATATACATGCTCATTTGTTCAGAAGTTTACAAAAGAGTATGTTTCAACGTATCATAATTTCCAAGTGACAAACTTCCTTTTGCCATGTCCGAGGCTAAATACAGTTCCGCATCCGTAATTTTCAAATGCTTGAGGTTTGTACACGTGAAGCGGGACATTCATTTCAAGCTAGTTTGAACAACTGGCCCCAGGAAGAGAGAAGGCAATTTAAAATAAAAAGTCAATTCCCAGAAAGAAGATACTTGCATTACAAAAAGCAACGATCATCACAGACTCCAGGACAATGTACATGGTACACATCTCCTTTCCTCTGAAATGACCAGAAAATATCCTTTACAAGGAAAGGAAAATTATTTAAAAGGTTGGGCATACTATTTTTTACATATTTTAATAACTTCTATCAATATTTACATCTTAGACAATTATTATATTAGATATGCCAGTGTGATTAGGACTGGTAAGAAATTTTCAGCATAAATCTGATTCCTTAAGGGGAGAGGAACTGGGGAGAAATAACACTTGATTTGAAAACGACCATATTTATTGGTCACCCAGCAAAGATGGTTTGTTTTGGAAAGCTTGGTATGACACCTGCCAAAACATTTGAATTCAATAAATTTGTGCAGCTTCAAGTAAAAAGGCTCAGAAAGATGCCAGCAATCATTTCCACTTAAATGAACATCTATAATGTCTTAAGTTCTGAGCGTATGCCCAGAACTGAAAGGGCGATGGCCATCATGGGCTTTCTTTAAGGACAAATATTCAGCATTCTGGGCAGAATAAAATGATTCCATTTCTGTCCCTGAGCCATATATGAAGGTTTAATATAACCAGCTGTCTGCTATGATCTTGTAAAAGCAATAAATTCCCTCCTAGATGAGCACTGCATTAGGAATTGATAACCTACTAAAGAAACCTTGAGCTCGACTAACAAATGAATAAAACATCATCAAAAGAAGCCATTTCCATGCAGTTTTCATAACAACACTGAAGGTTACCTTGACTACTTAGTGGCTGCACTTAAATATTTTATTAAACTAGAGAATTATTACCCATATTGTGAATTTAAAAATAACATAAAAGTAATATCAGCATGTATTTATTACTTGTTATCATTGACTGTGGAGTCACCAACATTTGTACACCAGCCCAACAAACTATCTTTCTTCAGATGTTCACAGCCCATCCCCAAATTCTTGTGGCAATTCCTTAGTAAACCTTTTATTAAAATCAGAGCTTTAGTACACTGACATCAAATACTGTGTTATTCTTGACTAGAGTTACACAGTCCCATTCATCTGCATTGCCCAACTGGTGCATCCTTCCTCAGCTGCTGTTATGCATGAAAAAAAAAAAAAATTTAAAAAAACCAAATCACAAGTATAGGTTGCTACAGCATACAGAAGAAGCAAGCAAGTAGAAAGAGCAAGGCCAACGCAATGATATGAAGACCCAAAAAATAGCAACTTAAATAATTAAGTTGTGCAATTTCAATAAGCAAGTACTTGAGTGTACAAATTAGGAGCAGTTAGAAAACAGACTAATGAGTCTACCTCAAAATCAGTGTGTACGTAAAAACAATAGTCATGCATATAGGACAGGCAAACCAAGAAATACCCAAATACACTATGTGAAACTGCATAGCAGAAACCAAAGACAGTACTGGGGAAAAAAGAAAGACTGAGTGTGTACGTAGTGTACTAACACATTAATTAACCAGTTTTAAAAGCAACTCCAGTGAAAAAGTCTACCAGCAGGAAAATACATCATGTAACACGGGAGAAATCAATTAAATATAAAAGATAAAAGAGCCTTTGTCTATGTAGCACCTGGTTTTGATGCTGGCGGGGAGCGAATTCTCCCAGCACACAATTCAGTCGCCCCTTCACAGTGTTATGGTAGTGACCCTGTACATCGCCCAAATAAAAGAAATATTCATTAAAAACCCAGTATAGAGCTAAGCTGTGGGTATGAGTCACAAATAGAAGAATACAAGTTGTAGGTAAGCAGACAGAATGCAAGAAAAGAATACAAAAAAGACAGAAATAAGCTTGATAAGCTAATATGCACCACCAAACAGATCTATGCACCAAAGCCTGCACTCGCTTGCAGATTGAACCACACCCCCAAAAAGAGATATCTCAGGCAAGACTAATGTCTAGGATTACCTTTGGAAGAAAATTATAAATTTAAACAAAAAGGCAAAAAAAACAAACATCCTACACTTTACATCAGGTATGGCTTTAATGAGTACAGGAATTTCTACATCGCTATTTCAACAGCTCTCTGAGGAAGAGAAAATGCAGTGCAGATGATGATCTGAAGCCTGCAAATCTTGTGGCCAGTCTGGTTTCAAAGGCATTCAGTAAGAACACACTAATTTAGAGGAGATGAATACAAAAATTATCTTGGAAAACATCGCTGAAAGCCATATTTTTGCCAATAGTATGAGGAAGCAGGCAGCAACTCATTTCAGTTATTTCAAATGAAACATCATCCTCATTAGCTGCAGCTGTCAGAATAAGAAACTTCACATTTTACAAAACCAGCAGTAAGTAAAAATACAGTTTGTCCCATAAGGTGCATTCCACTGGTATTTGTTTTACAGTACTGGTTTTCCCTGGTTCCCTAGCTAATGAGCAATGTAAGATTTTTTTAATAGACCAAAAACAGTGTCAGCCTTTAGAAGACTTGAGTAGGGTTTTTTTTCCTACAAAATACATATCCATCTACAAATTCTGCTGAAGAACAGGGAGCTGACAGACACAACATCTCATAAGATTTACAAGAAAAAGAAAAACCTCTTTCCTCAAAGGCCAGGAATGAAAGGGGCGGGTAACACAAGCTACCCTAACTGCAAAACCAAAGGCAGCACAGAGAAGCTCTGTGACAAAAGTTTGAAGCTAACTTGGCTAAAGCAACTGAACTTTCTGTGATACTAAGCATTTGTTAATCTTCTCCTGCAAACAAACCCAGAGATCAGGAAAAGAAAGAAATCTGCTGAAAAGCCCACAAATAGATCAAATGTAATGACAGCATAAAAAGAAAAACAGCAGAAACAGAAATGAATCTCAATTAAAAAAAAAAAAAAGGTATTCCATACAAAGTACAAGGTTATTTTCAAAAGTGAAAAAAAATGGTCCATTGTGAAGGTTTTATATTTCCTTTTTCTTATTTGACTGTCCACAGTTTTGGACATCCACAAAGATTAAATAGCAACTGCTTCTTTTCAAATAGTTCTAAATTTTATTTTAGCTCAATTTTTATTCAATATTTGCTAATGTATACATAAAAAGACAGCAGCTTTTATTCTGGATAAGCACAAATTCTTAAAAAAATAATACAGTGATTCACCTTTCTTTTTCAGGCTATGTGGGTAACAAATCATTATTTATTATTAGTCTGAAAAAAAAAACCCAAACCCACAACAGTGTTTAAGAGTGTATTGAGCAGTTCCTTCCAAGATACGCAAGCTGTCTGCATAATAACTTAGACTACGCTAAGATGTACAACCCCAGTATTATTTTCTGTGACGTGGAAAAGGCAGAGTTCGTTTTGTAGGTAAGAGTACCTGCTCTAGCACTGTTCAGGAATATTTTATATTTTATTCTATAGTAAGAAAACGCAACACAGCCTACTGGGGAGACTCGTTCACATTGTAACTAAGGCCGTTGACAGCTAAAATGATGTGAGGTTAATGCATATGTTACACAAAGTAATAAAATTGTTATGGGTAGCTTAAAAGTGCTTTTACGTTTTAACAATTAAAGATGTCTGTGTTGTTAGAAGTCGTACCTTAGTTTAATTTCTTCAAAACTCGCTTTAGGATATTTCTGAAATATTTTAACCTAAGTTAATTGACATTTATGCCCAATCGTAACCCCCATTTCTATGCCTTGGCACAGCATCTTGACTTTGGTCTCGCAAGAGCGGAGACTTCTGGGTGTAAGCCCATGGATGGCAGGAGAAAGGCAGAAGCTCACCCAGCGCGTGGCTGCAGCTGCGGCAGGGCTCGGAGAGGCTGACGACCGCCTGCTGCAGCTCTGCCCGGGGCGGCGTGGGAGGCGGGTTGGGGTTCTTCCATCCATTGCATTTACAGGATTCCTCAGCCTGAAAGCAAAGCAAAGGGGTATCGATCAACAGCGCAAAAAACAGGAACTCGCTGAAACTGCGGTATTTCAGAAGCAATAAAAAGTAACATTATTCATTTCAAGGAGGTTTTTGTTTTGTTTTGATGTGTTTTTTTTTGGGGGGGGGGTGTCAGGGTATTTTGTTGTTGCTTTGCTCGTTTTTGGTTTTTTATCTACCACACAGCTAGACTTTTTCTAGAAATAATCAGAAATAGAATAGTAGCCCAAACACTAAGATTAACACAGTTCTGGTAATCAAAAACTGTGCTTGGAAAAATACATACACAAACTCTGGCTAATCCCTTTACGGAAAGCCCTCACTCTAGCTCCTATATGAAACAAGTACTCAGATTTTTACTGGTATATCAACATGTACAGATCCTGCCATCGAGACGGTTTTAATGATTTAAACACAAACAGTTTATCTAACAGGTAATCACTGCCTTATCGGGCCATACTGGCCACAAGGAATCACGCAACTAAAACCAAGCCCAGGACAACCCAAGCAGGGTTAACTAAATACTGAAATAAGCAAAAAATAACTGCACTATTGGAGAAAGCTGTTCAAAGCCAGGCTTGGCCACAAAAGCAACGGATGCCAAAGACAGTGACGCCACCAGTGAAACCTGCTGCTTACCCTGGAAAGAGTGTTTATGCTCAGTGACAGCAAAACATCACTGACAGACTGCAGCTAAAAGGGGCAACCATGAAGGGAGAGGTTGTGACTCGGGTAATTGTGTTTCAAATTATTCAGAAGTTTGAAGTACTGATTCTAGCTGTCCCAAGAGCAGCTTTATAGCAGAGGATTTTCTTCTGCATATCCAAAAGGTATCAGTTATATTGATGGTAAAGTACTCTAACATCATTCACACTCCTATGTGAAGATCTAATCGGAAGGAAAGCGTGCTTTTCTACTGTTCAGTGGTATCTGCGCGCTGGGCTGTAAGAAGATACTCATGAATTTGCGCTGCCAAGAACTCAGTGAGGAAAGTATGCCAACTGCCGCATAATATTTATGACTGAATTAACCTTTGTAGGAAAAATTGTGATGTTAATATATCCAGCACTCATGTGTCATTTTTCAGAACCAATTCTGAATATATTTAATGCAATCTACTTCAGGAATCTATTTCATTTTCCTTTTATGTTTCCAAATCCCATCCTACCTATGGAGGAAGCACCCAGGAGAAGCAGCAAGGATCACAGCTTGACAGTTCCCGAGACTGACAGCTTTGTAGATTGATGGTAAATTGTTCTTCCAAACTCACTTCAATATTCAACAACCTGAGCACCCAGAAAACTGCTGTCTGCAGCTTGCTGAGCACCACATGATGTTTTTACCATCTCTAACACTTAAGTCTTTATCCAGCTGGGCTCCTGGCCCCAGGTGCCACGGCCTCTGCCTGCGCCCAGGGTGGTCTGGCAGGTATGAAGGGGTGTGAGTGGCATTTTCAGCAGCTGGAGCCACCAGGACAACTGAGAAATCCACTCGCAAGTTCCCAGCAAAACCACTTCCACGTACATCCCTTGGAAAGGGAACAACCTCCATCGCCTGAGCCCCCAGCTCTCCAAGCTTGCTGCGCGGGTGCAGACTGCCTGCCACCCCACGCACTGATCATGTGGCATTAGGGAGGTTTCAGTATGAAATGGGGGGAAGATTAACACAGTTAAAAAACTAACACTCATAAAATGCAAGCTGGATGGGTTTATGGTGAATTTTATGTTCTTTTTCTATCATATTTTCTCTGAGTAATATGATTGGCAGAGAATGGAAGACAGTCTGATGTTACTTTACAGCAGAAACCATCTCTTACAGTTTCACAGGCATTCAGCCAGTTTTACTTTTGTTTATTATCCAGACCTCTGAAAATTTAATGACTAGAAAGAGAGGTCAGTGACTGAGTGGCACCTGCGAACCAAGGATTGCCCTGGTGCCGGGACTTTGGACATCAGCAAGATGATGTGAAACCCCACTTTCAATTAGCATCTCGAGCCAGACAAAACCAAAGCCAAATAAGCTATCCACATTTGCTTTGTGGGAGAGGCAACGTTGCCATGAGAGTTTTTGCAGCTAAGACAAGGATAGAGAAACTGTCACAGAAAAAACTGTCAGAAAATGAGATTATTGCCAAAGAAAATTCAAGAGGCAATTGTAAAGAAGTTCTCAAACAAAAATTGATTTAATATTATTTCAGGGAAGTAAGACTTGATCCTTCCCATGCAGCTGTCCGGACAAATGTTCAATGCTGTAAATTACTGACATAATATCATGCTTATTATTAATTGCCTTACACCATACCACAGCATAACATGTCCAAAACAACCCCCTCAAACTAGGCACAAGCTTTTTGTGAATTTGTTCTCTGAGTGGAAGCAGTATTTCACAGAAGCTTACCACACAATGTTTACTATCAAGCCTAAAAACTATAAACAGTGAGTAACTACACAAACTCTAGTGTCACACAATAACTAACAGCAAAGATGCAAACAAACAGATGTACGAATCGGGATAACAGCTCAGTTAAACTGCCAAAAATAAATACCAACCCACCCACAGAAGAATAAAAACAGCGTGTTCAACGCCAGATTTTTCTGCCCTCGGTAGTATTTCCTTGCCAGATCTTATTGAAGCAGATGTTAATTTGTATTGTTCAAATTATTCCAGAGACCTTTCTCAAACAACCACTAGAGTAGGGGGTTTTTTGTTAATCTCTCTATAAAACCCCAGAATCAGTATAAATGTTCTGTTAACCAAGGGGAAACACAACCCGAAAAGGTCCTCTTTAAAACTAAGCTTTCACTGTAGATGTTGACAGTGCAAGTATTTTGCAGTGATTACGCAATGTGCATTCCTCAGTGGCTTAAATTGCTGAGTTGTTTTAGGTCTTCCACGGCGTTTTGTTCATCTAATCCTTTCTTTGACTATCTTCATTTTTTTCCTTTCTTTCTTGTTTTTTTCTTTTTTTTTTTTAACATCACTCATTTGCTTTTCATTAGAAAATAAAGTATGACTTCACCTCTGCAAAAACTTAATTTAAGATCAAAACAGTTTTGTGGGGGAGGAAGGAAAAGAAGCATTTGAACTAGTACATCCAGTCCTTGGAGCCTTGTTTTCTGAGACATCTGCAGAGCTTTGACAAAGCCACTGGACAAAGTTGGAGAGTTCTGCCTCTCAACAATTGCGCACCGTTGCCTGCCTCCCTCCAAAAAACAGTGCAGAAATTACCTACATTTTGCACTGCATGTTATAATTTCAATCATTTTTTGACCCTTTCCATGTTAGATGGAGCGTTACGATGTGGGAAATCAAGCTGTCCAGTAGCTCTGGGCAGTGAAAACTGCAACTCTGGACAAACTAAAGTTACTGTTTCCTTTAAAGAACTGAATATACTGATAGCAGGTCAAAAATGGACATTGAAAAAATACAGCACATTTTAACACACATTGTTAGCATTTTTATTGAAAAAGGAAGCACCTGAAAGTTACAACATTGCACATTTCAACCCCTTTTAAGTGGGTTTCCAGTGTCTAATGTTACAGTAACTTCTGGACTAAAACAGATGAGCGTAGGAACCTGCAAACTTCAAGCTAACTTCACTAAAAAGCAAAAGACCCGAACTGTCTTAAAACTGGGTTTCAAAACAGCTGTTGTGCTGGGCTCTCCTTCCAACTCAAAAGCATACAGGTCACCCCGTCTGGTAACCGAAACGCAAAGCAGACTCAACAGATTAGATACACACAATATTACAGATCTTTCTATTTCCAGTAAGTATAATTACTCTAGAAAAAATACTCTTCCTCCCAACACAAAAACCACATGAAGTACCCTGTAAGTTTTTTCCCGCAAACAATAATCTCAAATTGATGCTTTTAATGAAGAACATCACACAAACCATAAGAAATACACTGATGAATTTAAAACTCATTTTTCCCACTCAAATGTCCAGTACCCAGCAACCAGTTAGTTGGACACTGCTTCGACAGCTACTCATACGTATCAGGAAATTAGCTGACCCACCTGTCTTTAACAACACAACATAACCAATGCTCAGCTCTAAGGACATGTTCTTCATTTATTGATCAAGCCAAGTATCTTATTCCCTGTATTTTCCAGTTTCACTTACAGAATAGATGTAGGCTACTGTATAAAGCTTTTATTAATAGAGGGGCCCAATTCCCACCTTGTAAAGTTAATGGTAGGTTTCCTGTTCAATCCAAAGCAAGATGCTTTAATCAGGCCTGTAAGACATTGTAAAAGAGATTCACCCCACTATGAAAATGATCCTAAGAAAGCTTTAGATGTCTTGTATGTCTCTGATACACTTCTGCAGAAAACAACTGTAATCCATTTCCAGTTGAGCTTCAAGGAGCTGTACACACACTCTACAGCATCCAGCAGTAACACAGCTGAGTCTGCCTCATCTTCACCTGCTTTACAAAAGTCAGGAAAAAAATATTTTGTTAGAGAAATGGTGGTATGTATTTACCATACGACCTCTTTTTTGTGTGTAGGAGCAGGAAAACCCCACAGACATCACTCTAGGATGAGAAGTGGGAAGAAGTGCCTCTACCAAGGGTCAGCAGCTGGTCTGGAGCGTGAAACCCAGATTTTACTTCAAACTCTGCCACTCACCTGCCACAGGGCCCTGGCCAAGTCGTCTCATCATAACCCTTCCCACTCTCTGCCCATGTTCTTTATCTAAAGCACAAGGTCTTTCTTCAAGGAGGTATTATGCACTGCTACTTGAGCAAATGCCTTAGGCTACTGGGCTCTGGTTACATTTATAAGCATACTGGCATCACTGTGAGATATATATAATGAGAAATAACCAATTTAACAGAAAATTTCATGCACTAAAACAGTACATATTTCAACTCGTTTATAAGAAATACTCCCAGTGAGACTGGAGAGAGAGTTGTATTTTTACATACTGTAAACCAATAGGGAAAAAAGGCCAAGGAGACTTCCTCCTACATCTTCATCAAACATATTTATCTGTGTAAGTCCCACAGTGCTGCTTTTATGTAAAAATGCTGCAAGCTCAAATGCCTTATGCTCAATTTCACAGTGGACAAAACTAAAACGACGTATGCAGCCATTCATGGGTGCACAGACAGAGCAAGTGCCAAATACAAAACCTCGCACAGCACACAGCTCTAATGTGCACTTCCAAAAGTTATGAAAACTGTGCCGACCCCTAATGTATATCTTATTGTTCAGAATGTGCTTTCTTCCCCTCACATGCAAACTTAGGCATTTAAGAAGGTGGGTGGGTTTTTTTGCTTGTTTGTTTGTTTTTTTACACAGAAGAGCCTCTTCTCTCCCTTCCACCCCGACCTTTTCTCACAGGAGAAAAAGTCAAACAGAGCAGCTCAACAGCTACAAACCAATTCTTTTTCAGGAAAAAGAAACAAATCCCGCATTTCTCTATCCTGGGCAGCAGCTCCCTAAACTTCACTCTCGTTTTGCTTAGAACATGTGCACACTGAAGACGCCTTTGCCAGCAGCCTTTGTCCGTGTTTCCCATGCAGAAAAGGGACCACTGAAGGAGGACCAGGAGGTCCGTCTTGGAGACTGAGCATCCTATCCCAGAGCAGTGCCCCCCATCCTTTCCTGCTTGGCATGTCTGCTGTCGCCGGTGAGACTCGCTCTCTACATGGCCACCAACCTCTCCATCTTGTTTTGTCGCTGCTCTTCATCCCTAGCCAGCACACGCTCCCTGCCTCTGCTCCTCCCAGCATCTCTGAGCTCAAGTTCCTACTAAATTCTGCACGCTGGATTTCGCGATGAATTTTACATGGGAGAAGGTGATCAACGGTAAGGATGCCATAACACATTTTCTGTACTCCAACTTGTACAGCTCTATGCAGATTTACACAAGATTCACGTGTGGCCACCACTTGAGCACAGGTGTCCCCTTCGGAGATGGTGTGAGCGTTTGCCTCCTCTCACTCTTTTGCACTCCCGGAGACAAATTCAAAATAAATAGAAGAGAAGTTGCAACCCAAAGAAAGAAAAAGTTCAAAGTTACATTCTGCACTGCTACAGTTTCTTGCAAGCCACTGACGTTACAAGCCAAGCAGCGTTGTTTTGGAGCACCTGCCAGGTGTTCAGGAAGAAGAATCCTAACGCTTTCTTCCACCCCGCTCCATCCTTCCCCCTTTATCCCACAGGAGAAGCCGCTTGATTAGCTTACAAGGAGCTTCCCGTCTGCCTGCTTGCTGCTGTTTTGAGACCTGAAAGCAAGCTGCCTGTCACTGAGTTACTGAAGAGAAGTGAAACAGCAAAGGCAGGTTTTTAACCCGAACAAGGAGCAGTGTTTGGTGCCGTGGCTGTGCCTGGATCCTGGCGGGAGGAAGCGGCCCTGGGCTGCCCTCAGCGTGGGTCGTGCTCCATCCATCACTGGAGTGCCAACGGGGCTCGCACCCAGGACTTCTCACAGAAGAGGGCCAGCAAGGACACCCCAGCGGAGGATGGGCAGTACGAGCTGTCACCACACCGCACCCCACCGCCGGAGCCTTGCGGGAGGGAAAGCAGGGCTGGCGGCAGGCCGCGGCGTGCCCCCCTTCCCTCCCAAACGGCAGCCGTCCCCCTCCCAACAAGGCACCTGCGGCACCGCGCATGTGGGGCTGGTGAGTCCCGAAAAAGCAAAGGGTTTGGGAGGAGACAAGGCTGCCCATGCTTCTTCACGGCACAGCTACCTCTGCGGGGCAAAGCACCTCAGGAGAAGGCTTTTGTCCTCACAAAGCTCATCTGCACATCAGGGAAAGAAAAAAGAACTGACCATGGAAGAAAAAAGCAATTCACACACACACACATGCACTCCTAACAGCCCGTGAAAAACCTTATCCACCCCACAACCAGCTTCATTTAACAGCAAGTCTTGGTAACATTAAAATATGGAGGTGCAAAGCAGACTCGGCAGCGGGAAAGCTTCGCTCCGTGCCACCCATCCTGCAGCGAGAGCCGCAAAGTTCCAAGTACACCAGCTGCTCTCGTCACTTACTGACACCAGCGTCACCTTGCAACATCCCACGCAGGCACCGAAGCCTGAAGTGGAGGTGCCTGCATATTCGGAGACAGCTAAGAAACTCACATGTGTGCAGCTTCCCCAGCGTGCCCCCAGACGCCAGCATCGCGCCATGCCCTCGGCACACAGCTGAAGCTCCTCACGCCCAGACGGGACGACAGAGCCGTACTACGATGCTCCTTCGCATTTAGCTCGGCCTTTCGCTTAACGTTTGACCTTTGGAGGCTTCCAAAGCAAAGCAACAGAGAAAACCAGACGCGCACTCCTCACGAACAGCAATACCAGTGGGTTCGACACCAGCAGCGCCGATCGGACCGCGCCGGGCCCGCCGTGCCCCCGGTGCTCCGAGCACCCCGCTCTCCTCCTCCTCACCCCGCCTGTGCCCGGCCACGGACGGCGACGGCAGCCGCCACCGCCCCCCGCCAGCCCTGCTTCTCCCGCC
>Ga0065711_1046151_pt1 | contig 13052 bp, 7 predicted proteins | sample Hoacrofraction12_FD_59098 | JGI IMG/M metagenome (GOLD analysis project Ga0065711, IMG submission 59098) | Hoatzin crop microbial communities from Cojedes, Venezuela - Epithelial fraction 12 v2 (version 2) | ecosystem: Host-associated > Birds > Digestive system > Esophagus > Crop | place... | reverse complement strand
AAAAAGGGGGGGGGGGCATAAAGTGACAAAGACAGATTTCAGTTACCTCTTCTGGCTTTTTAAAATAAAACAAAGTGGTTTGATACCCTCTTCTCCTGCTGCTCTTTACTCTCTACTACTCACCCACACCAACAGTGTAAGTTCAGTGTCTCACGCCAAGACTGCTGCACTCATACAGCCACTAACTTCCTTAGGCAGGCAGCACTCTGAACAGCCTTTACTAGAATACCGCAGCCTACCTGCCGAAGGCTCAAAATTGGGAGTTACTTATTAGTGTCCGAAGGGTTAAAGAATGAGTACAGTTACACAAATGAAACAGGTCTACAAGGCCCCTAGTTCTGAGGATTCCCTGAGACTCAGAAAAAAAAATATAAAAGACACAGAATGACTTCACTGATTCAGACCAAAACATTTCCTTATTTTAGCAGTTTGCCTCACTAATTAGTCTCCAAGCAACACATGATGACTTACCTGGATCTACTCCTTTCACCCCAGGCTATACCCCCAATTTAAAGAAGCAACCCAACAAAGCATCATAAATTCTTTGCACATTTCATGAAGATAAGCAAATAAAAATAACCTGGTGAGGATTCCAGTCACTATCAAAGATTATAACAGTGTCAGCAGCCTGGAGATTTAAGCCTAGCCCTCCAGCCCTTGTACTCAGCAAGAAGATAAAGTATTGCGACCCAGGTTCATTGAACTTCTTCAACAGAGCAGCTCGATCCTCTGATTTTGTTGTGCCTGAAAAGAAATAAAAAAAAAAACTCTATAACAAAGATGTGAACTGAAATAATATAAATACCATGTCAGTTTCTAAAGGTACATGTGGAAGGTAAATTGTATCTCACTTGCTCTTTGCCATCTCTGCCACATTTTCCATAATACAGAACAAACACTGGGAACAAATGTTTTGATCAACTCCCTATCACATCTAAGAGGCGGACTTCTGAATACCTCTTTTAAGTATTTATTTTGACACTTCAAAAGTGGATTTTAAAATGTTGGATAACATTGTTACACCTTTTTATGACTCACATGAATTTCAGTTGAAGTTGCCACACACAAACAGAAAAGAGCTCCAGTTTTCATTCATGCCTTCTGGCCGTAACAGCACCTAAATATGTTTTAAAGTTACATATATAGAGATTTATGAAGATGTCGGTGTTGGCCTTCAGAGCCATAACTAACACGACTGAAAATTCTTAAAATGTCCTGTCTTGAGGGTGATGGCGTACAATGGCTGAAGTAGGGCAGGCAAGGAGTTCAATCAAGGTGAAAACGTAGACAAAGTGCTAAGCAAAAACCAAGTCATGTACTTCAATAACAGTCTATACGGATTATGTCAGCCCGGTCCACTGTTTGCCTTCTCTTTTTCACACTTCTGTCTGTAACTGAAAGGCAAAGAAAGTCTGCTATTTTTAATTCAGATGTTGCTATCTGTACAGAAGATGAAATTTTTTATTACTGTGGTGCATTGACCCCAACTGGCTGCCTGAAAGACAAAATAAGATGGAAAAGGTCCTGAGCTGAGATAAAGCTCACTCAATAGAAGCAAAAGCTGTGCATGCAAGCAAAGCAAAAAGAGGAGTTTATTTACTACTTCCCATCAGCAGCCAGATGTCCAGCCACTTCCTGGAAAGCAGGGCCTCAACACCTGTAATTATTAGTTGGGAAGACAAATGCCGTGATGAGCAACGTCCCTGCATCCTCTTCCTTCCCCTCAGCTTTTATTGCTGAGCATGTCCCTTTGGTCAGTTTGGGTCAGCTGTCTCATCTGGGTCCCAGCTCACCTCCAGCTTGCTGGCCTTGGGGATGGAGGGGTTTGGAGAGAAAGCCTTGTCACTGTGCAAGTCACTGTGCTAAGCTACAGCTAAACCACCGGATTGTTATCACTGGTGTGTTACCAGCCCTGCGCAGACACAAATGCAAAGCATAGCACTATATGGGCTGCTAGGAAGAAAGTTAACTTCACATCGGTCGGACCCAGAACAATCACACAGCCAAACTGCTGGCCCACAGAAACCCATTCCCTTGAGAAGCACCTGACTGGGGTAGAAAACACTCTATGTGACAAGACAGCTGGATAGAATCTACACATATATTACATTCCAGCACGGAAGGTATCTGTCATCACAAAACTGAAAAGGAAGAAAAAAGGGTTCACCTCACTAATTTAATGAATTACCTGCAAAACAAAGCAAACAAGGAGCTGTGTTTACCATACTGCATACTGCCACAGAGGTCCTAGCATGAAAGCAAATTCCTTTTAAAATACATGGTGTGAGGTAATTTAAAACATTTTAAATGTAATATACTTAAAATTTCTTGAACGGAAGCATTAAAACACTGCAGGCCAGAGGTGCAAAGAGGGATTTGTTAGCATGATACTATGTTCTTCAGCCAGTTTTGACAAAGACATCCTGTGGCACAGTGAGACAGCTCATTTGTGTCTCAGTTTCATTACCCCATTTTACATTTGAGGTTAATGGCATTTCAAGTTTATGTTCATTAATATTTGTAAAGGACGTGAATACTTTCTAGTATTACTTTTTCTTCCAAATAAAGCATGAAGCAAAGCTGTAATAAGAATATTCAAAAGGACCTTAAAATCTCGCTTTATTCATGCTGTTCTTTACATGTTTTTTACACAATTGCTTTGCTAATAAAAAGGTATTCTGATAAACACTGCGGACCCTATGTAGTACTACAACATGTGAGATAAATACATTAAGTAAAAATAATCAATATTTAAGAAGATCAATATGAGACAGAGATTATCAACATGAAAGGCGGCCAAAATGGAAACTTCTTTCAAACACGTTTAAGCCTCAGATGGCATATGCTATTTTTAGCTATTTTCCTTACCTTACTGCTCTACTGTGTTCCTAAACAATCTTTTCATTCAAAGGTATAAAACAAATCTATACAAAGTAATCAAGGCTACTGATGTTCCTGTAAAATTCAGGAAGAAAACCAAAGGTACTACTTTATCTGTCACTGAAATTCAGCTGCCCTGTGAAGAACAGCAGTCAAACTCTAAATAGGTACAAATTAACTAATCCCACTGGAATCTAGGCAAAACACTGGCATTATTATCTCTCATCATGAGAATACTTTCAGGCAATTTAAGACAGTGGCAACTGATTGGGACCTTGGATTTTGAACCTTTTTTGAAAAAGAGATCAGCCCCTAAACGTCAAATCTCTACATAATCTGCATTCCAGGAACAGACCTGAGTGTTCATCAAAACAATCCCTCGACCAAATGGCCTGCAGGTTAAACAGACGAAAGAAAACAGTCAAAGAGCCAGAGAGACGGAAAATTACTTCAGATTACCGAGAGAGGCAAAAGTACATCTTGCTCAGTATCTTGTCTGTAAGAACAGGGAAAATTTTAGTAAGCTGCAGCTTAAGGGTCTGCTGCCATAACTTCATGATAAATACCCTCGCAGACTCTTCCTTTGTGGATTTATCAAATAATTTTGTAAACCTGTTTACACTTTTGTAGAGTCACATCACAGCACTGGTGTGCTAGGAAGAGAACCCATGTCTCCAACCATGCTACCTCCTAACTTATTATTTATCCTTTTTTTTCCATTTAGCTTACCATCGAGACGCAGGTAAAGGAAATTTCGAAAGGCAAAGTAGTCTTCCATAATGGTCATGAGTGATGTCATTTGACAGAAAAGAAGCACACGATGGTTAGTAGCTCGTAACTTTGGTAGAATACGATCCAGTAGCTCAAACTTCCCTGAGGCCCGATAAAGTTCAGCTCTATTGAAGAGAAAAAGGACAGTAAATGCCAGAATGACCCTGCATTTAGAAAAGTTTTTAGTCATTATCATGTCAAACAGAGAGATTAATTTATTTAAGATAACAAGACTAGTAGCACTTTTCTCTCTTTAAAATTGTATATTGATTTAAATAAAAAAATAAACACCCAAGTCAATTCCTGTTTGGAAATTATTTTTCATCAATCACAAAAACTGTGTGGACTTCCAACCGCACAGAATACCTTCCCGTACGAAACTCAATTTTGTTTCATTCTTTATCAAAACAAACATTATTTCTCAGATAGGTAAGCACATTCACCTGCTAGTTTTGCTTTCAACTGGCATTTACTGCAACTGTAAGGTCATATTCATCATGCACATCTTAGAAACAATTCCCTTTCCACTCAACGACTATGCACATGAAAGTATTCCAAACTGAACTAATATACAGAGATCATGGGAGGAGTCTGATAGAGGGTATGTCTTCAGCCATATAACCTTAGTAGTCCTGAACAATGTTTTGTTGCTTTGATTAGCTGCTCTTCTGCCTTCTATGCTAAGAATTGCAAAACAGACTCTCAGCACTGAAATTCAAGTCGTAACTGAGAAAATGAATAAAAGTAAACTGGATGTCTAAATCAGCATCACAGTGATATGCTTTACAAAAACAAATTTCACATAAATTTCTTCTAACTCTGTATTCTCAAAATACAATTTATCATTAGCAACAGTGTAATTAAGTTCACAAGATACATGGCCTTCTGATATGCATACGTATGTAATCAGCAAAAGACTAAGCCACTTAGGAGACAAGTAGTCTGGTATACTAGTTAAGGATACAAATAGTCTGGTATACTAGTTAAAACAGGAAGAGGGTCAGGTGAAAGATCCACACCTTTCCTTTAGAAAGCAACCATTTCTAGACGGTTGCAAAAAGCAGTGCCAAGAACAAAATTAAAATCTATTTCATTTCAAATAATGCAAGAAATGCTACTTTAATTCGGAATGAAGCTGGTAAAGAGGAAAAAGCAGAAGGCAAAAGGAGCATGAAAGAAGAAAATCCCAAGTGGTATCTCTGAAGAGTCATGCCAATGAATTTCAGATGATATCCAAGCTATTTCAAAATAAAAAGAAAGGAAGACACCAGTTTACAATCTTCTCTGCCTGTCCTCCTGAAAGAGATGGATAGAGGGTCATAAAAAGCTGATGTAACACTTCTAGTACTGTTATCCTTTGCTTTAGATATGTGCCCTGTGCCTCCTCTGCCTTTCTACAAAACTGCTTGAGTTTGTTAGCATGTACTTTCTAGAAAAAGAATGTGATACATTAGCTCCAATACAGCACTATGAACAGGAGGAAAAACTGAAACAGTTACCCGTTGATGACACCATTTGAGTAGCCTAAGTGTTCAGCAAAGGACTCCTGCAGAGTTATAAGCAATAAACAGATTATTACAAACTACACAGTAACCCAAAATTATGCATTCTTATATCAATTAAATTAAATATAGGAGTGTTGGGGTTTGACTTCCATTATGTTCATATTCTTGGAATCCACTTTGCAGCAACAGTGCTCTGCTTAATGTTTTCCTATACTATTATTATTAGAAATTCATGGTTTGCAGAAGTACCTTCCATCAGCATAAATTTTATCAGGTTACAAAAACAGTAGAACCTAATAAATTTATATTAATTACTGGGAGATACATTTGCAAATTCTCAATTGTATTAATTAGCATACAAGAGAACAGAGTGAAAACTACAATGATAATATATCACAGTAGCTACTTAATTAATCATTCACAAATGTAGCTACATTCCAGATATTTACAACAATTTCTATCTTTCCAGATATATTATTATATTCAAGCACTTTGGGTCCTAATGAGAGACACTATATAGATAGTTCATTTTTGCTGAAAAGATGAGGTGGCTAGGACAATTTTGGTTGATATTGTAAAAGATCAGCAGCCTGTTACTTACAAAGATCCTACACGTGGCATTTTGAACTACTGTCTCTTCTTCATAAATTACATCTATACATTGATTAAGCTGGTGTGGAATATCTTACATTCAAAAAAACCCTCATTTTTCGAAGACAGTCTCCACAAGAATAAATGCTTTAAAACTAGACTTCACATTACCAATACAAAGCTGGAAATTGGTCCATTTGTTTCTAAAAATAAGGGACCGTAATGATTGTGGTTTTCAAATGTGTCTTTTTCAGCACAAATGATGCAGACAGAGATGTCCTCTCCTACATATATAAGCTTCAACCACAGTTTTCTATTATGGTAGACATGTGAATAAAAATAATTCTCAGAATCAAACCTGTCATTCTTACCTCAATATGTTGAAACATGTATGGGTGATTGCATATTTTTCTCAATTGCATGATAGTGTTCATAAGGGTTTTTGCTCCACCTTTTCCCTATGGGTACAAACAATGCAAATCAAATTATGAATCTAATTTCTCTGCTTATTAATGAAGCTTTTGAAAGTTATTTTTACATGCAGGCATAAGAATACTTCTACCTCAAACCTGAACACCACATCACTAATAAAATAAAAAATAATAGAAAACCCCACAAAAAAAACAGAAGCTACTGTGCAGTTGTCTTGCTGTATAAATTCATCTATCATAAGAATGCTTTGTAACAAAAAAGGAAGACATGGAAGTAACCACAAAGTGCATTATGCATCTATCTGCAGTACTCACACTGGGAAGCAGAGTATCTACTGTCCTGCATACTGCTCACTTATGCCGTCTGTTATAAAACTACAAAAATTCAATCAAGTCTGAACCCTCTAACAGGAAACTCTTCTAGTTGGATGCCTGTCAATTCTACAGTATCTCCTCCTGTCTGTTAACTGGATATATGGGCTTCTCTTTCCAGGCCAAGTAAAACACAGGGCCACAAGGCAGCTAAAAAGCTAGAGATAACCACATCATGTGAGTCATATTTATATTTAACAAAGTATATTCTCAAAACTTACTTTACAGCCAAACTTTTTCAGAACCAGGACAGACTTCAGACAATCGTGAGTTGTGCTACACTAAACTGTATGGTTAAAACAAATTGCAACGGGTGGGTCCAAGTTTGAGAACATCACATCACATTAATATTGCCAAATGTTTGTCACTTTCAGATGTCACTTTGCTTTGTTGTGATTTTATGAAAATGTAATCAGAATGGCCACAACATTCCAAGCTTACTGCATGACTAATTCAGACACGTTTCAAAAATCTCAGCCAAAACAATTCATCCATTTCCAATAGTAACTCTAAGGAAAAGTACACTATTTCACCATACTATACACTAGGAGTATTCTACTCTTTCCCCTAAAGTACAGTGAAATCGTAACTTCCATCTCGAGCAGAGATTCCATGTTTGAAGTGGGTACTCCACACATCTAAAACTTTTGTTCTTTCCAAAAACCTCTCAAATCTGCTCCAGAAAAGTAATTTCCTAGAGCTTTCCTGTTTAATTAATTCTCTCTAGTCTTAGCTGGTTGCAGGCCAGAGCTGCAGAAAGACAGGAGTTTTTCTTAACACAGAAGTTGTTTAACCACTGAATCAAGAGCTCTCAAAAACCACCTCGCTCTGCTGGCAATGGGTAGCATGGATAAAAGAGTCTGATGAAGCAGTTAAATGAAAAAAATAAGGAAGAGAAGGAAAAAAATTAGACCCTTGGGGAGAAGGGAAGGAGAGAGAAGTGTTCAGAAGACAGTAAAGGTTAAGCAAAAAGCTCAGCGTAGAAGCAAGCAGGGGAAAATCGACAGAAGATTCTGAGCTGGCGAATGAGAGGAAAGAGACCAGAAAGGCAAGGAAGCAGAAGACTGTGGTACAAAACGAAACACACAGGACAAAAGCAAAGACATCAAACTACAAAATTACATTAAAAATACAACAGAGGAACACAAATTAATGTTTACACAGCGCTCAAACTGTGAAGATGAGTATCAACATCCAACGGTAAGAACCAGCTTTGTCTGGAGTTTGAATAAGCACCAGCAAAGAATTGGTGGGTATAAGTTTGTACTGTGGCACAATTGCAAACAATTTGACTACACAAAACAAGAAGGGTAAAATAAGACACTGAATAAAAAAGTCACACTTTGTACCAAAGCAACCTACAAAAGGATGGTGGAAAGACAGTACGTGATTGCACTGCATCAGTAATACACACATAACAGGGTGCAAACACGAACTGTTACACAGCAGCTGTTCTCAGTGCCTATTCAAGGTATTTTGCATTTATTATAACGTGAAAAGTGTGCATTATAATGTGAAAAGTGTGTACACAAACAACGAGATAAATGTCAGCTGGTTTACTCTATAGTAACTAGATCAAGTCCCATAATGGCATACTCAACATTTACTAACCCATAGTCTAAATCTGACTATATGACTGTGAATCCCACTGTTCTCTTAAAGAACTTTGTAGAATAGATCCTGTAAGTATGAATGCAAGCATACAGCCTTAGCTGGCTGCAACAAGACTTGCACTTAACTAACAGCTCTGAAAGACAAGATTAATAACCTTCTGTAGCCAATGCTTCCACAATCCCATTTATTCAGTCAGGTACATTACTGGATTAAACTTGGCCAAGGGAAATGCTGTTTTTTTCAAATATTGCGTGTTTGCAGAAAGGCATTGTAACTACAGTGAATACAAGCAGTATCCTTTCCGTGTGAATAGAGAGCGTGAGCTGCAGTGTTGTAACACAAAAGCGTGTCTGACAGAGGTTTCTCTTCCCATGACAGACACTTGCATTAAGAGCCCACATACAAATTTTACGAAACAGAAATCATATCAATAACATGTTTCATCATCATATATTGTTTCCTATGTGTTTTAAATTTTCATTTGTACCTTCTTGTCTTTTTCAGAACCATCTGTGAGAAGGATTCCCTTGGCTTGCATGTGACGGTACAGGATCTTCTGAAGAGCTGACATATCACATTTGATCACATATTCCACCTAGTGCGAAAAAAACCCAACCATAAATACACTGACATAACAACGTTCATCAGATCTAACTGCACGTTCTTGTCACCCTGAAAGACAAACCAAAAAACTGCTTATCTTTCATCCACACCCTAACACCACATATGATTTCAGCAAGCAGAAATTCGACTGCATGCACAGCAACAAGTATCTCAAAAGATTATCTGCAAGAGTCACAACTACGAGACAGCTGGATCCTAAGAATGTAACTGTAGAAGCGCCGAACTTTTTTTTTCTCATTCTGTAATTTTAACAATTTTAAAAAATACTTTAAAACTAAATTTGTTTTATTTTATGTGTAACAGGTAATTTTAAAAAAAACACATTTTATGCTTAATAACCTGTGGACGTTATTATGTCTGTAAAGCATTCGAAAAATACCAAGCAAAGCATTATAAAAATATCATTGTTGTACATGTAGCAAATAAGCATCCCTTACAGTGTCTAATTACTGTTTTGCTTACCTAGGTTGGCATAGAAATATACCATTTTCTCAACATAAACCTAAACTACAGGAAATTAATACAGTACTGTGTGATCCCCACATTCAGTTTGACTTCTTGCTCAGCTTTGTAAAGCTATATTAAAGCCATTTTTGACTGCACACGATCTTTAAATCCAGTAATACAAAGACTTCATAACCCAATTTAAGCCATTTTTTTCTATTACCCAATTTCCAGATTATAGTCACTATGTTTTTAAACAGTTATGTAAAATAAAAAGTCACATAAGAAAGCCACACTAGTGGCTAGAAATCTTTGAAGTGGTGACTAAAAGAAAAAGCATAAGTTTCCTGATGTTTAATAAATAAATGGAACAAAAATTATCAGGTTATTTTCTTCTCAGAAAGACTGGAGGATGAACTCATTAAAGAGAAGTGACTACTTATTCAACGGCTTCTTTACCAAGACATAGAAGATCAAATGAAACTGATTAATAGGCTTCAGTCAACAAGTTCAGTCCTTATGGTTGGAATAAGTGCTTTTTTTTGCAAACAAGATAATGGAAACAAACACGGTTCTCTGAGTACCACTGTGTACGCAACTTCTAAATCCTCCTTCTCCAATGCCTATTAATGGATTTACCAAATACAGTGGCTCTAACTGGAAGAAATTTGAATAAAGATTTCAGTAAAATTTTTAAGCATGTTTCATTCTCAAATAAATGATTCTGAGGATACTGAGAATGCAACATCTGAAGCAACAGAGTCACAACAGTGTTCACAACATCATAAAGATGAGAAATTTTTAAAAAGCCTTTCCTTTGAGTACTGTCACTAAGCATCTGCACAGAGCTCTCTGTTCATTCAGTCAGTGTTAGCTAGCTCAAAATACAACTTAATTTTGCTATGGTTTTAACCCAGTTGACCTTAATACCAAATCTTCCCTGGCACACCTTCAAATTTACTTTTTAATTTAGTTGCTGTTGTTATGCTAGGAAGGGTGAATGGGAAAAGTGATGCAGGATTGCACAGGAGGACAGGGTGGGGCAAGATGAGTTGCCCAGAAATAAAACAATGATCTTTCAAATCCAAAGAGAATTTTATGTTCTGAATTAAAAACTCAATAGTTAAAAAAAAACTTGTGCAATTTCAATAAGGCACTTTACACAACTGCTGGAATATCAATGCAGGACCAAATTCTGCCTGCTTTATGAAGTCCAGTAGTCCTTTCGGAACTTCCTTGCACTGCATCTACCTTGCAGGGAGGATGGGGCCGGACAGAATCTAATACTCTGTCTACGTCTGACTCACTCACAACTTGAAACCAGGTAGTATGGAAGTAAGTTGCATGCCTTCTACGGGCAACTACAAACAGAATTGAAGCTGTAAGGCTGGTGAGGAATCCTGAGAATGCAGAATCTTCAGGTATTCAGGATTCCTCAGTGGCCCACTTTCTTTGCAGAGTTATAAACAAACAAACCACAGCAATAACAGATGCTAAAGAAGCCCTCTGCTGTAAAGTAAATCTGAAAAAGGAACATCACAATGCTTAAAGAAAGTATTAAACCCTTTCCACAACTCCTCGCATTGCAAACCTTTTCTGGCAGTTGAGACTCAACCTCTTTCTTCAATCTTCTCAACAAGAAGGGTCGGAGCACTTTATGGAGACGACGGATGATCAGAATAGTTTCTTCCTCATTTAAGTCCACCTACAGAAGTTTATAGAAGTCACTACAAGGCAACTCAGTATATTAGGTAATGTCTTCTATCACATTAAAGGTTAAGTATGTGCAACAATTGCTTGCATGTTAGAATGAAACTGACTCTGAGTCAAAAAGACACTAAAGTTAAAATTTTCTGGCATTATAAAAAACATGGCCTTTAGATATTTTAATTCTAAGAACGAGGGAGATTTCAAACACTAATCTTTCTGTATACGCTCCTTTCTGCTTTCATCAAAGTGGTTTGTTTCTGATGTTTTAAACAAAACTGCCACAGTACCCTTTCTCCAGTCATGGCAAATGGAGCGTTGAACCACTGTTCAAATGTGCTACAGCTCTTGAAAATGGTTGGGAGAAGGAAATTGAGAAGAGCCCACAGTTCAGGCAATTTGTTCTGCAATGGAGTCCCAGTCAGCAGTATGCGCCTAGGGGCCACATAGTGAGTATTCAAGACTTGAGTCAGCTTGCAGTGATGGTTCTTCATTCGATGGCCTTCATCTACTATCATGTATTTCCATCGAATCTGCAAGAAAAAGCAGAAAAGTTGGCAAAGTCAGAGCAGGTCAGACTTTGCCAAATTCCTCACAACAGATGTAGAACAAAAATATTTCAAGCCTGAGACATCTGTTATTTACGAGAAAAGCCAAAACAAGCATTATTCAGTACCAGTGCCCTTGCAAGCAGTAAAAATAGAAACAAACACTAGGTATGCTGCATTCTGACTTGAACTGCAACAGCAAACAGCACGTTCTTCCCACTTCTGGGAAAGAGATTAGGGTGACTGGCTCTTCAAGGCCAGAACACAGTTCACAGGGGAAGAAGGAGAGCACATAAACTCCACATAATCTGCCTGCAAGAAGAACCTTGATAAGAGAAAAAAGTATTTTCATACAAAATAACAGCAACCCTGAACTCTGTTTTGTTTTGCTAATCCTACGCTTTTACTCAAGAATGCAGCAGCATAATTACCATCACCTCAGCACAGTTACTGCATGTTCAAATAACGTTTCTAGTTGCTCAAGCTCTCTGTTACCACCTGTACTACAACACGGGCAGTCAACACGTGTGCCACACTGATCATATGTCTAAGGCGGCCTGGGTTTGTACCTTCATAGCTGCTAACTAATTCCATTTCCTGCGACAGGTTGAAGGGCATAGGGCTGTCCTTCCTATCTTTCAGCAAGGGTGGACAAAAACTAGAGGGGAAGGAAAACTGCAGTCTCAAACTGTTCTCAAGTGTTCAGAATTATGCTATGAAAATGCACTGCCTTTGTATCAGAGACGAAAAATGAATAATCTAAATATGCAGTATGGAATGGAATGAAATAAAGTGAAAATGAACAACAAGGGACAATAGGACCATATGGTTTCTCCATATGACAAAATACCTCCTTAGTCTGCTTTCTGTGTACATGAAATAGTCTTACAGTACAGTAGCTTTCAAATTAATTCATTACATTTGAGGCACACCTGTTGACAGTCAGCCTTTAAATATTGGGCTGTGTGTAGTAAAGTCTGGACACCAAACTGCTGATACAGGTAACTGTTCAGTCACTTAGGGAAAAGCCGACCACATAGCTGGAAAGACTCTAGTAAGAGTGAGCTTCAGGTCAGAAACAATGGTAAAAAATTAAAGTCAGGACTTCAGATTAGGTTAAATGACATTAAGTGGAGGGGAGAAAAGGCATGTTTTTCCAAGGACAGGCAGGTATACAGTACCTGCGCAAAGGAATTAGTCTCCTGGCCACATTTAGGAAAACCCCGGTGTTTACAGAGAGACAAGCTGTGAGAGAGAAGTCACAGAATCACAGAATCCCAGAATGGTCGCGGTTGGAAGTGACCTTTGTGGGTCATCTAGTTCCACCCCCCTGCTGAAGCAGGGTCACCTACAGCAGGCTGCACAGGACCGCGTCCAGGCAGGTCTTGGAATATCTCCAGAGAAGGAGACTCCACAACCTCCCTGGGCAGCCTGTGCCAGTGCTCCGTCACCCTCAGAGGGAAGAAGTTCTTCCTCATGTTCAGACGGAACTTCCTGTGCCTCAGTTTGTGCCCGTTGCCCCTTGTCCTGTCTCTGGGCACCACTGAAAAGAGTTTGGCCCCATC
>Ga0065711_1008313_pt1 | contig 13053 bp, 6 predicted proteins | sample Hoacrofraction12_FD_59098 | JGI IMG/M metagenome (GOLD analysis project Ga0065711, IMG submission 59098) | Hoatzin crop microbial communities from Cojedes, Venezuela - Epithelial fraction 12 v2 (version 2) | ecosystem: Host-associated > Birds > Digestive system > Esophagus > Crop | place... | reverse complement strand
TTTTAGTTTAAAACCATTACCCCTTGTCCTGTCACTGCTGTCTCTACTAAAAAGATTGTCCCCATCTTTCCTATAGGCTCCCTTTAAGTACTGAAATGCTGCAATCAGGTCTCCCCGCAGCCTTCTCTTCAGGCTGAACAAGCCCAACTCTCTCAGCCTGTCCTCATAGGAGAGGTGCTCCAGCCCTCGGACCATTTTTGTAGCCCTCCTTTGGACCCGCTCCAACAGTTCCATGTCCTTAGCACAATTACTGTAAGTAAGGGTCTTCATAATTTATAGGCGGTATAGCTTCCTTTGACAGATTACACTTAATATACATGCAATTTTTCTACCTATCAGTCAATTTGAGAACAACTAAACTATATTGATTCTTTCCCATTTTCCTGATAGCTCCCAGGTTTCTTCCCCTCTAACCAGAAGTATATCCAAGAAGTACTAAGTCTTATAGTACAATTCTTGTTGACTTTGTGCAGTAGTTCAAGATAAAAACTTTATCCATACAAAACAGACAATAATGGTGTTGGTAATAATTCTATTTTAACATGTAATTTACAGAGTACAGGCAAAACCAAGTATCACCCCATCACAAGATGCAGAACACAATAAATAACAAAAAAAGGACAGGAAAACTAACTGATAAATCAAATTTTCTTAACTAAAATCTCAACCTGCAGTAGGCAAAAGTCTGCCTTGGCCAAGTGAAGAAAGCCTTTTTGCCAGAAGGAACTCACTGGGAAGCAGACAGGTCAAATTAGACAAGTACAGCTTGCGAGTGCCTACAGCTCTCCTTCCAAATATTGTACTTAATATTTACCTGATTTTTTTTTTGAGGAACAGCTAATTCATTACTGAAAATGCAGAGCCAGGCATGAAAGACTCCACATTTTGCACAGTTATTCCACTATCATTCTCAGTTATTCACCAAAAACCTAATGTTATTACATAGTATACTGTCATGATAAACTATGATACACTCAGGTTTGGGTTTTTTTTAAGTAGTTTGATCTTCACATACACTTAAAGAATTGCAAAAGTGGTACAGAAATATGTACACATGATAGTTATCACCAAAATAGTTCATGTTTTCAACGAGATTAAAATAAAACTATATTCTTCAGTGCTCAATCATTGTCAGCCGAAACTGAAAGACAAGTTTACTAATAATAGCCTTCCACAATGCACAGCTCAGGACTTGAAATCAAACTAACTTGAGCAGAAAATGCATTCTGCCCTTTGGGGAGAAAAAGATTCCAGAAGAGCATTTTACAGTGACCCATCTGGCAATTTTACAAACAAGGTTCACCTGTCTTAAATTCAAGAATGATCACACTGATAGAAAGCATTGGGGAATTTCTGTTTTTAGAAAGTGAACATGGGGATATAAAAAGTTGTGGGTTTTTTAAATCTAGACCAAATCACCTCATATTTCCTGCTATATTTACACAAACAACCCTGGAAAAGGGCATTTATAGGTATACAGTGACTACGTCAACATTAGCAGGTAGAGCAGCACAACAGGACCAAGTTTGTAGAGCAGCATAGTCAGTACTGGGAGCGTGCCCGTGCTCCTGCCATTTGAAAGGTGTTACTTAGGACTAGTTCTGCTCTCAGCTCAGTTTACAAAGCCTGACAATGATCTGTGAGGTGAACCAAAGCAGAGTTAGGTGGGCACAATGGGAAGAGTTTCTTCAAAAGTGTGCTCTTGGTCTGAATGCTAAGGTAGGTTCACTCAAGTAGCTAACTCACACACACTTATTATACAGATATGAAAAAAGCGGCCTTTATAATAACAAACTCCAACATCTGATAAGCTACCCATATCACCAGTATTTTCTAATACAATGTTAGTACAAAGAAACTTTGTTGTTCTAAAATGCAATACTTTGCAAAACAACATTTGATTATATATACTTTTAGAAAAAAATGGAGCAGAGTTTTGAAGTAATGTTGGATTACACCATTATAACCTTGGAAATGGAGTGTCTTTTCATTGCAGCTAGTTATTTAAGAAATTTCAAAACAAATGATCCTCCTGCAAAGTATTAAAACTGTTTTTTAAGACTTGCTTTAAACTACTGAATTTCTCATGGAATTTAATATTGATATCCTAGTGGTGCTAAAATGATTAACAGGAGAGTTGGAACCTGAAAACTGGCATTCAACATGCTATGCATTACCTATTTTAAAGAAACATTGTGTAATCTACACAGTAATCACTATACTCTCTAAAAGCTGTTTATCCTTAATTTAAAATCTTGTCTTTTTATACTGCAAGCTTGTTAAGGTAAAGCTAATAGAATGAATTATTAAACTTAAATGTGGCTATGAGGTATTATTACATGAGGCACTAATTTCTGTCTTTTGACCTATTTCATTACATTATTATCCACACTTTCATTACTAAATTCAACCACTGCTCTTCAAGAACTCACATGCCTTGCTAGGTGAAGTCAGAAATTATTTTATAAGGATTTTCTACTTAGACATAATATAGAAAGTATGATTCATTTCCAGCTATATTGATGAGCCTGCAGGCCTGTCAAAATGCTTAGATTCAGGGAGAGAGACTGTACTTACAGTTCGGGCAGAAGTAACTCCCACAGCAGAGATCTTTTTCTTCTCATCTTTTTATAAACTTACATAGTCAAACTTAAATTCTCTGAGCAGCTAAATTAACAAAGTCTGGTTTTCCCTGACTCTGTATTCCGCAGTTCATATACAGTGCTTAATAACAGACACCACAAATCTTTGCCCTTCCTTCCACTAAGGCTCTAACAACATTATGACTTTTCTTACCCAGCTGCCTGGTTTTATGACACCACCTGTTTCTGAAATGCTCAGCACGTTGTCAGATTTTGCAGAAACTGGCTAATAGATTCAACAGATATTGGTTCAAACACATACCTAGATGACAAGCTTTCCTGCCTTCGGAAGTTATGGTAAAAATTAAATACAGCAGGGCTTTACAACTCTGAAGAAACACCTTCAACAAAATTGACTTTGCCATTCTCATTCTGTCCTCCTGACCCAGCCATCATGTACACAGAATCTGTTGATATGGAACTCGCTTAAGCTCAGAGAAAAGACATTGCTCCTCAGCAATGTCACTGATACTTTAGTAATTTTAATTCTACAAAAATATATCCATCGTTGGTACTGGCAGTTCTTTTAGCCATTTTTTAAATTTCATTGGTGATTATTCTCAACAATCCAAAGAAGTTGTTCTAAGTCTATAAAGTGTGGCATATTAAAGGATCTGGTGTGATAAAAATTGGCATTTTTTGTTCATATTAATTAATGAATACCATAGAAGCAAGTATAATATAAATTTTCATTTTACATAGGCAAATAAACTTCTTAAAAAAATAAACAAAAATCCCAGTTAAATTAGGCTTTAACATTTTAGATGAAAAATAACCTACTAATGATGTAACTTTATGAGAGAATCACCACTAAAAGCAGCATTTAGTATTTCTAACTCCATGCTTGACAGCTAACGCTAGCACTTCAATTCATCATATGAGGGTCAGTGCACTTTAAAAAGTCCTTTAGAAAGCAGGCAGATACAGCAACCACTTTGTGGCTGAAGAAAAAAAACAATAAATGAATGCTATATTGGAGATCACAGCTGTGGGAGGCTAGACCTGTGCTTTGATTATGTGGCCACATTACCTTCACACTAAAAATATATTATCCCCTTATTACAAGCAGACAGTTTATTTAGATAATTGAGACAGATGGAAGCAGCAGCTATAGTTGTCTCCCTCCTTTTTTAACTATAAGCATTCCTAATAGCAATTAAACAGCATGTTATTTCTCATTAACGAAATAACTTTCATGATTTCAATGTTAATCTGAATTTAATTTTAATTGCAGTGCAACCCTGATCATGGAGCTACTAAAATAAAGAAATTACAGATTCAAAAAGAACCATCTTATGTCATTTGGTGTAGTAGTTATACAAAATCAGAGCGCTAATGAGAAAGCTTTACACAAAGATCACCTCCTTTGAGGTGAATCCTGATGCTGCTCTCCACAGGAAATTAACTGTCCACTGGGAGAATGAATCTGGAAATTTGACCCTAAGTGCGACAAAGGTCTGCTCTTCCAAGGCTGTCGGTCCTCACAGTGCTGCACTAGTCCAGCAACTTAAATTGCTCTGTAACTTTTTCAAATCTGAATTTCTCCAACTTCCAAATTCGAGACGGCCAGTGTTCCTCGAAAAAGAAACGGTGTTCAGGTAGAGACTCAGCAAAATAGCGAGTTCTGTATTGCACAAATCAGAGTATACCATGACAAATTCACACATCTTAAGGGCAAAAACCCCCTCAGCTTTCTCTATTTATATCAAAGCACCAAACTCTTTTACAGCAATAGTAGGAGACATTGAACCAGTTAGATAAAGTTTGAATCACTGAAGCAGGAAGCAACAGTCCTTTTTTAGAAATAGGAATGCTGTATGTCCTCATGCAGCGGCAGTTGTGCATATTATAAAGTAACAACAACAAACTGTGAAAACATGGAAGTTTACAGATGTCATCTGCATATTTCTTATGAATGCAGTTTGGATTTGAAGTTTTGTTTTTGTTTCAAAAGCAGACTTCAAGGTATCAAAACTTCATATAAAATACAATGGAAACTCTACAATACATTATGCACAAAGATGCAATAAAGAGAGTTCATTGTTATATATGACACCTTGGGTTTAGTTCTCTTTAATTTATCATGTGGCACAAATTCAACTACCTTAATGAAAATCTATTACATCAACTCTATTAACTTACCTAACCAAACTAATCTTCCCTCACACCCCACCTCCCAGGATGACTATTTAATTTAACAAGATTTCTTCCCATAATGCCAAACTACTGGCCTTTCTCACTTTTAATTTTTATTTGTTTATTTACACAGAATAGACACAACGGACAGTCTGCACTGGAACAATACCCAGCGGACAGACTTAAAATTCCCTAGTTCAATCTTTTCAAAGCAGAGTAACAAACTCTGAAGCATTTTTTCTTTATTCTCATTGGACTGCACATTTAGAAACTAATCTTTAAATAAGCAGGAAAAGTTATGCAACTTCTTAAAGTGCTAAATGCATCTTCTCTGATGGCTACTAGCAGCAAGAGAAATTAAACAGAAAGCCATAAAATACAAATTAATTTTGTGATACAATGAATACGTTGTAAATGAGACGATAAGCATCTGAAGACAATACAATTCTGAAATCCAAGAGCATTGTCTCCCTGTCAGAAAAACAATATTACAGCAGTAGTAATGGATACAGGGTATCATTTTAGAGTTTAATTTCTTTCACTGGCACCTCAAACTGTGCATAATTCTACAGCTATTTTTTAAATAAAAGAATAAATCCCCCAGAAGTCACAAAACCACAACACATTCAGAAGATTATTATTTCAGATTTCTATGAGATATTAAATTGTAGAGTTTGCTCCATATATAGGACCGAGGCTCAACCCACAAAAACAAAGAATTCATAAGCGTTTTCTGCTTAATCCATCACAACCCACAAAGGCAAATTGTACATTTACGATATATCTATTAGCATTAAACTGTAATCCTGAAAAGCAAATTTCTAGAAGAAGCCAAAAGAATTAATTTAAAACAAGATTTTAAAGTGATTTAAGTGAGAACTCCATAATACATATATATACACACTATAAACATGGCATAGAAAAAAAACAAACCTAAACCAGTAAGGCACAAGTTCCAACTCCCTACCTTCACAAAAAATACTGTTCCTGGTCCCTGGTTCTTACCCCTTAACTCTCTGTCAGAAATCTCTGTTCCATTCCACCAGGGAATACTGTGGATAAGGTGTGGATTATTGATGGCATGACATGTATACCAAGAGAAAAAACATTTGGCACTGTGAGAACTATACTCCTGTAACAGTCAGCCTGAAAATAAATCCTACCTATGGATGCTCAATATAGGTGTGGGTTTTTTACATATCTGGCTTTACAGACAGAAAAAACCCCAATCAGATCTGTCTCTGATCTTCAGTAAAGCATATGACGTGGCTTCACACAAATTTAGTGCAGTGGGAAACAAGAATTTACACAATGAGAAAAGGTCAGACTGAGAGATGCATCAAACAGGTCTTGTTAAAACAAGAAACTTCATGCTAGGTGCAGATTAAGAGTAGTAACATGTGAGTCAGTCTTTGATTATATTCAGTATTATCAGTTCTTTTGTGATCAGTCAAGACTGATTCACTTTAATGCCAGAACTTTTCCAGGAAAGATATTTTCCAATAGATACACAAGTACTATTTATNACACAAATTTTACAAATTCTCAGTGAAACCCTGCAAAATGAGTATGGATAAGGGCACACACATTTAGGAATGATGTAGTTATACTTAAGTGATTACATAGAGAAAAATCTGAGATGACAACCACAAGAACAAACAGTTACATTCTAAGAGAAGATTAAATGATACTGTTCTGTAATCTTACAAAAAGATCAAGAACATATAAAACTGCTTAATAAATGTATATAGCGTGGTGACTGAAAACTGACAGGAGGATCACGTAAGAGGAAAATACAACACATACATTATCTAATATAAGTCTGGGAATAATCAGGCTTTGACCTATCAAAGAAATTAGGCTTTAAAACAGCTGTGCAGTACTAGTGTTAAAAAAACAAACAAATAAACAAAAAAACAACAAACCCCCCAAACATACACACATACACTCAGAAACTTTCCTAATTTTGAAACAGAGCTTGATCAGCTTTTGAAAACATAACATAAGAAGTCTTTACCCTGATATGAAAACTATTTCCTTCTTGCTTTAAGGATACACAAAGTATGTACGCCAATTTGTTGAAACCAATTGAAGTACCAAGTCTGACAGAATTCCAATGGAATTCCCTTGTTACTCACTTTTATAGAAGACCTACATTTGGCTATCTGGTAGCTTATTTTGTGTGCTGCTTGGAGACTCCAGCTGCTAATACTGCTGACTTGTGGCTTCCCAAATAAGAAGCCAGAAGATTTGAAAGTATCGTATTCCAAGATATCAGGCTACAGTTCTTCAGCAGGTAAAACTTCCAAGTTTTCCAGTACTAGTACAGATAACAAGGCAAGTTGGCTGGAATATTTGAGTTCCACGTGGATTTTGTTTAGAGGATTTCACTACAAAATACAGGAACTAGAAATCGAGATGTAAGACAAGAAAACAAAACAAAACCAATTTTCAAAATGTATATAACTTATGTGAAATTGAGCTATTTTTTACATTGATTTATATTAGTCACCATAAAACACTGTGTACATGCTATCCATTTCAGCAGGTGCACGGGAATCTGATGCAGACTTTTTCTCTCCTGGGACTACGCTATCCTGAACGTTCAATGTTTACTATCATTAAATGTGCACTGAATTCTTCTTCTTCTTTTTTTTTTTTTTTAATTTGGTTCAATTTCAATACATCCATTATTTGGTATATAGTGTAGTAGCTCGTTCATGAATACGTATTAGAGAAAATTGTCTGAGTATCCTATTTGCATTCCTCCAGCTAATCAAAAAAAGAGATTCTGGATGTGGTGTGCACATTGTTTCCCCTTTTACAAAACCTTAACTGGCAGTCAGGGAAAATTATAAGTCCTAGTCCAGGCAAATGAGATGTGAAATTGTGAAACAGCTAGATGAAAAGGCAGCACATTTCAACATATACATATCCCTGAAGACCAAACACCAAATAACTTCAAAGTGCAGTAATTCCCCAGAAACATGTTGCTTCCAGTGCCCTACTGTCATTACAAACTGAAAATCGTATTTTATCAGAGGTTTACACCTATAACATCTTTAGTTATTAATGCAGGTACACCAATGACAGCTACTTTAAAGGTCTATTTGCATCAAGTGATCTGAAGCCATCACAAAACAAATTAAAACTGAATAAAAATGCATTTACAATTGTTACCGTGACATTAAAAGTGAAAAATGTTCCGACACTACTTGATAATCATTACACATAACACTAAAAACTAGTATTAGATATATTTTATTACATCGAGGTTTTGCTTTAAGAGACCTTAAAGGGCATCATTTCCCTCTATCCCATTGTGAAGCCATAAATATTTTCAGACCATGTAAGGCTGCTTCCCCCTCTAAACCTGCAGTCTGTTTGGCAGGTCTATTAAATTTTATTCTGCTCCAGATCAATTTTAAAGTCATTACAATCATAAAAATTTATCATCTTTTGATTAAAATACAGTTTTGTTTGTACATTTCCAGTCAATTTTCTAAGTTGCCTTTCAGACTGCAGCCTCCTGAAACAGAAAAACAACCTTTGCACGTGCCTAGCACAGCAAAAATCTAATCAAGCACTTGTGAGTGCTGTTAAGAGTATATCTCCCATATTTCACCTTTTATTTAAAAAAAAAGGGTGCAAAACAAAAACACCACAAAAACTTTTCCCTAAGTGGATACGACCATCCAATTTCATCTGTCCTTCCATTTTGCAGAAAATTAATGCATTGAATAGACTAGATGCACAAATATAGAGAACATTAGAACAAATGATGAATGGACTGAATTTTCCTTTGAAGTTATTTCTTCCTTTCACAAGTAACAGACTCTACAATACAGAAGAATTTAAAGAGGAAATTATTTTGCAGTTTTTGCGTCTAGTTCTCTGAAATTTTGTTGGCATTTTATACCAAAATTACATAGAATTACTGAATGGCAACAATTAAACAAGAAGATATTTTGTGATTACTGAGATTTAGTCAACGTAGAACTTTAAAAATCACAATTTACGCTTCCACTAATAATATTCTGTGCACTGTACAAAGGAAGTGGCAAAAGAGAATTTAAAAAAAGCAAACCGCAACAACCCAGTAACTTACCCGCAAGGCTTCAATTACAAGGTCTCGTGCTTCTAGTTCTCCTTCCATTATACTCAAAAGCATTCGCAATTCTGGTTTGCTTAAGTTATCCACATCAAACTCTCGTTTCTGTAAGAAACAAAACACTGATGGACACACTAACTAACTGACTGCAATAGTTACCGTAGATCTGAAACATGGACATATCAGCATCGTAATTATGGGTTTCTAAAACATCTGTAATTGTTAAAAGTTGAGGTGGCTTTATTTGTAGTATATAAAGTTAAAATTAATAGCAAATAGCCTCATTCTTTTTATTTAAAGTGAGGAAATTAAAAGCCCTCCAGTACGATGCTGTTTCAAATCCCAGGTTGCAAGGAATCGATTCTGCAAAGTCTTGTGAATGATAAGGGTGAAATCATAAAGAAACCAGCTTTGTGACTAACAGTTCCCTTATGCGGCCTCACAGAGGCCAAAACAATTCAGCAGACCTGAAACAGCACATCGGGCATGAAGACAGGAGAGGGTGAAAGGACCTAAACCACAGTGTACCTAACCCAGTGTAACCTGTGCCTCGCTGGCAAACAAATACCAAGTCATCACAGTATACTGGGCTGAATGTGAATTTCTGAAGCACAGCTTGTGAAAAGATGTGAAACCTTATCTGTATGCTCTATCTGCAGTCCCATTTGTTTGGCTGGAGGGTACAGTTCAGGTTTAAGAGGCACTGACAAACAACAGCTCACAGCAACAATATCTTCTCACTCCACAGTTACCAACATCAGTGCAAGTCTGACGTGCACCCCTAGCAAAACAGAAGAAGGAGTTTATACTGACGAATAAGATCACCGAGCACATGCATAAACACTGTATGCTGGGAACATCAGTATGGCTTCTGTAAAACCAAACCCACCTCAGGAACTGCTACAGTTCTGTAACAATGTCAACAGGCACAGGGGTAAACAGGGGTAAAGGGTATCCACTGGACACTAATATATTTGGATTCTCAAGAAGTTTTGGACAAGGTTCTATATCAAATATTATTACAGAAACTCCTATCCAACAGTATTGGATTAACAACCACTTTTCAAGGCAGAGACAGGTAAGTAGTGGGACACCTCTGGGACCAGCTTTATTCAACTTCTTCATCAACAACCTGGAAAAAGGATAAAGGAGTAGCAGGGACATCTACCTCATGTGGGAACTGGCACATAATGCCTCACTTACAAGGTTAACAACCTCATTTTGCCACTATATAAAACCCTGGTAAACCCATATGTCAAGCACTGCATAAAGTCCTCGTCTAAAGGTATAGAAATGGCCAACTAAAAGTGTGATGAAAGGAGGAGTAACTACTATATGAGAAAAGACTACAAGGCTGGGAGTCTTGATTTTGGAGGTGGGATGGGAGAATGTTATAATATTCACAAAATCACAAAGGTAGTAGATAAGATTAATGCGAACATCCACAACGCTAACACAAGTAGACACCTGTGAAATTGGAAAGGGATCATTTTAAGGGAGCGTGGTGGTACAGCTCCCTCCCCCTTCCCCCCATAGTTAACCAATGAATAATTACTGCTAAAATTCTGTGATTTTCTCTCTCTCTCTCTCTAACTGTGAACAAAACCTTAAACTGCTGCTAGACATATCCTTCAGACATAAACCATTGTGATCTGCGGCTAAGTCTGGATCCAGCCACACCTAAGCTCCTCTCTGAGAAGGAGTTTAGAAAGCAAGGGGGTCCATTCTGAACCCTGTGACTCAATAGGAGGATTTCCCTTACCCCTTATATCTTTTCTTTCAATCTCTGTGTAAATCATTCTATCTTAATCCTACCTCGATTTTGTATTCCATTCATTTGATAAGTAACAGAGTGAACTTTGCCAACGAACTTTGTTAAATCACATTTATAAATTCTTATTAAAATAATTTCTTACAAATACCTTTGACAGTGATTCTTTAAGTGACCTAACCACTCATTTGCGGCAGGGAGAGGAAACAACATTTATTCCATGTGCTAGATTCAGCTGACCAGATCGATTTCCTATACGCTATTCACTGCAAGGGAAATTTACTAGAGTCCTTGCCATGATGTAGCTGTGTCTCCTAGCAAACCCTTGAGATGCAGGCACTCAGCTGTCCTCAGTATGAAGTAATCAGTTGCCAAATTAGCTAAACTCCGTATCTGGATATACTGTCTATTTTCACTGATGGATGTAAAATCTAAGAGTTCAGCTAGCCAGGAGCTTAACTTCACCACAGGAAAATCCAATAAAAATTAAAGCAAGTACCACTTCTGCTTTCTCAAGACAAGAGGAGGACAAAACAGTTGTTGTTCCCTCAGGCTAGAAGGCCATAGACCAAAACTACCCAAAAGCTATAACTGTACTAGATTTACTCTGTGTTCCATTTTTATACCGTAGTTAAAACACACAGAGATGCACAAATGGCTAGTGAGAACTGTATGCCAGAACTTTAGCTATTTGCATTCCATGTGCATTGGATTGAGCTTCTTCATTTACGTGAACAACATGGATCAACAAGAGGAGCAATGATTTCTACTAAGCGTAACTGTTTCAGGGACAGGGCCATCCACTATAACCAGTATTTCTAGACTGAACAACAGTTATCCTCTATTTTTGATGCCTGGGCCAGCTATTCCTCTAATCCAAAAGATACTTCTTACCCTTCATGCCAACGGATCAATAAAACCAGCTGGTTTCTCTGAAGGCTTTTTCCCAACATACGCTGCAGCAGCCTCTCACAGTGCTCCTCACAGTTCTATACAGGGCTCACCAATCTATGGACATGTATAAAGTAAAAAGTTACTAAGCACACACAGTTCCTCATATAATCTAGTGTCAGCAGACTAGATTTTTACCTTACAGGCTGCAACAGATTTCACTCTCAGCACATCTAACTACTAAATTTAATTCAGTCAGATAGCGGGACCCACTTAACTATCCTCCTTCTTCTATGAACCACTTCATAGTATCTAGTAGCTCAAGGATGACAATTGATTTATTCATATAACTTCCTTTATAATAGAGAAAAACTGTCTCCTTTTTTCAGATGGAAAATTGGTGCAGAGATATTTTTTCCGAAAAACACAGAAAGCAAGTAGTATAAAACATAATATTCACTAACAGTCTTTTAAGTCTCCATTCAGTGGTTTAACCACTACATTATCTTCCCTTTCTAAAATATGCTTGCCTCCTCTGACAAAAAAGGCACCCAAGGTTTCTGACAGACAGAGACAAAGTGAAGAGGGGCATCCACAAAAGTATAGTGCAAGAAAAGTGATCCTACTTTTCTACAAGCCAGTAAATTCACCTTGTCAGGAGGTATAAGACAGGGTAACTCTGTCAAAAGACTGACTGTACATCACAGGTGAAACTTCTCATTCCTGCAGTCTTCCACAAGACATAAATGAAAACACTCTTACATTCTCAACAGACTAGAGGCATTCTTCAACATATGTGATGCAGTGACGAGCTTTTTTAACTAAGCATCTGATCAAGCAATTAAAGTAAATTTTGCTCAAGTACACACCCTGAACTAGAACATGTGAAAAGAGAGCAATAACAAGCAATTAAAAATGCTCTCTGGTAATTTCTAGTTAGATATAAATAAACATAAAAAATGTTTTTTTTCCTCTAGAATCCAGGAAGAGTCTGGGAACTGATGATTAGCCGTACCACAACTCTAGTCCACAATCTTCACACCATTGTGCTTCAGCCTCCCTGAAGGAGAAGGACACGGATGCATGCTGGCCTTTTGCCTGGGGTCCAGGACAGGCTGAAGATGCAGCCATGAACAGAGCTGAAGGGAGCAGAGGAGAGCTCTGGAGAGTTCTATGGGCATGGAAGGGGGTGGAAAGCAAAGTTAAGAAGGGGAACAATAAAACAAAGACATGTACTAGATTACAAAATTTATTAAATACCAAGTTGAAACAAAATACCTGGAATTAAATACAGTCTATTAGCTTCACAAAAACGTACTCATGTAAAAAGGAACAGTGCCACAGCAGCATTCGTTGCTTTCCTCACTACCTCTTAACTCAAGTCCTTGAATTAGTGGGTAAAACCCCTAAATTTTTCCAGTCCTAATTCATCTCAGTACAACCATTCTGACTTTTCCAGAATTGGACTTTGTCCTATAATCTTCTGATTGCTAGTGACTTTC
>Ga0065711_1008310_pt1 | contig 13053 bp, 3 predicted proteins | sample Hoacrofraction12_FD_59098 | JGI IMG/M metagenome (GOLD analysis project Ga0065711, IMG submission 59098) | Hoatzin crop microbial communities from Cojedes, Venezuela - Epithelial fraction 12 v2 (version 2) | ecosystem: Host-associated > Birds > Digestive system > Esophagus > Crop | place... | reverse complement strand
CCCCCCGAGAACATATTGGTGATTATTAGGTTTTGAGATTTTATAGGACAAAGTAAAAATCAATATCTTCTAAACAGTATTTGAGACACGCAGCTCTAAAGATGGTGCCCAGTTGTCTCATTTTGTCACCAAGAAAAAGAAATTGTAAAATAATGGTCTCAAGTAAAAGAGTTTCATGTAAAATTTTGGGATAGAAAGCTGAATTAGAGACCAAGGTGGCTTTTAGTTCTTTTTTTGTTGTAAATAGTCCTCATTTTGTGGTGCTTGAAGATGTCATGGATTTCCACCATTATCTTACAGAACTGTAATATAAGCTTTAAATAATAGCAATAGTAGGTTTTATTCTGTTCATAAAAGGATATTTCTGATGTTCTTAGAGTGACTCATTAAACTCTTAACTGATATTTTTCTTTTCCATGAATTTTTAAAAAAGTTTCATTGCTGTACAGCTCCTAATGCAATAAGAACGTTGCCTCTCATCCTGATTAGTCCTGTCTTACAGTTTCTTTAACAGTTACCAGCCAGTATGTGTTTCATTAGAGTAAAACTTCTTGGATAGGACCTTTTTGGTTCTTGTGTTTGTACTTCAGTTACTGGGTACTCTTATTGTGAAAAGAAAAAGGCCGTGAAAACTATACAATAGCTCTTCCTTGTGCAAATAATGGAGAGGCAGACTTTTGACTCTCTTGACTTCAATGGCCTAATCAGTATGCCTTAACAAAGGTGTGTAGTGTCATCTGGGACCCTCAAGAGTATCTGACACATTCTAATGGGTCTAGTAGCAATGGAAAAAGACCTAAGAAAGACCCGTTGAGTGGACAGGAATAATGCATTAAGGCATCTGAAACTGTAGTAGGTGCCAACTTTCAGGCAACAGGACAGCACCAGGCACCTTAAGTCCTAGTATCTTAAATGGAACACGATATTTTTCAACAGTGTGCACAAGATAGCAGAATTGTTGTATTCATTCCTCTAACTCCAATGTATTCAAATTATTTCTCATTAGAATGAATGATAGAATGTGTTTTTTGTTTTCTTACGTCAATGGACATCAGCCTCTGTACTTCAGAGTGCCAATCTGTATTGTTTCAGGAGTTACAATTTCACAGGTTCTGGGCTGCATCACATGGACATATACAAACAATGAAGTATGACATGCATGTTTTAATGCAGCCCTGAACTAATAACAAGATGTCTAAGGAATGTGCACCCAGGGAGTGACCAGGATGTCCAAGGAAAAGGCTACATGCTCTGAGAATCACAGTGGCCTTCGTACAATGTCAGGTCTGTGCCATTACTCTCTAACTGTCACAAATTATACCACAACCAGCCTGATAGCTTGTGAAACTTGAAGTTAAAAACTTCAGTGCTTACTTCTGTGGCCACAGGCAACAGACTCAAAAGAAAGTACCACTTTACTGGAAACTTAAGACTTCTATCAGATGTAGATTCCCATCTACGCATCTGAGCCAAGACAGAGTTCTGATTTATTTATTTATTTGTTTGTTTATTCATTCATTCATTAACTCATTCATTTTTTGTGACCTTCACAGAAGCCACCTCTCTGGTCACAAGAAATTTTTAAAAATATTATTTTAATTTCAAGGAAAAATGAGAGGGCTGCTTTATAGTCTGCCGTAAAAGTGTTTTACATCATCACAACAGGGGTGTATGATGTGTTCCACAGAGCATGTCATGGAGGCCCAAGTGTAGTGTATGCATACAAATTCTGGTTGACCTGTGCTAAAAAATAGTATTGGTTGAAAGAAGACAAGTTTAACATTACCTCCTCTAGATTATCTGTAGAATTCAGCCTCTAAATCAATATACTTGATCAGCTGCTCTTAAGGTTTCTTTTTAGAGGGAAATGACATTTTCCAAAAAAATCCCAGATATTGCCTTGTTGAACGTAGCTGGAAATGGATAGTGAACAGGGAGTTAAACAGTTAACAGGTCTATGTTTCTTAGCCTATGCAAATGAGCAACATCAGCTCCCCATTCAGCTGCTGTGACATTTAAAATTAGAGCGAATAAAGCACTGGAAAAGAAGATATCTATAATAAGAGCAATGACATAAAATAGCATGAGATAAGCAAGTATCTGCAAATCTTTATTGGATGTCAAAGCTATTCAATAGCATCACCTGTAGGGCAAAATTACAAAAAGGTGTGCTCTTTATCTCCATAGTTATAATTTCCATAATGTTCAGAAGACTTTAGGCCAAATTTAAAAATAAAATGTGTCTTCAGTAGTTAGCCAGGATTCAAATTTAATTCAGTTCAAATAGCAGTTGCAGAGGTGGAAAAGATTGGATATCTCTGACCACCCATAGGCAAGAATCAGAACCACTGAAAGCGATTGGCTGAGCTAGTGACAGCAGTAAGACAGGGGTCAGCTCACTAAGAATCTTTACTTCAAGTTATAAAGAAATGTTTCAAAGTACCTGTTTGCAAGAATTGGCGAATCTTTTATATGCTGACCAAGGAATATATACGAACATGTAAGACAATGATGCATTGATTAGTCACCAGTGCTATATTGTTAAGAATTAACCATGTGGTAACTACTATATCGTAAGTGACCTTGTTTCTAACGCTACTGGTAAGTCTGATATAATTGCCTGTCCTATCGTATATTTTCTGAGTTATTTCTGCTGTGTTGCAGAACTGTCTTTGCGGGTAGATACGAAAAGGGAGCTGAATTTACAGCATGTATTAAGGATTAGCACCCAGTTTTATAAGTTTCCCTCATTCCGTATGAGCAGTAATACATATAACTGTATTACTGTTCGGATTTAAAAGACCATTTTAAGGTACATTGCAATTTTTTAAATTTTCACTTATTTACTGAATGAAAATGTTAAGGGTCGCCAACCTGCTAGTTTGCCTCTTACTGCAACACAGTGGAATTTGCAATGCAAATGTAACAGGCAATCATAAAATGGGAAAATCCTTTGTGTTAAAGTGGAACATTGAAAAATGTCCGTATCATCCTTACGGACATATACTTCTTTTAAACTTAGAGTAAGTAGAAAGATAGATTGTGAAATATTCATAGATTCTTGATGCCCATGACATTAAAAATGCACCAGCTCTTGTTAGATATACTGTTAGACATTGACTTTCTACTTCTTTTTTGAGAATTTGCTCCTTTTTGAAATACTTCAAGTTATTATATTGTTAACAAATCTATTGCGTTTTTCTATTTGATAATAATAATAGAATATCAAAATGATCTCTTATGTGAATAAACAACTTTCCCCCCAGGGTTTGGCATGCTTTCTTGTGTTGTGTAGATTTTGGGTAAGATTTACCCTTTTGACATGTGGGAGTGACATCGAAGGGAATTACTGGGAAAGATTCCACATGGAATTGGTAGGTGTGGTCTCTCTTAGGACACTTTAAGTTAAAGATTTAAGTTAAATCAGGGTACCTGCAGTCTCCATCAGTTTCCTAGTCAGCCACACAAAATTTTGGCTGCTGACTTATTAGACCGAATTTTTCTTCCAGCCTTCACAAGCCATGCACTCATAATTTTACAGTTGCAATTTTGCAGACGCAACTTACAGTGTGTGGAGGTACAATTTCCTGTCTTTTAGGTTTTTGAAAGTCTGCCTTCTTGACAGCTTGAACTTGAGATGTTAACTCCCATAGATTTCTGTAATCCAGAATACATCACTTCTAGTTAAATTTATAGATCATAATTTTGACGAGATTAGAAAAGGCATAGAGCAAGCTAAAAAAAGGGACTCCAAAATCAAACTTAGGACGACTGAAATAAATTACAAGAATATTGCTTTTAGGTCAGTTTAATAGTCAAAGATCCTATAAACACTTAACCCTGTATTGAATTATTAAGATTTGACTTCCATAAAATTGCTCATAAGCTTGAAGTTGGGCATTCCCTCAAGTGTCTGTAGAATCACGGGCTGAGGGTTCTGAATTCAGCCCATAAATTTAAAGCCAAGGCTAGAGTCCAGAGCTTTATAAGTTATCTTGTCTAGCAGTAACAGAAATATATGCTTTGTGCTTGTTTGTTTTTCTTCCTCACATATGTGTGTATGAAATTCTCCCTTGTTACTAGTTATTTCACAGTATGAAGTGTTTTTAATTTGTCAAAATAATAAAAAAATATAAATCAGAAGTACTGCAGGTGGTGAAAAGGGTTTGAGGAGTGGGAAAATTCAAGAAAAGGACAATCAATATTTTATCATCGTATCTCCAGAAGCTTCTAAAACATCATTTACAAAATATAAGACATTTTAAGACAGAAAAATATTGCATATAAAGGACATCATAAAGTAAGCATTTGCCAATTTTTGTTAAAAGAAAACATGGCATTTATTTTCTGCTGAATAGCTGTATATTTTAGTAATTTATTATACCCTCAGCAAGCAAAAATAGTGGCTACTTTTTCAAATTTTTTCCTTTGCACAGAGATGTAGAAAAGAAATACATAAAAGACTCCACCCCAGTCCCCGGAAGACTCAGTGAACTACGTGACATCAACATGGTGCTAGCATTTTGCTGCCCATAGAAGTCAGGAGACAGAGTCAACAGATCTACTCATCCCAATGAGCCTGACTGAACTGCCTTGGTTACTTTTCCCGAAGGAAAGCTGTAACAAGTGAATGCCTCAATCTGAGGTGAAGCTGGGAAGGTGTTGGGTAGAGTAAGATGGACTGTGGTCCACTGATGCTACTGTGACAGGTTTATTTTATGCATGGCACATCAGGAAAGGGTGCACATCTGCATTTTGGGTAACTGAAGCATGACTTCTCTATGATCTTGGGTGGATGCTGCCAGTGCTGTCCGCTGTGTGGTTATAGGAGTGTGGGGATAATGCAGAAAGACATGATTTCATGTTTTTTGCAATTAACTAGCTAGCTGTAAATTGATTCTTCACTAGGGGGATCTGTAGCTGATTAATCGAGGCATCTTCTGGCTAAATCTTTCAAAGTAAAAAAGGTGTCAGAGTCTGTTCTCTGCCTTTTATGCCAGCTAACACAGTTTGGCCACATCCATACTAATAAAATATTTTAGACCTCAGGACAGGACGATCACATACAAATGGCTTACTGCAAATAGTATCTGACCTATGCTAACTATTAAATCATGACCAGAATTAGTTTGGGACATTTGGCCTTGCCTGCAATTCTAAAGACCTAAAAATGAAGGTAATTATATCCCTGTTACTGCAAGTGCATCTGTTCATTGTTTGATTTTTTTAGTGCACCTGCAACCTTAGAATTCCCCTCACCAGTTTAGAAGTGAGATTCAACTGTAGATTAGAAAGCCTAAATTAAGGTGTTGGTGTATAAACATCCACACGAATGCTGGCTGACTACACTCCAGTTATGGACAGGAGAAATCAAATTGATAGACTTCTTGGAGCCTGATCAGCTTTTGGTGAAGAGTGATTTGTAGTCATTGACTACAGGCTGGAGGGAGTCCGTGCATTTTTTGCATCATCATAGTGTGTATAAGACATCCACACAGGTACGTATGAAAGGAGCCCATGGGATGCTCATGCCTTTCCGGAACAGCAGCTGGAGGCCAGATAGGATACATAGGGGTATTCCAAATAGCCCTAGATGACTTTTTCAGGTAGCTCAATCTAGCTCGATCACTTGCAGAATGCAGTTCATACAATCTATTTTAGATTCCCTTTTGAGGAGGAGCTAAATCAGCCTCTGGAAACTCTTCAGTCTTTCTATAATTATAAAGGGAACCTGTCTTACCATTACTACCTGCTGGGTGACTTCAGCTGAAAGAATATACTAGTGGATGAGATCAAGCACCTGTCCATATATTGAACCTCGCTACTACGTTGAAAACAAGTATGCCCTTTAAAAATTTTGCTGGTTAGAAATGAAAGATTCTTTGTAAAGATTCTGCTTTCATTCTAATATATCAGTAAAGGAGATAAACTGTGATATGCAGGAGATGATTGAAAAAACAGACCTGTGCAAAGATAAGAATGCATTTCTGACTCTTTCACAATATCAGTTTATACAATGTTACTTGCAAAGACCTGTGTTATCGTCTAAGGAAGATCTGAGCTTCTCTCATCACCGTTTATGAGAATACGAAAGCAAGACTTCTGAGCAGTATGGGAATGACTGTCTAGCTGATGAAATTCTGTTCTCATTATGTCTTTTGGACAGATTCACTGCTGAATCCAAATTACAGAAGGTCTATTTGGATGCAAATAATAGATTGGTGGGTTGAGGGATTTTCTCCTGTTTCATTTGGCTTCTGTATTGAATATAGGTGTTGAAATGTTGGTGGAGGGGGGTCTGCAGGGCTGGCCTCTGTGCGAAGAGGTCAGGGGCTACCCCATGCTGGACACAGCTGGTTCCATCTGGTTCCAGCCAGCTCTGCGATGGACATTCCACAGGATACAGCTGAGCCCACCAGCAAATCTAATGGCACCTCTGTGAAAATGTGTTTAAGAAAGGTCAAAAAGTGGTTGACAGGCGGAAGAGGAGGGATGTAAAAATAGTGGGAAACAGCAGAGGGAACATAAAGGTCGGAGGAGGAGGAGAAGGAGCTGCTTCATGGTGCTCCTTGGAGCAGATATCCACTGCAGCCCATGGAAGAGACACACCAGAGCAGATCAGCATTTCATGAAGTAGCTGCAGCTTTTGGAGACCTCATGCTGCAGCAGTATTTTTGAATAGGACCACAGCCCATGTGAAAGCCAGTGATGGAGCAGGGCAAAGTGTGAGAGCAGTGGCAGAGAGGAGCTAATATGTACTGACCTTAATTTCCATCCCATTTCTTCCCTGCACTGCTCGGGGCAGTGGGTAGAAAAGTCGAGAGTGAAGGAGTGAAGATAAGCCTGGGAAAGGGGGAAGGAAAGGTGCTGTTTTAATGTTTGTATTTGTTTGTCACAACCTAAGTATTTTTTAATTAACAGTATATTAATTTTGTCTAAGCTGAGTCTGTTTTGCCTTCAACAGTAATTGTTAAGCAACCTCCCTCTTTATCTCACCCCATGAGCTTTCTCATCCTGTTTTCTTTGCATGCTCCTTCGAGGAGAAGGAGGAGTGAGCAAGCAGCTGGGTGGTCTTTTGGCTGTTTGCCAAGGCTAAATTGACACCGTTTCAATCACAGTGATGTTATCAGGGAGTATAATGTAATATGTACCCTTTACTAATGATTTCTAAGAACTCATCCCTGAAAAAATGACATAGGTACTGAGTTTCTGCAAGATATCTTAACTAACTTTTTAACGTACACCAATTATGGTGCCTAAATTGGGGCTAAAGCACAGGAACAGCCACTATTATCTTGACTCACTTGTCCATACATAAGCATCTTACACCACATGAACTATTCTGGGGGACATCTGGCACTTCAGAAGGACATCAGTTTCCTGTAGGTTTTATGTCTTATCTGAGAGTTGCGTGCACATATCTTTCATAACTTACAAAATCTGAAATGACAACAGATGCTAATAGCTGGTAAACTAAGTATGTCTTTAGACTGTGCTAACTGAAGTGACTACATTTCTTTGGACTAATCTAGCAAAACTTTAAACATCTACATATGAACACTAGCATTTAGGTCACAATATCAAATTGTATGTTACCCTTCATATCCAGTCCTTTGTGTTTGGAGTTGGTTTTCTGTCTGGTTTTTGGATGAGATTACTCATTGCAGATGTGAAAGCTGTGAAGTCAGTACCTTCTTTAGCTTGACAATTAAATTTTTAATCTCCAAGTTTGCAAGTGGTGTTTCCAAATTGAGTTCCATTTATCGAAACAACTGAAGAAAAATGGTTAGAATTTGAACGAATATGTTGGTTGTGCATCCCAGAAAACTTATTTTCTACATTAAAACACATTCTGGCAAATTCACTCAGCCTTAGGCAGAATATTATGTACACAGATGCCCTTTGTATTTTAAAAGTTTGGGAAACACACTGTAAGTAAGTTAAAACTAATCATCTTTAATTTAGGCTGTAGGTCTTTTCCACATGACTCATACCCTCATCATTATCTTACCCTTACAGCATTACTAAAATACTACTGTAATTAAGAGGAGTATCTTACAAGATTTCTCCTGAGGGAATTTATTACAGAAAAAGAATACTTCCCCATTTTTGACATCATGAGACATAACTTCTCTTTATTTTCATAAAATTGACAATATACAATTCCACCACATGGTAAAAATGTCTTCTGCATGATTAATGTCTTTAAATACAATGCTAATAATTGCAGAATACTAAATGGGTATAGCTACTGTACTACTGTATTATGAATAATGTGACTTCACAGTCAGAATTAAAATGCTTAATAGAGTTGCTCAGATGTCAAGATCTATTTTCAGCAATTTCAAGTATATGTTATTATCAAGGAATATAAAATGAGTCAGTATTAGAGAAGACATAAAAGGGAGATATCACAATAAAGAGATAAGCATGCACTTACACACATACAAGTTCAACAGTCTTTCCTCACAGTTTTACAGAAGAACTTAGTATTGCTATCGAACACTGAGCAAATGGGGTAGAGGCATGCATGACATCACGCACCTCTGAGACCTTTCTTCAGTTAAAACTACCTTAAAAATAATAATAATAACAATAATAATAATAGTAATAAAGCTTGAAGTCCACAATCAACTTCAAGGGGAAAAGTAGGAATTTTCATCCAACTGCATGAGAAGTGGTTAGCTCTGTTCTGTTAAACAAAGTCTTAAATCAACAATGGTGGCTAGTTGCCTAATCAGCTGTATGAATGGTTTATTTTATCAGCTCAAGAAGCGCAGAATTTTTACATTAAGTTATTCACTGTGTTTATAGTAATGGAAGAGTAGTAGATTTGGTATACCTGACAACAGAAGTTATCATTAGAAGTTTTTGTAGCCTTTTCAAACTTTTTGGCCACTTATTAAAGGTAAATTTATGTACCACCATAAAGACTGAGATACCTGTGTTTTTTCCTACACACATTATCTTAATGCATACATGCAATAATCTCCATTGCAATAATTTCCAGCAGCGTGCCTTTGTTGCCAAGAAGGCCAAAGGGATCCTGGGGTGCATTAAGAGAACTGTGGCCAGCAGGTTGAGGGAGGTTCTCCTGCCCCTCTACTCTGCCCTAGTGAGGCTCCATCTGTAGTGTTGCTTCCAGATCTGGGCTCCCCAGTTCAAACAAGATGAGGAACTACTGGATAGTCCAGTGGAGGTCTACGAAGATGATTAGGGGACTGGAGCATCTGGCCTATGAGGAAAGGCTGAGGGAGCTAGGCTTGTTTAACCTGAAGAAGCGAACACTGAGAGGAGATCTTATAAATGCTTATAAATATCTTAAGGGAAGGTGTCAAACTCTTTTCAGTGCAGCCCAGCGACAGGACAAGGGACAATGGGCATAAGAAGTTCCGTCTGACCATGAGGAAGAACTTCTTTACTTTGACGGTGGCGGAGCACTGGAAAGGGCTGCCCAGAGAGGTTGTGGAGTCTCCTTCTCTGGAGATACTCAAAACCCACCTGGATGAGGTCCTGTGCAGCGTGGTCTAGGTGACCCTGCTTTGGCAAGACAGTTGGACTAGGTGATCCCCAGAGATTCCTTCCAACCCCTACTATTCTATGATTCTGTGATTCCATTACACACACAAACACAAAAATGAGCTTATCTTATGACCCCTGTTATTTCGTCAGTTTACTTTGCAAACAGATATTGATGTAAGTGAATATGATTAGGCAATAAAAACAAAGAGTGACTAATGGCATTCCAGTGGAATAGTCAACCTCTTAAATTTCTATTGATGTTTGTGTTTTCATATCTATCCTACAATGCAGTGCACAAGGCAACAGAGCAGGAACTGCTAGATAAATTAGAGAGGAAGAAATTAATAAAACAAAAGCTAACAGTTAAGTAGAAATTTTTGGGTGTGGAAAACCTCAGGAGTTAATATTAAGGATACTCCTGATACTGGCTTTTGACGAATTTGTATTAGAAACATAACATCTTGACATCAACAGTCTAAAATACAGCAGCTAGTTTTGTTTCCCCAGATTTATTTTTATATTACAAAACTTGATAGACAATTTTATACTACGTGTGGGATCTAGAACTAAAACCACAGCTACTCTTGCAACAGTTAGCACTTCTTGGTCTATCCTGACAGAAATGCCAAAGCAAGGAAGAAAATTTAAGAGATGTGTCTGCCCTGTAAAGACAGATACGGTGTTTAGGCAGATGTTTAATTGCCTTTAAATCAGTACCCTCAGTTCTTGTAATAACCTAGCAACAGGGAAAGGGATTGTTGTGGGTTTCTTCACTTCAGATTTGCTGTCCTGATTTCAAAGAAATCCCAAGGAATCAATAGATGAGATTATATGAATAGACCAATTCAGGAATTCAAGCCTGGATTTTTTTTTTCCCCACATAGAAAAGTAGAAAAATAGTCTCTTAACAGCTCCCTTATAGAAAATTGGAAGAGAGGGAATGCTTCTAACTGTAGAAAAATAGCCTCTTAACAGCTCCCTTATAGAAAACTGGAAGAGAAAGAAAGTTCCTAACTCTAAAAACATATCTGAAAAAAAGCCTTCCATAATCCCTTTAGAAATGTGATTGAAATACTATGCTATCATATCTGCATTGAAGACAAACAACAAAATGGGACTGAATATAGCAAAGTTACCAACTTCATCACTTGGGGAGAGGAGCTTGCTCTGCTCATCATGTCTTCGTGCAGTCTTAACCTTACAAAAGTTTTAAATCATTCGGCTCAGCTGGTCAGTGTGATAGTAGATTACAAAGGCAGCACTTCAAAGCTGCAGGATCATGGTCCATTTTAACTTTCTTTTGAAGAGACATGCTACAGTTATTCCAGCCAGTTCAAACTGCAGAGAAACACGGAAATCAAAGTGGTAGTAGAAAGTACAAACATAGCCTAATGTCTGCTGGGCCTGATTCCTGTACTTCAGCCCTTCCAAGAACAGAAGGTTCACACTTCTTGTCCTTTACATTAAAAGGACAGTTTGTCCTCCCCTCTAGATAAAGGAGGCAGTAGCATACAAGACTCTGCTCTTTCTTCTTCTCTGGGTTGCTCCTACTTTTGTCTTCTAATAGGTATCACTTACTTCTGTATTCTCTATCATACTTTTTGTAAAAAAACCCTACATATATTATCTGAGGCCCTTTTCTGAAATAGACCCTGACCCCATTCCTTTTTTAACTGGATTGCAGCCTTCTATGTCAGCTACTGTTAATTGGTCCCTTAGTTGCAGCTAGAGAAATAATTGGTTTATACTGGCCTCTTTGAGCCGTGATAGGGTCTTTACATCTTGCCTTATTCACAATACTCCTGAATATCCACCACGCTGAAAGATTCAGAAGATCAGAGCTTTAAAAATCCCAATACATTTGTTATTAAAAATTAGTCCTCAGAGTGTGTCTTTGGATATGAGTAAGGTTGCTAGTCTTAACTTCTATATTCTGCAATGACTATAGATGGAGGTTGTGCACAGAATCATTCAAGTGGGTTCAGTGGTCAAAGGATCCACTGCTGTCTGACCTAGCAGAATGCAGAGAACTGGGAACTGGTTTTCCTACAGAAATATATGTACACCGAAATCCTGCCAAATGATGTAACATTTGTGTTTATAGTGGGCTGTGACCATATCAAGTGAATGCTTAAAGATCACAGTCAAAGCTCTGAAAAAAAGACTGTTAGGTTATGACTCAGAGAGATGACAGGATGTATTGTTTACGGAAAAAAAAATTTGTGGCAACATGCCTGCTTCCCCAGGTCCTGGAGCGCAGCCAGCATATTGGTATTATGACACAATTGAGTTTGTAAAGTACATTTAACGGTGTTATCAACTTGTTTCATTTACCTGATAGCAGCTTTTTATCATTCTTAAGAGCTTGCAACTTATTCTGTTTACTTTTCATTTTTCTTTGTAGTGTATAAGCCATCCAAAATTTTTTGGCATGAATTTCAGTGATGTTTACATAACTAGACCAGCAAATGTATGAGGGTATTGCACTTCATGGGATCATTTTGATTTGTTGTTTGTTCAGCTTCTCATTTTATCGGTGTCCAGTAATAATGTTCTCCAATTGTCCCGTTTATTTTGTTGAAATAGTAATCGACCATGCATCTGAAGTAATCAGCTTTAGGACAACGAATATTTTTGCATGAGTTTCATCTAGCTACTTTCACTGAAACTTACAAGGTGTGATTTAATGATGTTTATTGCATTTTTTGGCATACTTGTATTAAATTTCATAATGCCATTTTAAATCAAAAATATTTCAGCAAAATGAAGGATGGGAATTCAAAACAAGGAATTCTCTGAGCTCTCTTCCAGCTCCCTGTGAGCATACATACTTACACAGAGAGCAATGCAAATGTTGCTTCTAATGTTGAATCAGTGTGTCCACATTCAGCTTTCTGTATTGCACCTGAACTATTACGGCCAGCAGTGAATTTGACTTCTGGATTCATGTTGCCTTTTCTAGATTCAGCCTGAGTACAGGCCATAACTTCCAAGCACTTTGGATTCTGTGTTTAGTTGTGGTAAAGTTGCTCTGGACTCATATGTCAATACTGCTCATGAAACTCTAAACTCTCTGTATTCCTAACTTTTGAAATGTGGAGCAGAGGGAACGATAGTGGCTGGGGCCTCAGCTTCAGTGTAGGTCTGATCTGGCTCCTCTGTTGATGAGGTGTTTCAAACTCTTGTTGTAGTTTATGACATGAGCATGTCCTCTCGCTCAAGAAGCATTTTTTTTCTCATCTCATAGTTGGTGAGGAAGGCTACAGCCAACATTACCTACCTCCTCTGATAAATCCACTCCTGATGTAGACTTTGGCTTCATCTCTTAATCAATCTATAATATTGGTTGTACCATTCAGACAAACCTGGGAGAAAGCAGAAGCAAAAATTGGAATAGCACAAGATTACCTCATTTGGGTAAATTAGTAGTTAAGTGACTACTTTCAAAGGGTATTTAAAAAAATAAAATAAATATTTCATAAATTGTTTATTCTTAGTTTATATATATATATATATATATATATATATATG
>Ga0065711_1046157_pt1 | contig 13054 bp, 11 predicted proteins | sample Hoacrofraction12_FD_59098 | JGI IMG/M metagenome (GOLD analysis project Ga0065711, IMG submission 59098) | Hoatzin crop microbial communities from Cojedes, Venezuela - Epithelial fraction 12 v2 (version 2) | ecosystem: Host-associated > Birds > Digestive system > Esophagus > Crop | place... | reverse complement strand
ATAATCTTCCTGTTGTCTCACAATGAATTCTCTAGAGGTTAAGAAAATCTTTCTCCAGATAACATGTCATGCTAGCAAGCCAAGTGTTCTGGGGCCAGTGTCTTGTATACAAAGAAGAGGAATTTCCCTAAGCTGTTAAGTTTCGATTGATGTGCTCTTGCCTTTTCTCATGTGGCCTGGGAGTAGAAGCACACTGACCTCTAGTGCCCTTCTCCATCAATTCTATTTCTTATCCCCCTTCCATAGAAGAGCAGGTCTGTTGCTTCCTGGGTTATATTTCTTCCTCCATTTAAAGGAAATTCCACATTTCTTTGCTAGTCACACATTTTTCTATATTGTTTTTTTTGTTCATAGATAATAAGCTGCTTCTGTAGTCTGATAGATGATCTTTCTTCACCCTTAGGTTTTTGCCTATAAGATATGTTAAGGTATCATGCATTTTGATTAGTTTGTCCTTCTGGTCCTTCTGTACTCAGAAGCCCATGAGGGCAGCTCTTGCAGCAGGGTGGTTATCCTGCTCCTTAGTTTTGTTGCATGCATGTTACTTTTGTATGTGAAAGTGGTTGTGAATGTCATAAAGTGAAATCCTGGAAAAAATTAATGTATAGCAACCATCTGTATACTGAGGCTTTGAGAGAGAGGCCCTGAGGTTTCTGTTCATAGCTCTTCAAGGCAATATTCCTTCTCGCTCTCCAAAATAAACTCTGGTAGAACAGTCAGCAGTGCATTTCATGTAGCATCGCTCTGTCCTTTTCCCTCATTCCCCTAGTGTGACACATCACGATGTGCTTGGCGTGAGGTGTATCACGACAAGAAAAGAGCATGCTGCTCTTCTGCCGAAGATTTGGTGTACAAAAATAGCTGGTGTCCAGAAGCTCTGCTGAGGGCGGAGGACAGCTAGGCTTTCCTGGCTCCCTTAGCATTTAAAACCAGAAGGAGTCTCCTTGCAGGGTTTTTTTTTTTTTTTTGAGAAAACCAAAATATCATTCTTTTTTGAATACCTTTGGAACAGATTTGAAGCAGTGTCCCTGCAGTTACTGCTGTGCCTGCTCTGCCTGAGGTCAGGGCTCTACGTGCTGCTCTGAAGGAGCAGAGTCTTGTGGGGGCTGAGAGAGTATAAAGAAAATTGAGATACTGTGGATAAAATGTTGGGTTATGTGATGAAAGCTGGTCTGCACACCTTTACAAGAGCACAGAGTGGCAGATGAGGGAGCCCAAATAATAGTGTACCCCAGCTATGCCCAGGCCTGTCCTGGGAGCCACCAGCTTGTCGTGGACCCGTCTCCACAAGCCCAGAGGAGCATGGGGGAGAACAGCAGGCAGGAAGCCAAGTTAAGGACTCGGGAGAAGGGTCACCCTGTCCAGGCCCCTCCCAGGGCTGTCCCTGCAGAACCTCAACCTTCCTGCCCAGGCATGAAAGCCATCAAGAGCAGGCAACGCTAGAGCATCTTCTGGATTGAGGGACGATGCCGCAGCGGGGTGTGGGACACACTATGGGATACAATGCAGAAGTATTTGGGGACATGAGGATGTTTGGATGAGGAACCACAGCGGGGGAAAGGGATAGATATAGGTGATTTGGGGAGGAAGAAACATGGAGAGAATAGTGGGGGCTCGGGCTCCTGTGTCCAGATCCCTCCCACTGCTGGAGGGATCCACGTTGGACATGCGTGTGTGTGTGTGTGTGTGTGCCCTCTGTCCTGCCCAGCCAAAGAAGGAGCAGGATGGGACAGGGGGAATGGCCTGTGGTGGTGGGAGTGATTCCCTGCTTGCTGGAGAGGATCGTCTTCTAACACGCCTGCCCAAGCTGGGTAGCAGAGAAGACAAGTATACTCGTGCTGGGCTTTAGCAGGACACAGAAGCACCCTAACCAGTATATTCTGAAAGAAGAGTTACGTGTCTCCAGGATCTGTCGTGCTGTTTCTAAGGGAAGGTGATCTGTTATGAGATACCTTTATAAGGGAATGGACCGCTGGATGAATTCTGCATCATGGGAGATCAAGCCATTCAGAAATATTCCGAGGACTTGCTTCAGCTATATCAAGTCACAAAAGTAATTGTCCTGTTATGGGCCTGCCTTTATTTGCAAAGTTAGCTCAGTGAGAAAGATCTGAAATTGCAAAAAACCTGAGTAGCGCTGAAGCATCTGGTTTTGTTGCGTTGAGCTGTCAAACCACTGCCTTAATATCTTTGTGTTGGCAGAAGTTAATGCAATTAAAACCGGACTTTCTTAATAACTGAAATTGTGTTACAAACAGTTACCATCAGTCACCAGGAAGGAAGCATCCGATTCTGGTCACAACATTAAGTTCGAAACCAACTCCTGACCAGCAGATACGGAACTGCTTTCATCAGTCGTCCTTCCAAAAATTTTAATGTGCTTTTGTTTTCGTCCTATCGAGTCTCTCCTCCTTCCCATACGGATTTCACGTGATCCAAACTTGAGCTGTAGCCTGGCTGCAAGTTTGGTCCAAAGGGTGGTGGTTTCTGTGGCTGCCTTGGGTCCGGTCCCAGCCAGGAAGAGCTGCAAGCCAAGTACATAGCATTCCGCTCGCAGCACACCGAGATCCGCTAATTAACTCTTGAGGCTGCCACGCAGCTAGTTACGGATGCTACCTTGCTACTCTCCTGTCGTAATTGGGTTTTGGTATTAGGATGCTTTTACTATGAATCCTTGACTTTTACACACAGTTACTATTTTACATTTAAAGTGGGGTTTTCCCCCCTCCACTCATGTAAGACATCTGAAAGCTTAGAAATTTTAGAGAGACTTCACTGAATTTGTATCTGGATAAGGAGACACTATCACAGCACATATTCTTTTGAGAAACCTGTTCTTTCCATAGTTTTATTTCTTACTTTGATAGTACATCACAAATGTGTGGGGTTTTTTCGAGACCTGACTGTTCGTAGTCCTGTTTTGTTCCATATTCCTGGAATTGTTTATTTTTCCTTTCTGCCTACGAGAAAGAGAAGGTTGCAAGCACTGAGGGGCAGGTTTGGCTCCTCTCCAGGAGCAGATGGAGTCAGCAGCCAAAAGCTACAACCGTGGCAGTAGACCAGAAATATCATGCAAGGCACAGACCCAGGAAGGCTGATCCACCACAGCTGTATCTTCCCAAAGAACAATTGTTTGTGTATTTTCATTCAAAATTGTCATGTTTGACTAGGTATGGTCAAGACATGAGAGATCTGCGAGTTTAACTTTGAAAATGCCATTGAGTTAAAGGGGCTTCTTATGGAAAGATTTCTGATTTTTGTGGTTTGGGACTATTTACGAGCAGTTATTCTGAAGTTATCAGAAGCGCACATATTCTTGAAAAGCAGAAAATTAAACACCTGGCAGCTGAAATTTATTGCCAAAGACGAGGAAAAGATTTTTAATGTGGCTTCAACAAAATGTATATGGAATTGTATATAGCTGAAGAGTCACGTGTTCAGAGGATTAAAAAAAAAAAGCCAAAATCAAGGTTGCAGAATTTCTGATGCAACCCAGCCCACTATCACCCAGCATTTCCATGTCTGGAAGAGACTCAAGCGTAGTGATGGACACCCTACCTCTTTCAGAAGCTGTTTTTCAGCTCCTGCTGACTTCTTCATTGGTCTGGCCATTATGTATGACTTAAAACTGCTCTTCACAAACTGACTTGATGTGAACCCTATCAGTATGTGGGCAATGCATTGTTTTAGGAGCTTTGCTTTAATTACCCGGGGGAGAGCAAGGGGGCGGGGTGGGGGGCATTTAAAGGATCAAGCACTGAAAATGCAGCAGTCTCTTTAGGAAGGCAAGATTTTTTTCCTGTAAGAAAGGTTTGTATTTTTCACTCAAGATCAACAGGGGTGTATTCTCTTGATATTTAGAAAGACCTTCTTATTTGTTGTTGAGCGGGTAATAAATGTGGAAGGGTTGAGTGCCAAAGGGAAACTTCTGGAAAGTTGTAAATAACTGAATGGTAATTAAAATAGGAGCCCTTTATCAGACTTCTAGCAGCAACAAATATAGATCTAGAATGAAAAGATGCTTTGCTAAGCATTTCTGTGTAGTACTCATTAATATCAGTTTATGTGGTTAAAATACAAGCTTTTAAATTACTTTTAATTATTCTTAGATTAATGAAATTACTCTTTTATTGAACTTTATAGCAATGTGCTTTTTTTAGTAATTATTTCTCAAAAAATTTGTCAAAAGAATTGAAAAGTGAACAATTTCCCCCTCAAAAAATAAAAAGAAAATACCCAACAAAAATACAATGGAATTTATTCAGGTGGGAAAAGATCCATTTTGCCTGTTCAGAAGTGAAATATTCTTTCCGTGGAATAGGTACGGTATGCTCACTGAGGGTGGTTGGTGAATGTAGTAGGTACCTTGGGTAGAAGTCTTTTTTGAGTCTTGCGTCATCCCAAATACAATAGGTGAATGAAATGTTGCTTCAAATGTGTGCTAGCTATAATGTGTAGAAGTTGTTGCATTAACCTAACAAAAGGGCAATGAGCAGAGTTTGTGCATGTGAATATACCATTTGCTTAATACCTGCGTCTCATGTGTAGCACATGAGAATGCTGCGTGAAGAACATGCAAAAACTTCATGTTCCCGTCTGTTGGGTCATTCCCACATTACATGCCTGTCATCGTTATTTTAATCACAGACACATCGTCAGCATCAGAAGATGAGGGCTCGTTACGTCGGCAAGGGCGGATCACCTCCCCTCCGTTCCAGAGCCATTCCAACGTAGAGCCCTGGCTTAACCGGGTTATTCAGGGCTCCTCCACCTCATCCTCTGCATCCTCCACCTCATCTCATCCAGGAGGGAAACCTGCTGCCGCTTCCAATACCGCTACTGCCACCGCTGCTGCCACTGTGCTTGCAGATCTCATGGCACACACCCAGCTAGGTCAGTAAAGAACTGCCTGTGTGGTTGGAATAAAATCAAATTTAAAAGCCCAAAGCGGGGCTAAACACAAAAGCCTTCCTCAGAAGATACCTGTAAATAGCCTTAAAATGTACAGTCCACAGACCAGGTATGTATAAATATGTTTAATTTAAACCAAACCAGTTGTTCATGAGATCTGAACATGCATTCTTCTCGGTAAAATGCTTGATTTATCAAGAAACTAAGGTTCAGTTTTACTGTATTCGAAAGCAGAAGTTCAAAGGGATCGTGGTTTGGGTGCATGCTTTCCGATCTGGACATGTTTACCCTAGACAGTATCAGGTTATGGATTTCAAAGGTGACTCAATTGGTAAACACCCAAAAGACTAGAAAAACATCCACAATCTTTTGGAAAGTTACGAAATCAGAGGTACTGGCAAAGCTAGATTTCAAGCTCAAATGTGATTTTTTTCCTTCAATGAAAATTTAAGTCATGAATAGTCCTTTATTGCGAAATGAGAGTGAAAATGAAGTACTGGTAAGCCCAAATGTAAATGTGAGTTCTGTCTCAATGTCTGTAACGCTGAAGGTCCGGAACTTTAGGTTGCTTATTTTTGTCCTGAAATGCACTAGTCTTGTGCTTTTGGAAGATTTGGTAGGGAGGGTCTTTTCTGCCATGGAAATAATTTTTACAGTGTTTTTATACACTGTAATGAAGATCGATAGTGGATTTATGTGTTTGCAACAGGTCCGCACTAATGTTAAATAATGGGCAAGGACCTAGAGGAGGAACAATAACTTTGTATTTCAAATAATTTTTTCCCCCAAAGTAATTTAGAAAAATGAAATGAAGAATGATGCTTGTATTTTACCTATAGCATGAAGTTCTTGTGCTTCTAGTAATATGCAGTAGGCATCACATATGTTGTTCCTGGACGTTTCAGGTTTTGGCAGTTTTAGTGCTCTACTTACCTGACTTGTGGGTTGTCTGTGACTGTGTGCCCACAGACAGTTTTTTTCTGTTTTGTTACAAAGAACAGGTTAGGTCAGATGGGGAAAACGCACTGAAATGCTTTAGATTTAAACTGAGTATACCAGCTTCTGTATACTTAGAGCTGTCAATTAACGTGATAATTGAAGGCACAAATATATTTCGCGAACACCCGTTCGTTTAGCTGGTCTAGCTGTTACCTGCAGATTTTGTTGAAAGCCCAGTCATGTATCCTTTAGGCTTGTCTGTTCAGACGATACAACCAGTTCACCCGGGCGTGGGGCAGCTGTTCACGAGAGGGTGGGTTCGCCATTCCCTGCTGGTTTGCCCTCTGAGTTCCTCCTGCCAGGTTTGGGGCATCAGCCTTAGTTCGTAGCAGCTGTGGGCTTCAAAACGCAACCGATGGTTGTAGTTTGTGACCAGGAATTTCACTTCTTCACATTCCTAAAGCACATGAAACGGGGAGAGGAGCCTGCAAGAGGATCCTGTGGATCGTCTGTGTGGCTTAGGTGCTGACAGAAGCAGGGATCAACTCATCATGACACAATTCACAGTGCAGGCAATTTTCTGCAAGTGGAGCTGAGATGGGAGATGGCTGCCTCTCCTCAGCTCTTTTTGGCTTCCTTTGTGTTCTGGAAGGCTCTCTAGATGTTAGAGACTCTGGGAAGGGTTATCCCTGTCTTTCCCACTTGCTTTTGCTCCCCTCTCTGTTGTTTTGTGGGGTGATCTCTTTATCGTGGAAGCTAAGTCTGGAGAGGAATTCCGACATCGAAGCTTTTACAAGGCAAATGAAGCCTGCTTACTGCTCTTGCCTTAGAAAGCTCCTGCGTGCTGAAATGTTGGGATTTCTTTCGTGTCTTACAAAGTTGCAGGCAGCATTTGGCTTTGTTCGTTTTTCTTCACTTCATCAGCACTTCATCCATAAACATGGTTAGAAAGCTTTGTGTCTTTGTTTAACTCTTGTGGCTTTATTGCTAGTGACATTTGTCCTGTTTGTACAAAGCATACCCATCTTTCTGCCTTTAAAGAAATCTAAATTTTCATCTTCCTGTTTCCAAGCTTATTTATAATGAGAAATTTGTAGGGGGGGTTTGTACATGCATGTAAATAAGGTGGAATATGTCTACAGCTTGCTTTGAGGGCATTCTGGATTTCACATTATGAATTTATAGGAATCATGTTTAACTCCTGAAAATTAACAAATAAACATAGAAGATTAGCCCTAATTGTAAGTGTGATTAATTCTTAATGTAGCTGGTAAAAACTTGCAAGATATGTAAAATGTAAACCAGCATCCTGTTATGTGTAATGTCTCCGGCCACATAAATACATACCAAATTTCACAACTAGCTTCTTAAGACTTACCCATCAGGACTATTTACTCATGGAAATTATATGCATAATCAAGGCCTTATTAACAGTTCAAAGTCCAGCATTTAAGCAGCTAAATGTTGGACAGCATGCAGTGGAATGGTATGAAATTTCAGTAGGGAGAAATAAATATGTAATTACAGTATCTATCAGGAAGGAAGCTCAGGGATTGTTAAGAGCCAGTCCATTAAAAATTCTCAGAAAGGTAAAATTTCCAGTTCTTCTGACAAAAAATTAGATGTCCTTTTGCATAAGAATAATCTTCCTCATTTCTGAAATGCTTACCATATTCCATCAGTTTTCATTTCTGGCTTGGAAACATTTGTGCATGTCCAATAACAATTCAGTTGTGGTATTTTCGATGTTTGTCTATAGTCTGCCTTGCTCCCAGGAACATGAAAACTTATTCCGTTCTTACATTGAAAGCTTCTTTGATTATCAGTAAATGCTAGTATACTTTCAAAAAGGACCCTTTTGGTTTGTCCTAGAGCATAAAAGAAGAGTTTGTTTATTTTCTCAGTTAATGTGCTGACCAATCGGCAGTATAAAAGGCATCTTACGTACTTTAAATACTATGCCTTACTAAAATATTCTCTAATTTGACTATATACTGAATAACTATTCACAATTTTGATATGTTGGAGAATTTAAATTTAGCAGATTGTGCCCTTGCAGCTCATCTTCTCCAGCTTGCATTTTTAACGATGAGATCATGCTCAATTCCCAAGCAATAGACTGCAGTGTCGGAAGTGCAGAGTTACAGTATTTCATAAAGTCAGATAGGAATAGACATTATTTTTAAGCATTTGTCTTTAACCTATAAAAGCAAGGACAACATATACGTGTTGTTTTAGGGGCTTTGTTTTTTTTTTTCTTTTTAGTGTAATATTTTCTTTAAAATGAGTAAGGCTAACAGCGTGTCTAGTTTTTTTTTTTCAAGGTCACCATCTCAACGAGGGAGTATTTCCCACCTTAGCTCTTGTTAGAGTAACTGGAAAAATGGATTAGCGTGGTGTTTGACCCACTGTTGAAAGACTTAAAAGTACAATTCCTTTTCTTAAGGAGAAGCAGAGTTATAGGAGTAGGTGTTCTGAACTGCTGTGGCTCTGTAAGCAGTGTTACAGTCGTTTTAAAAGTGAAATGTTCCAAAGTTTTCGAAGAGTTTATTGAAGAGGAAATGCAAGAATGAAGTAGTGGGTTGTGGATCCTCTTGATTTCTGGCTGGGTTGGTGCGCTGTTTTTTGTTTTACTGTTCCAGTATAGTTCAGTAAGCTTCTTTTAAATGTCCTTTTTGCTCGAGTGGCTTCCTAGAGACAGAACAATCACACACAACCATCTCTAGGTCTAACCGGACTTCCTGCTAGGTAGGGACCTTTCTATTTGAATCTTCACCCTGAGACTCTTCCTTAGAGACTGCTTGCTCTCTGATGCCTGGTTTTAATTTTCTGTATTGTATCCCATATGTTCTTTCTTGGGCCACTGCTCTCTTTTGCATTTATCCCTGTCTTCTGATCAGTAAGGAAAGGTATTTCAGTCTAAATCCAATTAACTTTTTTCCAGAAGTCACAAGTCTGTTCAGACCCTTTTTTTTTGACTACTCCCCACTTCTCTTTCTCAGCTATGCCACAGTATCTCTAGATGATACAGACTAATTTCATGGATTCTCGTGGGCCTGTATTAATAAAATGCCTAAATAATTAGTGAAGCTAATGTGATTTTTATCTGGGCATAAATCCTGAAAATTGAAGTTACTTGTTCTACATGCATGGGAAGAATTTTGCCTTCTCAAGGCAGAATCGGGAGGGAGAGTCAGTTCTTTGCTGTACACAGGATGAAATAGCTGTGTGCAGCAGAGAAGCTGTTCATGAGGACCCCTGCCATTTCTTTGCTGTGGTGAGGGACATTGATTTGCCTGAAACTGGGCTCCGAGATGCTTGTGAAATATGTGAATGCTGTAAATTAGCACCTCCATATAGAGCTATTTTTTGTGCTTGTTTTCAGTTGGGAATGATTGTTAATGGATTTTTTTGTTTCTTTTCTGAGCATTCTCGGTTTTTGTGTGATTTCTTTGAGCTGTTCCCAAGTATACAGCTCTTCCATAAATGTTCCCAGATAGCTTCTTCCTGATGTTATTTTCTGAGCATCTAATTGCAGAGCTTTTGTATTTCAAATATCTGTCTCAGACACGTGGGCAGAAGATTGCTTTATCCTAACAGGAATATCCATGGTAAAACCTGCACCCGTGCAGCATTTCAACTTCTGTGCTTTATGCATGGCTTCTGACCCACGTGTGCACCAGGTCTCATAGCGTGTGTCAGCCTCGCTTGTCCTGTCTCCTGGTAGTTATATCTGTACTTACGTGTGTGTCACTTCCAGTGTAGGTTTTGAGTCACCTTACTGTTCAGTGGTGACAGCTTAATCCATAGGAATGCCATTTTGGGGCCTTCCACTGATGAAGCCACACTGCAGATTCATCCCTAATTGTAGTCCTTGCTGGTGTATTCAAGGAGTGGAAGCTTTAGAAATTGGTAATCACTGCAGAGTTTGTCAGTGGAGAAGCATCGATTTATGGGTTAATACTGCGATATGGGAATCGGGTGCATATGACTCTGTCCTTTTCTGTGATTGATTTGTATGCTGCGTGAAGTCCGTGTTTTGGGACTTTGGTAAAGCTAAAGAAAAAAACCAACGGACAATCAACTCAAAAAGTATGTAGAACAGATGAAGAGCATTTCAATTTACTCTGAATACACGGGCTTTCTGTACGCCCTGTGCAGTGGTCGTATGGATCAGTTTTAGGCATAGTTGTCACCTTTTCTTGTTACTGGTTTTAACTAGGGCATCTGTCAGAAAGATGAAGTGAGGCTTTGTCCTTCTTGCACCTTACCCACATGAAAGGAAGTTGTGGTCCTTGCTTCGTACCCAACAAGACAGGTCTTTGCAGTACAAAAATTGGTGTTGCAATGACGACCGTGGGAAAGTATGGGAATGGATTGAATTTTTTTCTTCTGGCGATCCCTGTAAAACAGCCAAGAGCTGCACTGGCGGCTTGTATGTCAGCTCTGGAAGTCTGTGAACAGAGCTATGAACGCTGGTTATCTTAGTGCCGATCGCTTCCTCAGAACGCGTGGGGTAATACCTCTATTTTATGGCACTGCCTACATCTCCCTATGCTTTCGGTTCTTTCTGCAGAACCTGTGGCGTGCTGAGGTCCTTCAATGGGTATCGCTGCAGAGCTGCGTGAGCCCCGGCAGTTCCTCCAGCACAGTGCAGCAGTGTGTGCTTAAGCTCTTTCCTGTTGCACTCCTATTTTTACTCATTAGGATTCCGAACGTACCAGGCCTCCAATTCTTGTTTTTCCTTATGTGAGTGCTTCTCCCGGATGCTGCCCACTTCCTAACGCGTGATTCCATTCGAAACCGTTCCATACTCTAGGTCACGAGTTTGGAATGCTGATATTCCCTAAGCATTGTTCTGCAGCACAGAAACGTGCTGCAGTTCCAAGCAAAGCAGGCTTTTGCCCCAGGATTGCTACAAGGTGGTTCTCAAACTCCTATGAGTATGTGAGGATTTGAGAATTGCCCTGCTTTCCCTATGTAAATATACATTATAAAACATTGAGGTATTTATTGCTTGTAGCGCAGACCGTTAGAGTGAAACAGTGTGGTGTGTCCGGCCGCAATGCCTCAGAAAATCCTGTGCGAAATCTGCCTGTTGTGAGCAGTGTGCGTGTAACGCTGGCGTACACACCACTTGGTTTGTTGAGTGTTACAAGCTCGGTTGTTCTCACTGACAGATGCCCCAGTGAAGAGTGCACTGTGTCTGTACCACAACATAAACAGGAAGCTTCTACTTACGTTATCTTACGAGACTGTTAAAAGCAGGGGGTAAGAAAAGCTGCTAAAGGAAAACCGTGACTGGTCTCACAAACTGCAGGTGACGTTTTTTTAGGTCAGGAGTTACTTTCCTCAGAGGGAGTCTCTTATTTCTCCGTGTCCATCCTCAAGACGTGTTCAGACCTAAGTGTGCTATCTTTGCCACCTTAAACCTTACTCTGTGTTTCTCAGCACAAGTCTTCCTCTTACAGCCTGCAGAATGTAGATAAGTGCTTCACGTTATCCTGGGGCAAAAGTTCCTTTCTTCTTAAGCCTGATGCTTCTGTCCCTTGCTCTTCCTATGGGACTTAGACTAGTCGTTCCAGTTTTGTGGTGACACTTTGGGTGCCTGTATTTCTTCTGAGAGATGTGAGACAGGGTTTCTCTGTAGACTTGTGCTTTTTACTCATAATGAATCTCCTTGCTTTCACCTTGAAGTGATGGAGTGACCCACTGCTCTCTTTATTTGTCAGAATTTGTTTGAATCCCTTTGAAAGCTGGAATAGCTCCTCTACACCCTGGAGAGACATGGTGGTTCCTTTCAGGCTTCCACCTGTATCTAGAAGGTTTTGGTTACCGTTTGATTAGAGAAATCAGAGTTTCATTGAAAACACAAGAATGCTGTAAGAAGCAACTTTGAATGCATTGATTCTTCAGATGACTGATGAGCTCCCATATCTGTCTTCCATTTCTACAGATAACCACTCTGCTCCTCCAGATGTGACCACTGGCCTGGTGGAACATTTGCATCATGAGCGTCCACAGGTAGCATCGGTGCGAGGAGTTCCCAGAGGCTACAACAGCAGCATTTTGGAAACCGCAGATGGTGATTGTGCTATAAACCTCCTACCTTTCACTCTGTGTCCCTTCTCCTGAATAAGCGTGTGTGTAACAGAGCTTGGCACCCGTCGTGTGCTACGGGCCTGCCACCTCCAAAGCTTTGCAGTGGTGTGGTGTAGCTGCCAGCCTGCCGCAGGAGAGGAAACTGTACTGCAGTTCCCATGTTCTGCTGGTGGGAGCCACGTCCCCGTTTCTGTGTATTTCTATAGTAAGCGGCAGTGCAGGCCCTTTAGTCTCACATTTTAATTTTATATTGCTTCAGAGCTTTAAATTTCAATAAATATAAACAAATATACACATTTATATTTGGTGGGTTTTTTTTTTATCACATATACAGATGAAAATCAGCATTTGACATGGTGTTGTGATTATTTTTTGCAAGCTGTGTAAAATACTGAAAGATTCGCGTATTTTTTCCAAGCATTCTCACACGTTCAGAACTGAATGAATGTTAAAATGTAGCAAATACCTAGACTGTTGAAGAAAAGAACATTTTTCAGGTTTGTATTGGAATCTCATGAAGGAGTCAGCAGTTTGAAAAGCTAAATTAAAGTGTGAGAAGGTATATGCATCAGCCAGGTAGCTAGGGAACACCATTGTTTTAAAACAAAAAAATCCATGGTTGAAACTGTCACTGATGAAAGCTGTTTTTTTTCCAAAGAAGCTGCTCATCCTGAATGACTCTTCCACCTGGAAGCTGTGCTGAGCTTAGCGTGGTGTTGTCAGCAATGTGGCAGCATGCGTTTTAGTGTATGTTATTTTAATATGTGGTAAGTAATAAATCTTTTCTGTTTGGCAGGTGTCCCGGTGAATAGCAGAGTGTCCTCTAAAATCCAGCAGCTTCTGAATACCTTGAAAAGACCAAAGCGCCCACCTTTGAAAGAGTTTTTTGTTGATGATTTTGAAGAGCTACTAGAAGGTTAATTTCCTTTCAAACACATTTTTCACTCTGTGTAAGCGGTTCACAAAAGAACTGATAAGTCTTAGCAAGTGTTTTCTTTTTCACTTCCCAAGAGAAAACAAATCATGGTGGGGTTGTTATACTGGAGAGAGAAAGGTCATAAGCTATCACAAGTGAAACATAATCTTCAGCTCAGCCCTCCTG
>Ga0065711_1046156_pt1 | contig 13054 bp, 6 predicted proteins | sample Hoacrofraction12_FD_59098 | JGI IMG/M metagenome (GOLD analysis project Ga0065711, IMG submission 59098) | Hoatzin crop microbial communities from Cojedes, Venezuela - Epithelial fraction 12 v2 (version 2) | ecosystem: Host-associated > Birds > Digestive system > Esophagus > Crop | place... | reverse complement strand
AAAAAAAAAAAAAAAAAAAAAAAGTAAAAAGCAATGAAGTGAAGTCTAGCATGGAATAACACATATGATCGTGTACATACTACCCTAATAGCATGGCATTTAAGGTAACAACATTTTAGACTGTGTTTTCATTTTGGTGGTACTTTCAGCTTCCTAACTAGGTAACTTGGGCAAAGCCAGGCTGAGAATACAAATGACGTGCTGGAAGGAGGCTATGCAGCTGGTTCTGCAGACACAAGACACACATCCTCTTGTGTTTCCCAAGAAAGTACTTCAATGTCACAGTCCTGGTAGAAATATACTCTTCATATTTTCCTTTTCTTTTTGAAGTCCTCCTTGTGTTGCTGACAAAAATATATTCACCATTATGCTGATGGACATTTCCAGTGCTGTATTGCAATCTTCCTCCCCAAAATTACAAAGCCATGACTCTGAAGTGTATTGGTACTCATCTGATAAGTCTTGGCCTTTTGTCCAGGAAAAGATACATCCATATTCTCTCACTTTGGAAACATTTTGTAAAAACTTGCCATGATTTTGGAATGAAGGAAAGTCCTTCTGCCAAAATATTTCCGTGCAGTAGCCATTAGAGGGGATCTTGTAGTCCCACCTACTCACCAGTCATTTCCAGGAGTATCAGTTAAAACAAAGGCAAGAAAAGTGGTCTGAAGATGACTGTACAGCAGTAAGTAAAATACTTCTTTTACTGTAAGTGTTCTTTCTAATGCTAGCACACAAGATTCCTTGCATGATATGCATGAAATCTTTTCAATCAATCTGAAGAGAAAAAAATGTACATTTTATTCCTTCAGCAAGTAGAGTTTCATATTCTATGCAACTAAAAAAGCTTAATCTTTTTATTTTAAAAAAGATTAGTAGAAAACAATTCACCTGCATTTAATTTTCAAGTTTATTCTGTCTCCTCTTCTGATTACAATGCAATGTGCAATTCAAAAAAAGCACCTCAATTCTTGACCCACTCTTAAAATGACTCAGTGTTGTCCCATCGATTAATTGTTTCACAAGAACATGTTAAAACTTGGAGGAATCAAAACCTTAATGTTAAAAACCAACTCACTATGAGGGCTGTCTGGTCATTAAAGACTAAATTGTTCTTCTGAAAGGAGTGATCTTTGGCATTTTTCATAAATAAAACCATCACAGTTCAGGGGCATTTGTAAAACCTGACTGAGGCTGAACTGATTAGGGTCACCTTATCACCAGACTCCCCTGCATTAAGAAATGTGAAGGTAAGTCCATATTCTCTTTGCATCTTTACCGAATACAACCCCAAACTCAAGTTTTGGGATGACTTTCACATGTAACATCATTACAGAAACTATGCAGAGATTACATTGAGTAGTGTGATAATGTGCTGTTCTTTGAAAGATTGGGGGGATAAGTTTGGCAACCATGAAGCATACTGTTAATGAGAAATCACAGGTTGTGAAATTTTCAAAAAGATGACAAACCCCAAACTCTTATTCATCAGCTACATCAGCTGGACAGTCAGCGGTGAGATAAATTTTTTAAGTAAAAAGCAGGCTGCAGCACATTCTGAGTCAAGAATTTCTGGAACAGTTGCACAATTCAGGTATACAGTAAACAATCATGAGAAAATAAAAATAGAATACATACATACATACATAAAACTACTTCAGCAGAAACTGACTGGGTCTTTAAGTCTGTTATGTTTCAATGTTTTCTTCCTGAAATGAACATATTTATAGTCTCCACATATGAAAATGTAATGCACAAAAGTGAAAGGAAAAAGGCACAACTTTATTAAACCAGTCAAGATAATTTTAGGCCAATTTATCTAATTTTTAAACAATCTGATTTTTACTCATTCCTCAAAATTTTGAAAAAAAACCCCAACCAGCAAACAAAATTTCAAACTGCCAAGCACTGTGACAGTGGGAATTTAGAAATCGCAGCATAAAACAGAGCTACCGTCAGTAGCTACCATCAATAAAATACATTGGTGTAATACTAGCGGACTAAGCTATTTTTTTCACTGTGAAACACAATAGAATTCACATCCTGTTGAACACACAAAATCCCCAGTACTTTCACCGAATCATTGAGAGACAGGCTCCCAAAGACTGTAACATTTTTCAGTAGCTGCCTCTTACTGACAGGAACAAGTGTGTAAACTGAGAAGTGGTTCTGATACAATTCAGATACACTGTATGAGGACAGGCATTTAATTTAATCTGCAGACAATTACTGGTAAAGCTGCTTTGTGCGTTTGGTTTAATTCCTGGGCTGTGAAGTCATGAAATGGTGCTCAGCAGAGCAGAAAGGTGAACGGCATCCTGGTAAGTGAAAGCAAAGAGGCCATTTTACGTACAGCTCTTTAAGCTGGCTAAAGCAGGGCCTGTGTCTCAAACAAAGAACACTGCTTCACAGCCACATTCCCACCCAACTAAGCGAAATCACAAGCTGTAAAGTAACTTGATGCAAACAATGGTTAAGCCTCTGACTTGTGGCTTGAAGCAAATTTTTTGTCAGACTATCTGTGGACATAATTAGCTGTTTGCCAGAGAATTTCTTGGCACCTCTGATAGCCCAACACTTTTAAAAACAGCATGTATTTCTACCCCTTGGGAAACGGGTTCCAAAACCGTTTATTGTCAGAAGCTATTAAATTAAGGATATAATTGATTGAAGACAAAGTGTTGCTTGAAGGTATCAGGAACCCACTGGATACCTGCCATTTCTGGGATGCTCACAGAACCATTAACTATTTATATGTACATACCATACCGTTTATCAAGATTGCTCTAAGCCCTAAATTTGCATAACAATGCGGTGGCACTGAGCCATGCCTGGTACCTGGAAAACCCCAGTGACTTCTCTTAGCTGACAGAAACAGGAAAAGGCAAAGGGGCCCTTTGATTGCAACAAGTGTATTTGGAACTGGAGCACAAGTCAAGCAGTGCTTTTTAATTTCAGGCTTGTGTGCACGCATAACCTGAGAATGTGGCAAAACATACTGCAAAAATTTCAAGGACATTAGCGGTCAAAGTTTTGGGCAGTGCATGGGCAGGGCAGAGGGGAGTTTTGCCACAGCTGATGCTGCAGTGGGCCCTGTGCCGTTCACAAGGGCAGAATGGCAGATCTGGGCTGTGCTCGTTTCTATGACCGCTAGCCTGCGGAGACAAACTTTGCATAGAAGTCACCAAGAAAACCACCAGTTCTTGTGAAATAAGGCCACATCAGAAACTCCAGACTAGTGGCTGAGCCTGCATTTGTCTTTAGAATCATTTACTTCATAATCACATATGTAAACTACTGTAAAACTGAAGACAGTGCACAGGTGTTCTGGTTGCTGAATAGGACATCTAACTGTGATGCCAGCTATACTCGTGTGATACAGTAAAATTTAGTAACCGTATTAGTAGCTGATATGTTCAATACATTCAAAGGAAAAGGGAAAAAAAAAAAAAAAGACATACCAAAGACAGTAAACTGAGGAGGAAAATAAAGATATGAACAGATTTCAGGGATAAGTTATATAAATAATTTTTAAGCCAAAACCTAAATTATTTTATTATAATTCATATTTTTAACTTTCTGTAATTAAAAATATCTGGAATAATACCTTTCTAGTGAAATGTTTTAAAATAATTTAAAATAAGTATTTTTCAGTAAATATTACTAACAAGGAATATGTGTGCCAATATTAAAGATCTAATTCTCTTTTCCTGACACTAAAGCACTATATTTCATAGTAATGATACTACTAAGTTTTAGACTTTGCAAATTTGCTGCCTTTAAAAGGACTGCATCTGGCAGTAAAGTCAGATGTAAAGGCCAACTATGAAACTCCTGATTTCACAAACCCAGTGAAGAAGCTACCATTCACATTTCTTGAGATACATCAAATATTAAAAAAATTGTAATGCAGACACAGACCCTTCAGCATAACAGTTTCATATAAAATGCTTACATTCAGAAACTATTAACAGCAATTGAAGACTTCCCTCCAATCATCAGACTAGAAAGACTTGACCTTTCCCAAAGAGTGAAAAAAAAGACATTATTTTGATTATCACAGACTACAATCTTTCAAGATCAAATATAAAAATGACAATGCAAATAATAATCAACTTTTAAAAATAAAAATTATCAAAAATCAAAAGCAAGGTTATTAATTTTCAAACCATATTTGAATGAGTAAATCTGGAGACAAGGAAACATCTTCAGTAGTTTGGAATCCACCATCCATATAACACACAAGCCATACTAAAAACAATAATTATATCTGGACACACAAGCCATACTAAAAACAATAATTATATCTGGCTTTTTTAAAAGTAGATGTCAATTGGAATACAAATGGCAGACTACCTAGACAAAAATTTAATCTTAAAAATTGATGCAATTATTTGTCTTTATAAAAACATTAAATTCAGAAAAGCTATTTCCTATTCATAGAATAAGTGGTTTATAGATTATATAGCGTATACACTATATAATTGAGTTCCAGTTTTTCTTTTCTTTACAGCCTCCAATAGCATGCTTAAATCTTAAGGTAAATATGAAGTGCCTGATTTACGGGGAATCATCTAAATAACTAAACAATATTATATAACTATTTGTAAGGTTTGACAATCCCCAATCAGATGATAACACAATCTGATTCTATCTTTTTACCCTTAGTTTGAATGCCTGTACTTTCAGAGATTAAGAATTTCCCCAATGAACTTATCTTAAAATACAGAGAAGAACAACTTCAGGGCAGTTATATGAAACTATTAATCCTTTGGATACTGGATAGGAGGGATTTTCAGAACAAATTGAGTGACTTAAGAGCAAAAATCTCTGCCATTAATGAGATAAGTTTGATTTAAAGGATAGAAAATTTCTGTATGGTTTCATACAATTCTACAATAATGTTTCATACAACTTAGACGTGAAATTAAATTCTAACCTCCTGTTTCTGTGTAAAATATAAAGATCACATGTTTCTTCAGTTTATCACTCTGAAAACAGACTCTACCATCAAGACAATGAAGCTAGACAAGTTTTTAAGTATTATAATTTTTTCCCAGAAAAGGAAGTGTGTACTTACACACACAGAAGCCAAGGGGTAGTTTGCATCAAAAAGAAAGGCAGCAGAAAAAGTTAATCACTGTAACATAACAGTACAAAAATGAGAAGACCAACAGGAAATGAAGAGGGAAAGAAGTTCTTCATCATTGGAGAAATTAATATATAGCACTACAGTGCCAGTTACAGATAGATTTCAGCATTGCTACTCAGCGTTTGAAAACAAAAGCAACTAGTTGGTATTCAGGTGGACACAGGCCAAAATAAGACATACTGCTAGTAAACAGCTAGTATAAATATTAATCACAGAAACAACCAGATTAAAACCAAAAAGATTTAGCATCTGTCTGTTGCTTACAAAAAGACTAACAGTTCATAGTTTTTAAAAATTGAAATCAACATTTCATTTACCAGTATTTACATTAACCAGATTGCAAAGTCATAAGTTACTTCTTCAATGAATAAACAACAGTGTTAGTCAAGCTGCCAATTCTTTTCCCTAAAGCAGAAATACCTCATATAAGGCAACATTGTCCCTAGAAGCTTTCATCTATCTCATGCAAGGTTCATTTTGTCATTATCCATTTTGTTATCTGGCTTCATGCAGTATCCCCAACATGCTGAAGCAACAGCAAAAAAAGAGAATGTCAAAGTAGAATTGATCAACATAAGTTTCATATTGTTCTCCAACAAATATTAGAAAGTGCATCTTAACAAAATTGGTCCATTTTAGGTTGTCATCTCATCCTGTCCATAAGCTCTAGCACAGCAGAATCTGATGGACTTGCCCAGAAATGGACAAATACTACAAAACAGAGGAGAGTCCACATGAAAATGATGAAAGAGGGGGAGCCAGCAAGAATGGAGAAAGCTGAAGCAAAGGCTAATTGAGGAAGGCAACAGAGTGAACTACCTTCCTATACCTCTGCAGGCCAACAGAATTCTTCATCATGGGCTTCACCTCCTTAATGCAAATTAACCTGGAAACTCCAAAAATCTCTTTGCTTTTATTTTCAGCTGGTAAAGCATTGCCAATTGAGCACGATCCTTTCCTTGTGTTTCATAACAAACATCACAGTATCATTACAAAAGCTTTATATTTCTTCCTGAACATACACAAAACCAGAGCTGCCCTAAAACAGCAAACCTCTAAGCAAATTGCCACTCAAAAATGGACCTCATGAATACTGTCTCAAGTTGAAAACAATGCCAGCCTGGGAAGCAGAATATCTGATCTCAAATGGAGAGAAGATGTGGCCGAGTAAAAATTGTGTGAGATGATACTCCAGTAGGCAGAATTACAAATACTCATTAACAAAGAACGACAGAAGTTTCTATTTTGAAGCACCCAAGGGTTTTCTAGTTCATTTAAACTCCTGGAAAATTTTTATCCTTGCAACTCTTAATAAATCGGAATCTGAACAAGGCATCTTGTCTCTTAAAAGGCAAGGCTATGTAGTGTCAACAGAATTAAGATGAAAATAATTTCCCATTTCATGTGAAAAAGGTAGGACTTGAAGATGCAAAGTGCGAAGTTACAGATTCCACCACTTCAGAAATTCAACTCTAGTAAAAGCCAGCCAAAAAAAAAAAAGCTCTTGGAGGAAACTTTTCTAGATACAATAGACACACATTCTTTACTTAGATACAGAACAAACTAAACATATTCTATAACCCCAAGGGAACAAACTATTAATTTTAGAAATAGCGTAAATATGCAGGTAGAATTCTGATCTTTCTGAAACATGCCAGAAGTTCTAAAACAGGCAGATGCAATCATATCAGTCTCTAGCAGTAAGGCATCTCTTCTATTTGTTTTCAAGATACAAGAATAGAGAGTCCTGTTACAGAAACACTCATCTTCCAAAAAAGAAAATAATTGACATTTTCATATGACAAAGGACTAACCTAGCTACTATTGTTCACATCTTTAAATCAACTCTTAAGAGGTCACTGACAAAAATTCAAGAAGAAAAATCCACTCTAAGTTGTATTAGGTTTGATGTACCATACAATGAAATCATTGCATTTGACAGCAGTAGACTCTGCAATTTCCACTCATTCAAGAAGCATTTCCAGATTAAGTTGAAGAAGTGACTGAAAATTGGCTAGGGCATTGATAGTGGATAGTAATGAAGTTTTTACCCTGGTGGAAAGACCAATGAATTGTATAATTTGTTGTAGTACAAATCTTGGGAATCGTGAAAGAAACAGGGTCTCAGCGAGCTAATTTCTCTAAAGTTAATTAGTTTATGCAGCAATTTATCTGACAGAGAAGAAAAACATGACAGGAAATGCTTCAGGCAGTTCATAATGTTTTAAAACTCCAAACAGGTAATATAAAATATGCCAGATTACAGGTGAAAGTAAGTTGAATAAATCAACAATAATTATTCATGGCTTCAAACATTATTCATTCATTAAGAATTTATATTAGAAGAACATTTTGAATTAGAAATAATGAACTTAAAAAAGGATTTACATAGGGATATCTTTACTTACTTATGATGCTACTAAAATTATAGTAAGACTGCAGGAGGCAAACTAAAAAGCAAAGGGAAACTCATATCTTGTGATTTTCTCCCTAAGGAAAGAAAACCTGCTTCTCCTGAAGCAGGATACAAATCATGACCACCTAGACTGAAATAATGAGAACGTGTCACTGTCACCACGTTTTTGAGACTCAGAAAACAAGGTAAGAAAGCTAGTTACGGAAAAAGTACTCTCATCATTCTGAGGCTACATGAGGTCCAGTGAGAGCAGAAATGATCTTGTTTCTTTGAAAAAGCCTAAGCTCTTGGGAAGTCAACCAATTCCTCCAGGTTTACTAAAGGTTTGCTCAACTCTGCTCACCTTCTTACTACCATTCTGATAATAATGACCACATTTGACGTGAGACAAGATCAAGTAATAACTATATAGTCACTGAAGAAATTTGTGGCACCTCCTATTCAAGAAGTTACAGATTCTGAAAGCAGATAAATCTGAGCAGAAATCATTACTCAATAATTTTTCTATATATAATAACTGATATGAAACCATAATTTTTGTAAATCTATGTACTGTTTCACTATATAGATGACTTGCAAAATAAGCCATTATGTTAATTAAGGGGGAAATTGCAAGCCTTCATAATTGCCAGTTACAGTATGTTTTACTTTCTTTCATGCAAACACACATCACAGAAACAGGAACCATCTTACTCTAGTATTCAGAGCATCCAGTGAATGTGACTGAAATACAAGCATTCACTTCTGGGGTTTGATAATACTAATTTTGCAATTTTTTTCCTTCAAAATGTTCAATAATGCACTTTGTACCTAAACCTGTTAAGATGCTTGCAATGAACACAAAAAATAGCAAACACTGTCCTAGGTCTGTAGAATAAATGGCTTTAAAAAATTTTATCAGACTCAGTTCTCAAAATACTGTTGTCAGAGAATTATAGCCTTGGCTTCATCTGTTCATCTGAATCATCCAGCAAATTTACACTGATGAGTAAAGGTTCCATTTATTTGCATTTCAAACAACTAAAAATAAGCTCAAGATGCTATATTTATTTGGATCTCTGTATACAGATTTTAGTACAGAGCTATTTTGGCCTTCAGGATACAACTCCCTGTTGCAAATGTTAAACAGGAAGTTGGAAGTTTTGACAGGTGAATTTGCCAAAGAACAGAGTTAATATTAGAAGTATTTTTAAACTTTATCTGGATGCTCTTACTGAAGTGATTTGAAATGAAAATGAATGTGGGCATAGGAATTGTAAGGTTTGTGTTGCCCAGTTCACATGCTGACAACCAAAGGAGGATGCCCTTTCAAAACATTTGACCTGCAAATGCAGGAACACAAATTGCATCAGTTTACACTCAGTTCACGTTTTCAAGATCTGTCCTCCCATGTAATAACACTGTTAAAATGACCAGTTGGATCCTGATGCATAGTTCCACTGGAAAATGTGCATTCTATGCCTGCAATATATTAAGGATCCTGCTTTTTTCACATCAGGTAAGTGATGATTTTGTATCTCAGATACATATGTACTGTAATGGGGTTGGTACCAAATACTGCACAACTATATGAGTTTATTGTATGAATTTCAAAAACAGAGGTCACACAACCCATAAAAAGTCATTTGCTATTAGAAGGATAAAAGTCACGATGCTAGCAGTATTTTTATTGCTCATGAAAAAAAGTAACTTTAAGGAATCATGGCAGTTGTATAATTCCAAATTAGTAGATGGTATCTAGTAAAACAGTAATGTAATTAAAATTGCTTCTACAGAGGACATAATAGTGGTCCAACAAGCCCCGATGCAAGGATCTGAATTGACATTTTTGGAACAGAGATTCTGGTAGACCAAACTATCTTCCAGCTTGCTGAAGAGACAGCCAGATAGTTAGGTTTAGACAGCCCCCATCTGATCTGAAAAGCATGTTTCATAGCAAAGATTGCATTCCTGATCCACAATTTTGAACAAAATGCAAAACATTCACTTCTAGTTTAGACAGAGGTCAATATTGACTATTTATAATTCCTAAAAAAGCACTTCTGTAACACAGCATAATGTTGGTATTATTTCCCTCCAAAAGATTGTTTTGCTTTTAATGTGAGTTATTTAAATATCTCCAGAATCCTTTTGCCCACTCCACCTCCAGACTATGAAGATGATGACACCGTTTTAGCCATTTCATTTTGATAATGCATTAAGCCAACTATGTTACTCTGTAGATCTCAAGAACTTGCTTAAGCGCATTCCTGCCATTTTTTAAAAAAAACAGTCACCAAAAGGCTGAAAACCAATACTTGCAGCTTTCTTGTAAAATAAGGTGAACTACAGCAGAAGCTACTTACCATTAACACGAATAATTTTTATTGGAACATAAATAATGGAATTCTTTGATTGTATGTTTCGGTCTAATTCACAGGAAGAAAAGCAGTAGACTCCTTTGCTAGAAAGATCCTACAACAATAATGGAAAAAAATGTATCAAAGCAAACAGTGAGCCTTACTGTCTCCCCGGTTGTCCTTCACCCACTCATTCCCCTCCGCCCCAAGACCTGCTCTGTGACTGTCGTCCCTTCTCTTTACTCAAGCTGCAAACTGTTTGCAAAGAAGCTCAGCCTTTGATCTGAAAAAACTACTGTATCAACAGCCCAGTTTACCCAAAGTACATTGATTAATTTAAATAACGATGAATGGCTTTTAAATCAGGTTCGCTACAGAAAATAAAACTACCTGTTGCATTCCATTCAAGTTTTCAAGAGAAATACTGAAATAAACTAGATGCATAGTAACCTTCAGTATTGAAAATGACAACTCTGTTTTAAGTGTACACTGAATAATCCAGTTTAATGCTCGAATTCCCCTCGCAGTGCTATTAAAACCCAGAAAGCATTTCCTTCAGACATGTTCGTTGATAGCACAGCAGCAATGAAAGACCTATGGAGAAAATATATATAAGGAGTCTCTGAATATCCGAGTGATTAATTTTAGGTAAACATGAAACTACTGTTATCACCAAATCTTTGTCATAGATCAGTTTTCCACTTGTTTTCATTTAACGACACAACACAGATACCGCTGACACACGCTAGTGACTACACTTAGTCAGTTCTGCCCCCTCCTGGTCTAGTCAATATATGCAAGAGACATTGCAAATGCATAGAACACGTTACTTAAGAGCACAGCAACAACAACACAGCCCGACTGACCATAAGATAATTCGCTGGGGGTTACAGGTCAGTGAACTGTCTTACAATGACTTCCCTGCATTCTGATCTATCACTCATTAAGTGTTTACAGACACAAAAGGCTCTTTCTGAACACTAGAGAAACACAATCATATATTTATGCAACAAAACTAAACTGCAATTTTGTTTTTGCTATTGCTTTGTTCATAGAAAGATCTTCAAAAACGCTTTATTTTATATTTGCTAAATATTTTTTTTCTCTTAATGTGATCTAAATTTCTCTGTGTAACCTCAATAAACACTTAGATACTGAGAGTGTTGAAAGACAACCACATGCTCAGATATCTGAGTAGTATCTCCTGCTTAGGTGAGTTAAAAATGTGAAGTTTCACTTAATCTCATACAATCTTTTATCCCAGCACTACGATACTGCCTTCCCATGTCACTTCCTTTAAGATCCTTCTTGTATGTATTTCACAAACTCTAGGTTTGTTACCAAAACCAAAAGCGCAAACATACAAATATAAAAATGTCTGTCATCAGTCAGAAACATTAATAAAATTTGTTAAAACCCTCCCTCCTGGCTTCCATGGTAGCCTTTTCACCTTTACCACCAGAATGAGACTGCATGAGCCAGGAAGTATTGCAGATTGCTTTGCACAATTTGGTCCCAGCAAGCTCAGAATTTGCTTCAGCAAACAAGAAAGCCACAGTGAAACTATGATAAGCACTGCTAAGATATATGAGCAACACAGAAAGTCATCTGCTTTAAGTGGTTTTAAGACTTTTGCGCAGAGTGAACAATGATAATGGAAACTCGCAAAAATATTGCAGAGTAACAAGAAAGCTCTTACATTTTAAATTTTTCTATAACAGAAAAAGATTTTGTTATTTTCTGTTCCTGCTCCTCTGAACACAACCCTGCAAAGCATCATCTTTGGGTCTTGGCCTCTCATGGCAATCAGAGGGTTGCAGCCGAGTTTAGAACCTTAATAAGATTTCGTGATAAAATAAACAGCTAAACCCTGAAAAGTTTCCTTTCCAAACACTGAGAATAGCTGGACAAGTGAGGACAGGCTAGAAAAAACAAATGTTCTTATTGGCACCAATTATTCTTCCAATTTGAAATGTAAATATTCTAGTAAAAGGTCTATAAACAACTAAACAGCTATTCATATAGTCATATTTACAATATAGTCAGGAATTACACTGCAGAGGGCCTTACCCCAAACGGTGAGCAGAGTCAGAAACTCCAAGCGTTACTATCATCTGAAGCACTCAGAAAAGGATCAGCTCTAACCTCTCACCCCTAAGAACAATAACTATCTCTGCTTTTAAAGAAAACAGTCTTTGTCTTATATTTGTCAGGACTTTTGATAGCATAGGCTATGATGGAAATAAAAAGCAGTATTGGCTTTGTCATCTCCTGGAGAATTGTTTTTAGAAAACGCTTTTTGCCATATACAGAGGCCAAGGATTTTTTCCAGGCAAACAGCAAAGCTATCGCTCTGAGGGGGAAAATTTATGTTTATATGTATAGATTCACAAGCTACTCACAAGTTCTACTGCAGTTAGATGTAGGACTGAACCATACTAATAATATTAGAAGCACTTTATGCTGATGTAATGAAATATTAGAAAATAGTAGGATATTTTAATGAAACATTAGCATATTCTAATCTCCTGCAGAGTAAGTTTAGAATTAATTCATTTCCAAGACCCATTTAAATTCCGAAGAGATACAATTTTCCCCTCTAAGACAGAAGAATTGGTTTGACCATACTTTATTATAATTTGAGTTTATCATGCCGATTTACAGGATTCCAGAATGATTCCAGATTGATTCCACACTAACTAACTGCACATCTACCAAATACTTTCCTTTTCTGTTTTATCTGGGCAATTACTGACTGGAGCATTCTGAGTATCCTGCACTGCTGTTCTTACAGATATACTCCTAGAAGTTTGAAACAGATTGCTCTGATTTCAGTAAAAATACAGTCACAGAAAAGTGGAGGAACATTTTCATCTAAGTGCACTACTAGGAGAAAACTCCATGATGTAGCCACCAACTTTATGAAATGTAATCTGCCGAGTTTCAGCATCCGTGCAGGGACAGGAACGACTCTCACACATTGATGCAATGCACAGCCAGTTCACTTTATTGCTTTATGGCTTTATGGTCCAGTAACAGCCCCGCTACAGTGCAACACTAAAAACAAACATAAGAACACAAATGCTAATAAAAAGATATATAGATGTGAAGTGCATACCATAACCTGTATTCATATTAATCACCTAG
>Ga0065711_1046155_pt1 | contig 13054 bp, 7 predicted proteins | sample Hoacrofraction12_FD_59098 | JGI IMG/M metagenome (GOLD analysis project Ga0065711, IMG submission 59098) | Hoatzin crop microbial communities from Cojedes, Venezuela - Epithelial fraction 12 v2 (version 2) | ecosystem: Host-associated > Birds > Digestive system > Esophagus > Crop | place... | reverse complement strand
AGTGTAAAGATAGAGCACTGGCCACTTCTCTCGACTGGCAATGTCTAAAGCCAGCTGGATGGCTTTCACCTCTGCAAACTGGCTGGACTCACCTTCTCCCTCGGCAGTTTCCGCGACCTGTCATGTAGGGCTCCATACAGCAGCCTTCCACCTCCGCTGCTTCCCCACAATGCGACAGGACCCATCTGTGAACAGGGCATACTGTTTCTTATCTTCTGGTAGCTTGTTATACAGTGGGGTGTCCCGTTTAATTTGTTCAAATGCTTGTCGTTGTTCAGGGCCCCATTCAAAACTGTTCTTCTTCCAGGTCACTTGATACAGAGGGCTTACAATTTGGCTGTAATTTGGGATGTGCATCCTCCAAAAACCTCACAATGCCTAAGAAGGCTTGTGATTCCTTTTTGCTGGTTGGTAGAGACATAGCTGCTATTTTGCTGATCACATGCATTAGGATCTGACAATGTCCTTCCTGCCATTTTATTCCTAAAAACTGGATCTCCTGCGCAGGTCCCTTGACCTTACTTCATTTTATGGCGAAACCGACTTTCATGAGGATTTGAACTATTTTCTCCCCTTTCCCAAGAGCTTCTTCTGCTCTATCACCCCACACCATGATGTCATCGATGTACTGTAGATGTTGTGGAGCTTCACCCTTTTCCAGCGCAGTCTGGATTAGTCCATGGCAGATGGTGGGACTGTGTTTCCACCCCTGGGGACAGTCAATTCCAGGTGTATTGGACGCCCCTCCAAGTGAAAGCAAACTGTGGCCTGCACTCTGCTGCCAAAGGGATGGAGAATCATGAGTGATATCAGTGGTGGCATACCACTTGGCTGCCTTTGACTCCAGTTGATATTGAAGTTCTAACATGTCTGGCACGGCAGCACTCAGTGGTGGTGTGACTTCATTCCGGCCATGGTAGTCTATTATTAGTCTCCGCTCTCCATTACATTTTCTTACTGGCCATATGGGACTATTAAAGGGTGAGTGAGTTTTGCTGATCACTCCTTGACTCTCCAGTTGACAGATCAACTTATGGATGGGGATCAGGGAGTCTTGGCTGGTGTCATATTGCCGTTGGTGCACAGTTGTGGCAGCCATTGGCACCTGTCGTTCAACTCTCAGCAACCCCACAACAGAAGGATCCTCTGAAAGATCAGGCAAAATAGACAGCTGTTTAATTTCCTTCGTCTCCAAAGCAGCTGTGCCAAAAGCCTACCGATACCCTTTTAGATCCGCGAAATACCGTCTCCTGAGATAGTCTATGCACGGAGCCTCGGGGCCAGTCACAATGGGATGCTTCTGCCACTCATTCCTAGTGAGGCTCTCTTCAGCCTCCAATACACTCAGCTCTTGGGACCCCCCTGTCACTCCCGAAACACAGATCGGTTCTGACCCTTTGTAACCTGATGGCATTAAAGTACACTGTGCACCAGTGTCCCCTAGAGCCTTGTACTCTTGTGGATCTGACGTGCCAGGCCATCAAATCCACACCGTCCAATGAACCCGGTTGTCCCTTTCCTCAATCTGGCTGGAGGCAGGGCCCCTCTAATCCTGATCAGGCTATTTGTTACTCAATTCCTGTAGAAATGATTTTGAGGTCCCTTCAAGAGGATCAGAAGTAAGATCAGCCCTTCTACTCTGTGGGGGGAACAGCCCACTGGAAACTACAGCAACATTTTTCCTGGAAGCATCTCCTCTTGTGATTGTTTTTGCTTGCAACTCATGCCTCTAGGGTTGAGGTATGTTTTTCACACCATTTCCTCATGTCCTCTCCATGGTCACGCAGGGAAAACCACAGGGTGCCCCGTGGTGTGCACCCTCTGTATCCTCTCTCTTGAGCAAAGAAACGCTTACTCCTAATAGCTGAGATACTGGTCCATACAGGTGGGGAGTAGGACATATTCTTTTTGATTTGCTGGGACTCCGGGGACAGTTTCTCCATAGCAGAGGTAATGGAGGAAGAGAGACGTTCTTCGTGTTGCTTCATCCACTGCTGGTGCCTCTTCACCTCTCTAATCCATTACTGCCATAGAGCTGGCATACAACATTGGTGCGCTCCATAAAAACTTCCTCCACATGAGTCGTGTGCACTGGACTTCAATTTGGTCTGTGGGTAACAGCGCACTGTCTGGTTCATAGTAAACCAGCTCCTGCATGGCTAATTCCATTAAGTACTGGATACCCCTCTCAATATTGGTCCACTTGCCAGGATAGTATACAAAATCATCACTGAAGGGGTACCTCTCCCTTATGCCTGACAGAAGTTGCCTCCAGAGGCTGAGGACTTGGGCCATTTTTCCAACTGACTTGTCAATACCTCCTTCCCTGGCCAGGCATCCCACCTACTTATCTTCCCTGCCCTCTAATTCTAAGCTACTGGCCCCTTTATCCCAGCACCGCAGCAGCCAGGTGACAATGTGCTCGCCTGGGTGGCGGCTGAAATCTTTCCACATATCTCACAGCTCACTCAGGGACACGGACCTCTGGCTCCGCCTCCTTCTCCTGCTCCTGTGATGGCCTTGGCTCATTGTCATCCCTCATGGGGTGAACCAATTTCTTTGTGTATTTCTTTTTCTGTATAGGGGCAACTGATACAGGCATAGGTGGGTTATCTGGTTTAACCACGGCATCTATCCGTAAGGATTGGAGCAGCTGCCATGCCCACTGCAGGGGCTTGAGTAGCTGCAGAGCTGTTGTGGGGGCTGGGACAGCTGCAGTGCCTGTCATGTTGTTTCGCCCCCCTTCCCCTTTAGAGCACTGAATAGCGTTGAACAGGGCTCGGGTAGGAATGGGCCAGACCCCAGCATATTGCCGTGATTTGTGTCTCTCTGGAATTCCCAGAGTGGCAGGACACTTATTTCAAATATTTTACTAGTTTGTCAGGATTCTGCACTTGTTCAGAGGTGAAGTTCAAAAACACTGGGGGTGCCCACTGCCCTAGATACTTGCCCACGCTATCCCACACACTCCGCCACTCATAGCTATCCAGCCTCGGGGCAGATCTCTGGGTGATACTTTTAACTAGTTGTTTAACCCTAAACCAGACCTGAAACACATTCAGGAGACAGAACAACATGAGCATGATGGCTTGAACATCTCATGGATAATCAAAAGTCTCAGAAGCTGTTATAACCAGCCTGAAGTAGAAAGCAGGGGTGAGAGAGTGGGGGAAAGTATCCCCTTCCGTTTTCCCCATTGATCGGGTTTGATCATTGATAAATTCTGAGAATTAGCATCCGAGGTACAGAAATGACCACAATGCTGCATACAAATACAAGCCTAACCTCATGCCCAGTGATGTTATCATATCATAAGTCAATATTACACAGTACATCAACAGCATAATCCTGATCCTTTTCCCTGAGATGAACAGCACCGCAGGGAACACATACAGCAAGTAAGGGTTTACGTACCACATCCATGTGACCAAAGAAAGCAACATTTTGACAAGCAACTATTTAACTAATATAATAAATGCGTATAACAAATTGTAACAAAGTTGTTTTAACACATTCTGGTCAGCCCTGCCGTTTGGGCTCCATGTTGGGTGCAAAAAGACTGTTGTGGTTTGGCTGGGCCCAGCCATCAACAAAGGACCACGTGGTTACTCCATCACCCCTCCCTTCGCTGGGGTGGGGAGGAGAATTGCAAAAAAAAGGAAAACTTGTGGGTCGGGATAAGGGCAGTTTAACAGAACGGCAAAGGAAGCGAACAGCAACAACAACAATGCTGATAAGACCAATATACAAGAACAAAGGAATACACAGAGCAACTGTCTCACCACCCAGTGCCCAGCGCACTCCCAAGCCATGATTCACTTCCCCCGGCCAGCTCCTCCACCCAGCACCGAGCATCATGGCACACAGTAGTGAATATGCCAATTGGCCAGTTTGGGTCAGCCGGCCCTGCTGTGTCCCCTCCTGGCTTCTGGTGAAAATTAACCCTATCCCAGCTGAACCCAGGACATTAATCACCACTTTTCTGATAGCACTTTGGAGACTAAAATTCTTTTGGGTGTCCACTGGCTTGGATATAAACATGAAGCTAAAGATCCTTACATCATCTTAGGCCAATATAGCCTGACGTGACATCCCCACTGCTGCAAATGATAAAAGACTAGCAACCATCCCCATCTACCCCAAAACCAACAGCCATTGCAAAGTAAAAGGCTTCTTAATCTTAAACAACAAAGAAGTATACTTAAGAGAAAGCAGAAAACAATATTTCAAGCATGAATCATGCAACGCAAATGACTGCAAAATGCCATTTAAATTTCAGAATGATCACTTAAAAGCTTCTTTGTTTTCTTTAAATGAATATTTATTTTTGGTACATAAACTCGGTATATTTGTTATCAGTAGGTGGAATGTACACTCTAATCTAAACTTTATATGAGTATTAGCCGGAGCTTTGCAACTACTTTTATCCAAACAGATGACTGTACTTAATACTGCAGTATAACCTTGCTCAGTCTCCAAAATAAATTTACAAAGGGAGTGGAGTACTGTGAGGATAACTGATGTGATAGGGAGGGTTTTTTTTCTTGATGTCATTATTTGAAACTGACTAAATTAAATTTGCTACTTTAAGTAACCTGGGGCACAAAATGTAATTGGAAGCCTACTTGCTAGGTACAGAAACATAGTAGAAAACAAAGCCCTGTCGCAAAGCCGACTATCCAAGCAGCCAGGACATAAGAAAGAAGCTCTGTCAACCCTATTACGACTGGCCCAAGAGTGACTCACCTATGTTACACACATAACAGAGATGGAAACTGAGCATGGATCTCCCAGGTGCCAAGGTCTTAAGTACAAGTTCCAGTCATTACTGCAGAAGAACCTGCACTGACCACACTGGATCTGTATTTGAACTATGGCAGCCAGATATAAGACAAAACAGAGATGGGGAGCAAGTAAGCATTCACTGAAATGCTAGTCTAAGGACCAACTGTCTGTGTTGACAGATATTCTGTACCATTTTGACAATGCAATTCCACTGAAGTTCTCTAATCACCATTTAAGTATTGCTGGATATTGTCAGCAAATTTGCCACATTTTTAAATGTACAAAGAAAGATTAAATACCTTGCTCTATTAATGTTACACAGATTTTTCCTATGTTTATTCATTATCTCTATAGACAGCAAAAGCAAGTAAGGTATTTAACAGTGATAAGCATGAATGGCCTGATAGAACATGCAAAAGTTTCACTGGCAACTCATGGATAATGGCCAGAAGTCAACAGTACTGCAAGCATAAAACTTGAGTAACGGCTCAGTACTGCAAGCATAAAACTTGAGTAAGGATGCTTCCAGGCCAATTAAGGTTCAGTAAACATTCAGCGTCTGTGGGCACCTTATGGTTCTTATTAAGCCAGAATGAAAGGGTTAAGCACATAATTCTGTACCTCTTTTTCTTTTCCTTTATGTTAAGAGAAGAGTCTCCCTAGAGGTCTTCCAAGGTCTGAATCTATCACTGCATTTAATCACTTTTGGTGTCTTTCCTTCTTTGCAGGAATTTAGCCTGAACACTCCTGGGACTGGTGTTGCATTACAGATTCATCAATGATTTGCTGCTTAGTCTACATTATCCCACAAGTGCTGAGGCAAACAGTTCTTTGCTAGGATCAAATGATGTTCTATATTTGCCTGCAGTTTAAAATCTTGTTAATGTTGACACTTCTGATGAAAGCTCCACAGTGAAAATGGAATAAGTGAAACCTGCAGGCTTTGATGACCGCCAAACAGACGGGCACTCAGGGCACAAAGTTTCTTCCATGTCCTCTGTATGCCCACAGGGGCACCATCAACTTAGGTGACATCTTTATCAGAAACAATGCCAAACAATGCCTCCCACCTAACACACCCTGTCTGTGGGGGGATGTTGCTGATGGGTGACAGGGTGACTGTTAGCTACCCTATGTTGTTAAGCCAGTGTGTCTGAGAAAGAACTTTGCACTAAAGTCAATTAACTTTCGTGAAAGACTCAAAATTACTCCAATGGTCTTTGGACCAAGTTCAATAAGAACTAATTAGGTCTCCGTTCCAAAGGTTAGTTGTAAGACTTATTCACATATTTTTGTTTGTTTGTTTTTAATGTTGGATGAGAAGCTCTTTTTTTAATTATTTAGAGGGACTGACATCACTTTGAAAGTCATAAGCTGCAAACACAAATACCAGTATTTAAAAAATTAATTTCAGACAATAAGACAAGTAGAGACATTTTACTCACTGTGCAAATGTGGTCCACTTCATGGGGACAAAGGAAATACAAACTACAGTTAGTGACACCTGTAATTTGGTTCTGTGGTATTTACTGTACTCCACAGCCTTACCAAACCTTACATGAGTTCAACATGAGTACAACTAAGTTTACTGACTATAGCTTCCAGTTCTGCCAACAAAATCTAGGACCGAAGCTGGACTTTTCAGAACTAACCTTACTCCCTCTTCTTAAAATTCCTGACACAGAAGAAGATTGTATGTCTGAAAAACTTACCACAGGAGAGAAGATACTTGAAGAAAGATGATGCTACAGGCTTCTCACGTGAGAGTGATACTACAGCAAATGGCTGAGCAGTCTCAGCAATTTCCAAGGTTTATTTATTCTGGCAGTGGATCATCACCTACAAATTAAATTAAAAAATGCTCAAAACCTGAAAGTTACAAATTAGACCAGGGTGAATTATATGATGTCATTTATCTGATGATTTTCCTATTTTCCCTTCCTTCTTAATTGTCCCAGTAGGCCATGATTTTTTTTGTTTTTACTTTCTCCATTTCTAAAAAAAAATTGCCAAATCATTTCTACATATTGGTCTGTAGCTTATTGCTTCTATAAAGGACGTTTTCCTGGAAACTGGAGGAAATACTTACCTTTCGAAGTATAATAAATATAATATACTCAAATTGATTTAACTTAAAGTGTACTCTTCAAAAAAAGACCTAAAATCTGCCTTTGGACACTAGAGTCCAATTCTCAACCTAATTATAGGAGAAGAGGAGAGTCTGTCTTTGTAGTATAACTGAGGGGATGAGAGGAAAGACACCCTCACATGGTGCATACAAAGGCAGGGAGCAGAAAGCTCTTCCTGTGGGCAGGGACTGTTCCATCCTTTCTCCCTGACAGGGACTAATCCCCCTGAAATACAAGGGGGGCACAGAGGTTTTCAACAGGCTGCCCTCACCTGCTCCTTTGCCACAGTCCATGTCAGCTGAAATGTGCATCTGCTTCGTACCCCCTCCAAGCCACAGGTCACTCACTACCTCAAAGCGGATGAAACACCAGGGTAGAAAGGGGATGCACTGAAGGTCACCAGATGGAAGTCCTGGTGGGCATAGGTATATGCACACTCGCCATTTGCTCTGTGTGTAGACATAAACGACTGGCAAACCCATTTGGTCCAAAGTGTTGAATGGTTACAAGCAGAGTTGGCTTGTAGTTCACAGTCTCTGTTAAACTCTCTAGTTTCACTGCAGAGCTGTGGTGTACCCTGTACAAATCCAAGCTCCTGAAACAGTGACACTGTCAATTTGAGCTAAAGACAACAAAGGTGTGGGTGAAGAGGCTTTCTGAAAATCAGTCTTGTAGTTGCACTGAGCAAGTTACTCAGGTTTCTAATTAACAGACAGACCATATAAAAGATTTTGGGTTAATAAAAAGAAAAACTGGAGGAGCTCAGATGCACTTAAATACCTGTACCAACCCCAGCCTAAAGGCTCAATTATGATGTCTAAGTATCTTTGCGACTTGTGTTAAAAATAATAACAACAGAACTGGCAGTAATTTATGCCCAGTCAATCAGAATGATCCGTAATGTGGAAGTTTTTAACACGCTGCTCTCGAACAGTTTTGACGTGTTTTAAAACAAGCCATCCTGATCAACCCTGTAGAGGCTAATGCTTCTAAGCTCTCTAATGACTCTCCAAAGAGGAGGAGGAGGCATAAAGATTTAGCGACTCAGTAGACATGACTGCACAGACCTCTGCAGCCAGCTTGGAAATGAAAAACAATTTGTTAATAGAGAAGCTTTATTTCTGTATTATTTTTTGCCGATGAAGTGAAAACAGAGCATTGATTAAGCAATCCAAGCTGAGAATATTCTGTCCAAATTGGAGAGCTTTCAGACCGGCTGTTGGTTTCAAGGCTCTGAAATACCACTTCTGTTTGTTGTTCGATGCTTAAAGATATCTACCCTAGAGCCACAGACAGTAATTGATGTCAAGCTGACACAGTAGTTCACAGATGGATTTCAGTTGTGTGGGCCATGCCGCATGCACAACACTTCTGTAAAAAATGCTTTTTGTCTCAAATGCTATGAACTGAGATAAAGGATTAATAGAGCCATCAACAAAAAAGTTCTCAGTACAAATAGAGTATGGCTTAAGAATATCAATAGCCCATAGTGTTCTTAACTCACCATTACCCCTCTCTTCCTCCCATCGGATGAAGTCAGTTGTATATAAAATCAGACTGAGCGTTCACGCGCATCACTGGGTTTCTGCACAGCTCAAATTCGAAGCTCACTTCTTGTGAACTGATTTTACTGAAGTTACCATACGTGTCCAACAGTAAAGGAGGACTAGGTGTCTAAAGGTAATTAAGAACATTTGTGGGTTTTTTTGCTTGACAGAGAAGAATTCAATTTTCCAGGGGTGCTTTACATACAAGCTTTTGGCCCTCACAGATGTTAAAGTTTGAGTGACTCATATTCTCATTCCCCTGTGTAGCTACATTATTAGACTGTATTTCCCTCAATTCATCAGAGAATAGGCTATGTCCATAGCCGTAAAGCAGAGTTAGTGGCACGTCATGGAAGATTAGGCCCAGAGAGGAATACACGCCCCCAAGTAGAAGAGAAGCAAGAAGCATCTAAATTGTAATACTCAGAAGGTATTCCGGGGCCTTTTTAGAACTAAAAATAATATGATTTTGTGGTTGAATATTTGGGGTTTGAGGTGGCTTTGTTTTTTGTTAAAATAAACCTGCAAAAAGATCATGCCTTTCACTACAAATCTCCTAATGCATCAATAGAAAACTGCTGCAATGAAAAATTTTCACCTTAATCAGGTCAGTTTGTTTGGGCAGACTGCTGAGTAAATACCTACGCCACATTATTTGTATCGCAGCTCTTTCTCCACAGCTAAGAAAAATCAACACAGACACATAAGCCAAGTCAAAAAATACGCATTCTCTTTAACAAATAAGCATTAAAAAAAATTACATGTTTTTTCAATTAGTGATCTGTACATTTTACACATCCGAAAATTAAACCAGTTATTTTTGTCTCTCTGGATTTTAAATCAACTCCCATCACTCTAACAGGCTGTTAACAGAGGGAGTGTCCTTGATGTAGCAGAATTGATTTCTAAAATGTTCATGCAGTAGTACAAATCCTAAGGCTAAGATCTTGTTTTCTGAAAATCTTGCTCAGAAAGCCAGCACATATACTGGAATGGGCAGCTGTCCATTACCATGATTTATTGTCCCTGTTTAACCTCTCCCCTCCACAACCTTGGTGGAAAAGTTTCTAACTGTTTGAATATCTCCTCTTCCCTGAAAAAAAAAACCAGTCAGAACAAGAGAACAAAACAAATATTTGTGTTGGCTATTTTAGAACAGAGACTGGGAAAAAAACATTGCCAGTGGTAAAATTATTTGGATTTTTTTTTATTGAGATGAATTACTGAGCACAAGATTTGTCAGGTAACTGCAACTCCGGTGGCAGCGGAAACCCGCTTGTACTGCTCTCTTCAACACTGTGCTGGTACCTGACAATTCTGTAGGTATTCATAGACTGAGTACCATCTTGAACAGAATTTCTTTGAAATTCCTTAACATAACATTATCTGAGCACTATTATGAGATTTGTTGCTGTTCTTTTGGTAAATACAATATGTAGTTCTGCTGTCAGAGAGGGAAGTAATAGCTTTGTACGCACATGAGATGATACCCTTCAAAACAAAATTCTATTTCCTTTTCTGTCCTATGACCCAGGATCCTGCCTTGCTGTGAAGTTGACACAGCAGTTAAGTACTCAATCACATACAAATTCCTCACTAATCTCTCCTGAATCTTTCTGACACACACGGGAGTGACATTTCAGCTAAGTTTTATTGGTCAAACTTAGGTTCACTGAGATGTGGCTGAAGTAAATGGATGTATTTATCACAGAAGAGATTTGGTGGGGTTTTTTTTTCATTCCCACAGCAAAAAAATGACACTATTCAAAATAGCTGTGACCATTATATTTAAAAAAAATATTCTTTTTTCATTACCTCATTATTTTAAATGTATTTCATAATTTACTTGTAGGGGAAAATGGAATTATATGTAGAAACCACAGGAGAGTCATAATTCAGGTCACATTTGTGCAGCTCACCAGCTAATCCGAAAATCTAAATCTACTGAGACTTCCTAATATCTTCTCAAAATTGTGTGTAATATTACTTACGAAGAGGCTTAATCTAAAAGGAAGATTTTTATATACCAAAAAATATCTTCTGCATTGTCATCTACTTGTCCTGTCATTTCACGCCTATTGCTAAAAAAATTCTACATTAACAGCCAAATCAGGTTTTGACCCATCTGCTGCCTTCTCCCTGTAACTGATTAATAGCTAATGTATACTCCTCTACTGGACTGGCTAAAAAATGCTATGGCACCAGTAAAGAACATAACAAGCTTGACCATAACATGCTTTCTCCTTCTGCCAACTACTTTGTCATATAGTGACAGATTATTAAAGTAAGTGAAACAGCAGGAAAATAAATGAAATTTTATCTCTTTTCATTCCCAGTATTCTACTGAAATTTCCTACTCCTGTTAATGACTGTAGTGGATGAAAATAGGAAAAATCTGCCTGCCACTGAGAAAGAAATTGAGAAGCAAAGGAGACCGGGTTCAGCTACTGGTCATGCCCTAGATCAGTGACTCTGGCTTACTTCCCACGTTTCACAGTGGTTGTAAAAAAAATGTTTGCTTCCTTTGGCCTTGAATGTATTTGACGAATTTTAGTTGCAAGCTCTTTGGGGCAGAGTCTGCTGCTGAATATGCTTTTCCAGAGTTAATGAAACACAGCCATGTTATATGTTGAGACCTGACAAAAAGCCAAGTAATAAGTAGTTGCCAAGGAACTTTCTCCACGCAACAATTTAATTCTAGGAAAGACCATTTTCCTGAGCACTCAGTACAGTACCTGTACATTTGCAAATCACCAGAGAGCCAAAAGAAAATCTAATAATACTTCAAAAGACAGAAATAAAACCTGAGTCCAGTGGCAAGAGGCTGTTAGAGAAATACTAGGCACCTGGACAAATCCCTGCATCCTTCAGTTTCTAAGCAGTTTCATCTTCCAAAATATTCTGCCCTTCTTTTTATACTGCATGAGTATCTCCTAAACAGCTTTAACAGTTCAGTTAAAAAAGCCACCACTGTGAGAAAATGATGCACCTGGTAAAAGTACTTTAAGGAATATCGACCCTGATCTGCAACCCTTTTCTCACACAAATAATCTTCATAGCTTTGATTATGACATGAGTAGGATTATTTATGTAAGAGAGAAGCAAGGTAGGCACAGGAACTTTAGAATTTCACTAGCATAGTAAAGCATTGTAAAACGACAATAAAAATGGCGTTTAGGCTCTCTCAAGTTATGTCTATTCTGTATTGCAGAAAAGGGACAGTAACCTGAACAAGTAGGTTTTATAAAGCTGCAGCCAGCAACTAGTGGGACCTTGTAAGAAGAGATCCCAGGCCTAACCTGAATGAATAACCATGTCAGAAAGAAGGTACTTGAAATAAGCAAGGTCCACATGGAATGCCAAAGGTACTGTCCACAAACTAAAACCATCTGAGGCGTCTGAAAGTACAAAGATAAAGTTTGAACTGCCAAGAAACCAACCGAGTTATATCTTAAAAAGAATATGAAAACAAATAATAAAAGGCTCTTTGGTAGTATAAATAAAAAAAGACACGCAACAATGCTGTGCCACTGTGAAGAAAGGATGGAGTAGAGATTAAAGACAACACAAGGAAAGGCCCTGAATAAGTATTTTTCCGCAGCTTTCAATAAGAAGTTTTAAGTTGAATTTAGAGACAAAAATTGGGTGAATAATGAGAATGTGGGTATGCAAACAGAAACTACCACAGCTAACACAAAAGCTTGACTCAAAAAGTTACATGCATCAAGCTTGAAATCTGGTTAATCACCGTCTCTGACTTCTAAAGATTTCTGACACATGTAATGCTGATCCAGCATTACAAAGATTTTTAATAGCACCAGCAAGTTGGAAGTGAAACTGACAAATAGTAAATATGATTTCTCTCCTTAAAAAAATGTGAAGAAAAATAAGAGGAGAAGGCAGTTGGGAAATTACAAGCTATTTCATTTGACCTTATTAGCATGAAAGGCCTTAAAATACATTTAGAGGGAGACAATATATAAAGACATAGAGCTAAACAAAAAATGGGACAAAATGCAACAGCAATTTACCAAAGAGACAACATACAAACTATCTATATAGTGTTCTTAGATGAGGTGAGTGATTTTCTGAACAGATGAAGTGTAACAGATCTCATCTTTCAGGACTTTTGGAATGCATTTGACATCCTGTTATAGACTATTAAGGAATCTGAGGACTAATAAGAAGACTTTTTTGGTGGTTAAAAAACAGCTAAAGAAGAAGAAGTAGCTGGTAAGTGCCATTGAGAAGAGATGTATCAACTCAACTGAGACCAGCAGTGAGGGTCTTCAGGATCCATCCTGGGGCTTCTGCTGTCCTTTCATAGCTCTTGACCATCGTGACCCATCGTACCTCACCTGAACTCCTACACACATTCAAGAATGATGACTTCAGATGGGGAAAAGTGCAAACAATAGCTTCTAAAGTGAGTGAAGGAATGGAGATCCTCCATCCAAAGATACTAATAGAGCTAAGTTGTTTAGCCTAGAAATAAAAGAGGTAAGGCTATAACTACTGCCTAGAAATGCCTTGAGGAAGACACCTCCAGATGGGAGAACTGTTAAGTTAATGACCAAAATAGCATGGGGGGGG
>Ga0065711_1046154_pt1 | contig 13054 bp, 10 predicted proteins | sample Hoacrofraction12_FD_59098 | JGI IMG/M metagenome (GOLD analysis project Ga0065711, IMG submission 59098) | Hoatzin crop microbial communities from Cojedes, Venezuela - Epithelial fraction 12 v2 (version 2) | ecosystem: Host-associated > Birds > Digestive system > Esophagus > Crop | place... | reverse complement strand
GCCGCGGCGCCCCGCAGAGGTGCGGCTCGGTGGTCTCAGGGCGGGTGGCGGTTTCCCCCGAGCAGCCCTCCTCCCTCAGCCCGTGCGGAGGCGAGCAGCCCGAGGGCGGTCTGAATTCCGGCGGGGCCGTCAGTGGGAAGGCAGGGCGGGTTTGTTTTTAAAGTGAGTATCATTTTAAAGCGTATAAATTGCTGGGTATGTCACAGCGCAAAGCATGAGAAGCCAAGTTCAGGCGTTCTCGGCAGCTGCTGCCTGCCGGCACCAGGAGGGTCACTGATCACAGGCCAGTTAGGGGGCTGCTGGAGGGCTGAGCGGCGTGCGGGTCTCCGGGAGCGCGAGCGGCAGAATCTGACACGACAAGGTAATGACTTTTCCATTTGCCGAGGCACTCCCGCGACGGCTGACGCTAACGAGGCACCGCAGAAGAGCTGTCGGTGTGATTAGCCGCACGAAGACTGTGCCGCAAGAATGCAAAGCAGCTGGATCAACCACGTCATAAAACGACTTTGAAAGTCCGGTTAGGTTCCTTAATTAATAATAGGTTAAAAAACATTCATTTTCAGGGTAAGTGGTGAAGGAACCATTAACCTTCATCTCCAGCGGATGAGGTCAGGACGGCGAGGAAGATTGCGTCCCGTCTTCCTTCGCCCGCCCCTGCGTCGCTCACCACCCACCGCCGGTGAATCACGGCCTGTGCCGGTGGAGCGCAGGGAGCTGCCAGGTGGAAGCGACGCGCCAATCCATCTCACCCTTTCAAGACAGCTCTCCCGTTAGTCACAAAGCAGAACAAAATCAGTCCTTTTTAGGGCTGAGCAGCTGTTCTCGGCGTTTCCGACCACCTTCCCACCTAACACTGATGGCTTTGAAACATTTCATGCGAATGTTTGACCTGAAGAGGTGAGAAACCCACTCTGGTTCTAACCTGCGGTGGGGGGATTCAGACCATCTTCCAGGCAGCCGATTTTCTGGATGTCCCTTGTTCCCGGGGAGCCTCTCACATCGCTGGCCACGCTGCTTGAGGCGGATGTTCCCTCCTGGGAAGAGGGAAGTTTTAGAGATGCTGTATCTTTCTGTGAAAACTTCTGGCTACAGCAAACTGACGTGGTCTTTAAAAAGAAAATCAAAATTTGCTGGCAGAGCCCACAAATGGGAAATTATGGTTTCTTGCGTCGCACAGCTATGATTTATGTGGGATGCCACTGTAACTTCGTAAAGGTACAAACAGCCTGCCTCCGTGTTGACCGTTTCTAAGGCAGGCAGTCACCAGCTACAGCTCCCCAGACAGCCTCCAGAAATCATGTGCTTCTTAGCAAGAGCAGTCAGTAAGACAAGGGTTTTTTCCTTAAAGCAATTTTCTCTAAGAACAAAGTATCATCCTTGTTTTGTTAGTTGTCTTATTTCGGGAGGTTTCATCAAACAGTACTGGCAGTTGTGGGTTTGTTTGCGTTTTTTCCCCCGGACCTGTAAATAATACCAGATTTCTCCCAGCCGTATTGGGACAATTCATCCCTGATACTTGTGCACATCAGAGGCAATAACTATTCGAACCGCTGTAATTTTTTTCCTTTTTGCTGTTTGTGTACCTCTGTGTTGCCCGTAATACTACTGAATAATAAAAAAGGTGATCTAGAGATAGGAAAGGTACTGACATTAGACGTATCTGATGTCAGGACTGACAGCAGGTATTAGTACAAGTTCCCTAGAAACCAGCCTCCATAGGGTCGTGGAAACCATGGAGGAGTCCTTGAGGAAGTACGAGATGGTGATGATGAAAGACACCTGTCCTGGAGGAGCTGAGGAAGAAAAATGGTTCACTGGAGAGAGGAGGCTGGGATTCCCAAGTCAGAAGGGCACGACAGAAAATACAGGAGAGAACTCTGTGGTTACAAGACTACAAATTAATTTTTGCATGTTTCTTACCGCATTCCCAAATGTGTCTTTCTTTTGGGAGTATCATCCCAATGTCTTTGAAAATTTAGCCTCTAAAGGCTATCTGTAAAGGCATGGTGATTCGAAGCTCCAACTGAAGTTGGTGAGAACTGATGAATGCCACGAAAAATCTAGGTCTAAGCCACCTAATGTCGAAATTCCACAGCATGTGGTCAGTTGCCCTGAGTCAAAGCTTGCCATGAATGAAAGTCTAATGTTGTAAAGTCTGCTACCAACTCAGCACCTATCCATGGGCAAGACAGTCTAAAATGGTAGGACATAGCTACGACAGAGTTCGAGGCATTTCGTGAGATACACATAAAGCATTTCTGTTGGTCAAGATTTTTCACACACATCAGTCCAACTCTTCACCTCCCACAAAAAGTACTATTAAAATACTATTAAAAATACCACTAATGTCTGACTTCTGTAGATGTGTATTTGGCCCATACCTTCTGTGGATTCTTGCCTCACAGAAAGCAGCCGGGCATGAAGGCAGCAAGCCTCGGACCACTGAAAAAGTTGCAATGGTTGAGATGTCTTTGCAATGAAAGGCAGGACATCTGACAGTTAGCTAATAAAATACTTTCAAGGGTGAGCAAGCAATTGATCATTTTTGCTGCCGAATGTGTCATCACATTTGCTGGCTGGTGCTATGCGCGTTGACTATTAATGCCCCTTCTGGACGATCACGCTGAAGCTCAGGGCCTGCTTCTGCCTCATCTGAAGGCAGATGAGAGCCTGTGTATGAGCGTACCTGAGTTTGAGCCCTGGATGGACAGGGTGGGGTGGCCGCAGCAGAAAGCATGGCTTAGTATTTTAGCCAGGTGGGTGTAATGAAGGTTGTATCTCGAGCAGTCTTTAAGTAACATTGCTTGCGATCGGGATAGCTTGGCTGTGTTGTTGAAAGTGGAACTGCGGCAGCACGACTCTCAGCAGAGATTAGCCACATCATTATTCACACAGCTTCTTTGGATTTGTGACATTAGCAGTCAAATGAAGTGTTGTTATGTTTGGTGTCAGTTGCTGTAGTTGCAGAATAAACACACTCTTAGCCAAACAGAGAATTTGCTGCTGTTCTCATTGTACCTACCAGCAAAGTGCCTACTGAGGCTACTGATGGCAGCCTTTTGCCCCAAGGAGCAGGAGTTCCCTTCTCTGCAAATAGCATAGCGTGAAGTGCAAGTATTTCAATGTTCATTACTAGAAAATGAAAACAATAAAAATAAAACAACATTCACAGAGTACTTCCATTCATTTCCATAGTGGTGACTTCCGTCTGCTTTATGTACAGTAGAAACCACAAACGACTCTCATGGTGTTCTTTCATTTGTGGATTTTAAGTTTTACAGAGGGATTGCGTTGCCTGAACACATGACAATACATTGCAATGAAAGGAACAGCCTCATTTTATGACATCTTTTCCATTTTTGAGAGTTACAGTGAGAGAGAATTTTAATGGGTTGATCTCTTGGCATATTTTTTCCATGTGTTTTTTAAAAACATCTTGTTCCCTTCTCGATGCATTTGCTTCAAAGAGATTCTGTATTCTTTTACTCAAGCTGTTCCGTTTCCTTAGTTGAGATACTCGTGTTCTGTTTATTGTACTTACTCAGTGTCACGCCTTCACACAAATAAACATACGCACACAAACAAACAGAGTCTTCCAGTCCAGGGTGCCTTTGATGCGCTGAAATAATTTACTCCCTGGAAGAGGATAATCTTTAACGCAACGGTTATCTTGCTACTCCAGTGTTCTGGTGTCCTGACAGTGGTCATCAGTGGAATAAGAGTTACTGAGGAAGCATCTGACACCTTTGTGAGCTTGGTGCTCCAGCACAAGACACTCAGCTTGGTGTTGAGACTGGAGATGCACAGAACAGCTGGGAACAGCTAGCGCCTGAGATTCCTGCAGAACATACCTGATGCTGTGCGGCATTTACTGCACAATGTGTTTTTTGTAGTGCTATAATGGAAAGCGTTTGAAAGGAGCCAGCCTCTGTTTATGAGAGTGATTATTTATTAGTGTGTGTTAGTGCTCACATGTATGTGAAGTGCTTCAGAGAAGACTGAAGTAGCTCAAACAGATTCAGTCATCTGAGGTGGGCGTGCAACTGTGTGGCAGAGCAGGAAGCTTGTAGTAAGGCTCGGGTTATGGCATGTGTGTATGCACAGACGCATAGCGTATATGTTTGAAACACTCGGCGGCTGAGACAGCCTTTTCCATTGCTCCACTGCACTATTTAAAGCCTGACCTTGCATCCATCTGCAGGGTGAATAACTCTATGAATATTTGTCACCATCACTGTGAGTTAAGGTCACTTAGCGACACATAGGATCCGTCTTCAATCTCTTGCAGGTAATTATTATATTTTTATTGTTTAAAAGAATTATTGTGAGTCTTGCTTTGCCTGTGTTTATACGATGTTTGAAATTCTTGTATATACCAACCATTAAAACATGAAGTATTATGAATCGCTTCATTTACTGCTGAAATGGAGATCGTGACTAGTGACAATATGGAGGAAAAGAAGATCATACCTATCTGAAGTTGCAGATTTCTGTGGCAGAAACAATGGCATTTCTCTGTTTGGATTTTGCTAGGACACCAAATTAATGCCTCTGTGGTAGGTTAACCCAATGAAAATAGAGTAGGATGGTGAGAAACAAAGACAAAGCTGCACCCCCTCCCCCTTCCCAGACTCATCCTCACTGCTTCCTCCTGACTCTTCTACATTCCCATGCCCCTGGGCAGTGCAGAAGGAAGGGCGATAGATGTTGCAGTCAGTTCATAACACATTGTCTCTGCCACTCCTTCCTCCTCATGCTGCTCCTCTGCTCCTCTGCTCCAGCGTCCCTCCCATGGGGTACAGTCCTTCACGAACTGCTCCAGCGTAGGTCCTTCCCATGGGCTGCAGTTCTTCAATAGCTGCTCCAGCATGGGTCCCTTTCACAGGGTGCAGTCCTTCAGGAACAGACTGCTCCAGCATGGGTCCCCCGTGGGGTCACAAGTCCGTCCAGAAAACCTGTTCCAGCGTAGGCTCCTCTCCATGGACGACAGCATGGATATCTGCTCCATCATGGCCCTCCATGAGCTGCAGGGGAACGACTTCTGTCACCATGGTTCTCACCACAGGCTGCAGGGGAATCTGTGCTCCAGCGCCTGGAGCACCTCCTCCCTCTCCTTCTTAACTGACCTTGGTGTCTGAAGAGCTGGTTCTCGCACATTTTTCTCATTCCTCTCTCTCACAACTGGTGCGCAGCACTTTTTACCCTTTCTTAAATATGTTATCACAAGGGCACCGCCAGCATCACTGATGAGCTCAGCTTTGGCCAGGGTTGGGTCCGTTTTGGAGTTGGCTGAAAAAGGCTCTGTCCAAGATGAGAGCAGCTCTTGGTGGTTTCTAACCACTGCAGCCCCCCCAGCTACCTTGTCATGCAAACCCAAGCCTCTTATTCTGAACTGGTCCTGAAAATGTACCTCTGCTCTGGATACCTGTTGGCAGAATACTACAATTCTGTATCACAGAATGCTTATTTTAATTTTTAAAACAGCCCTCTTGCCCATATGGGTAAGAGCATTTCAGGGAAGTAGTGGGATCATCCTGGCATAGAAAAAGACTTTTTTCCTGCCTAGCAATACAGCTATTGCCCTTAAAAATCTCTGTATTGGGCAACAGTTCTCTTTTTTTGTAATGTGAATGGATTATTCCACATCCATAGCAATAAGAGTCCTCAGTTCTACATGTCCTAGGGTCTCGCTGCCTCAGACACAAACGTGCTCTTTATGGGATCTTCAGTTTAGATCTCTGCCCGAGTGTATCCACCTTTGCTCTGCGCAGATGGAGACTGGTGCATGTTAATGACCCCCGTATGACTAAAGTTCTTGAGAGGCATTATATACAGCCTGCACTTACCTTCTGGCTGCTGCTGTTAAAATGTCAGCAGTGCCCCAGCTGCTGGTTTATAGCAACCTTGAGGTATGCCTGCACTTGGCTTTCTCACATCGAGGACTGCAGTTACAATGCAGAGGAGCCGAGCTCCTGGAAATACAGCGTAAACATAAACCTCAGAGTTGGGTTCGGAAACCTTCTCATGAGGCTCATTCTGCAACAAATGTTGCAATCCTTTATTCTGTGCAACTAATTTTTTAGCAATAATGAACACGGTTCCTCACTTGAGCATTATCCGCAACGTAACAGTGTCACCACGCAAGAGGCATACGCCTGAAGGTGAGAATGTGAGAGACTGTAACTCCTTACACTTCAAAAATTTATCTGGACACTTGGAGGAGTTAGGGCACTTCTGTTTTCCAAGAAATCCAAAATCCTAAGACAGCCTGCAGGGTTTTTCAGGGCATTTTTGAAGTTGTTTATGTGGGTAACTTCTCTCGGACTTCTGTACCGGCTTCCAGACCCACTGGTCTCATGCTTTTTCTGCAGCGGTGTTTTTTTGTGAGTGAGAGAGCAAGGTATTTCAGGGTCATGAAAGGAGTGAATAGAAAACAAATTTTTCCATTTTACTTTTTACGAATTTGTTCAATAAACTACCTTCCTGTAGCTGGTGGTAGTTTGCAGAGGTACTCATGCCAGCTGCATTAAAAAAAAAAAAAAAGTCTGGTTGCTGGAAACTGGAGTTTTCAAAAGAAGCAGAAGAGCTCGTCAAGGCAACAGCTGCCACCTCTCCAGCTCTTCTTCTCACTATGGAGATTTGTTCTTTAGTTTCAGGGGTCCACGTTCCTTCCAGCTCCCTGGAATATCCCCTTGCTCTATATGAACCTGCAGAAATGCCTTTCTTTTTCCACGGGTCCTACAGGATGATGAACCACTCGGCTGGGATGAATCAGAAAAATACCCACAAGGGCCACAGGGACAGCTGTATTTTCTTGAGGTTTGATACTTTATTGACTTAATTTACTTTAAAATAGTTTCTTATTGCTTTAACTTAAAAAAAATAGCAAGAACAGCAACATGACAATTCTTATTAATCCAGTCATTACTCCTCATGATAAATACAGACCAGAAGCTAGCTGTACTGGTTTAAAAAGCCAAACCCGAACTTTGTAACTTGCTCCTTAAAGTTGCCTCCTCGTCTGCTTTCCAACAAAGCTTCTGTTTCCATCTTTCGTTCGGCCACGAGATGGCAATAACTCGCAGACAAACTGCTGAACCAGCCAGGCAGCGGTTTGAAACTGCCTCCCTTCCCGAGCTTTTCCCTGCGCTCTCCCCCCTCCCCTTTTGTTTCAATATTTAATTGCATTTATTTCGGAATTACTAGGCAACCCACCCCCAGATGTGTAATTTAAAGGTGATGTGCTTGCAGTGAGGTTTTCAGGATCTGCTCAGCAGAGCACCATCATGTGATGCTGGGGTAAGGTGGAGTTCGGCTTTAAGGGGGAGTCTCCAGCCTCCCTCACCAATCTTTAGGATCTCAGCTGGAGGAATACCAGAGGATCCTTTCCCTTTCCCCACTCCTTCTCCATCCAGCTTCCCGAGCCGGCCCTTGAGCACACCAAAGACGGGCAGAGCAGTTGCAAGGTGAGTTTCCCCTGCGGTTGCTTTCCCATGACTGTGGGTGGTTGGGTGCCGGTCAGGCTGGTGTTTGCTTGCTCTTTAGGTGCAGATGGCAAGATCCCAGGGAGGGGTAGGCTCCAGGGTGGACTTGCGAGTGGCTAGGTGAACCATCGGCTTGGGCTGACAGCATTTTGTCCTTCCTTTTGAAGAGCTCCAATAGTTTTACAGTGCATTTCCAGTCACCTCACAGCATCTTATTTCACCCTTTCTGTCTGTCGGTGCTAAACTTTTGACCTAAATCCTCCTGGAGAGTCGGAAGGGTGGGCTCTCCCCACCCCGTGCCAGCACCCAGGATGGGGAGGGATCTCCCTCCTGGCTTGGGAGCTGATGGGATAGGGGACAGGGAACAGCGCAGCTGTCCAGGAGATGCAACCTCATCCCCTCCTGCTGTCTGGTCCATTCTGGAGAGGCGGGCAGGGAGGAAGGGCTCCTTGTCACTTGCCAGCAGCGCTCAGTTTCTGAGCTGGTTCCCAGCCATGCTCTTAGGTTGCATCTCTGCTATGGGGAGAGGCGAGGGAAGAAGGAGCAGTGGCATTTTCTGGTTTCGAGTTTGATATTTAATAAATAAGCAAGAGCAGAACTTGGCTAAGGGAAAATTAAAACCAAGAGCCTGAAACCTAGGCCACCTCATTGCTGGGTGCAGCTTGGTCCCAGCTGGTGAGAAAACCTGCCCAGTTGTCTGCTTTCAGGACATGGGTCCTCACCCACTCTGCTCCTGACATCGTCCTGGTAAGTCCCAGGGCTGGACTGCCCACCTCGTGCTGTACGAGTGGTGGTGGAGATCATGATTAAATCCAGTCGTTGATTTTTCGACATGGGTTAAAGTCACACTGCTGGAAATTGAGGAGTCCTGACTGCATCCCCCGCAATGCTTGCCCTTTGGGTAAAGCACCTACTTCTGGCTCTGGATGAAGCGATGCTTCAAGAAGCCCTGGGGGGGTGGGATGTTCTTTATGGGATCCTAAACTGGACTACGTGATCTGGGGAGACCTTTATTTAGTACTAGAATTAGTATTTAGAATCACAGAATCACAGAATCACAGAATGGTAGGGGTTGGAAGGGACCTATGTGGGTCATCTAGTCCAACCCTCCTGCCGAAGCAGGGTCACCTGCAGTAGGCTGTAGAGGACCTTGTCCAGAGATTCTTGTTTCTACTAGATGGAATGAGCATTTTTTCTCTAGAAAGCCTATTTACTAACTGTAATGCCAAGAGAAGCCAAAGTAAAAGCGGAAAGATACTTTTCTGTTCAACAGGTCTTTTACATTATTTTTCAGGACAAGAAGCCTTTGGTAGGAATTCTGTAAATCCTGTGCGCCCCATTCTACTTTCAGTGATCAATAGGAGGAATATTTATGGTGAGACCTTACTGCATAGAGCTGTTGTAGGTCAAGACCTAGACCTTGTATGTAACATAATAAAAGCTGGCGGAAATGTAAATGTTCAGGATTATGCTGGTAAGTTGCAATTATATTATAATACTATTTTCAAAGCAAGTATCTACATATAACTAACAAAAATGCATATTATGAGTTTGTGCAGTGGTCTGCTAGTTAGTAGATTATTAAATTTTCATTGGTTTAACTTGGTAGTTGTTCATGAGAAAATATATAGATATGTGTATAAAAGTACATTAAAAAAGCAAATTTTGTGGAAAAAGTAAGGACTTGAAGAATTACAAAGTGATGCAATTAAGTTTCCTTAGCCTTGTTGAACAATGTTGTGCACGCTTATCACAAAACAGTCTTTTAATTAAATAATCAGTATGATGGTTTTTAAAGATTTGGGTTTTGATCCATTTCAGTGGCCAATTTGAGACGCCTGGACTCTGATTTTGCCCCTTTCATCTTAAAAGAATTTGTAGCTGCATAATTTAGCACTATTTTGATTTTGTAGAGTTGTATGTACTAGCAATTCACATTATCCAACTTCATGTGTGATAGTCTGTGTCAAAGACTTTGCCACACCCTAAAGTATGAATTGATTGTTTCAAACATAAGACTGTTCCTTATTTTGTAGTTCCTTGTCTCATTGTTTGGGCTCTGATAAACTCCCATAAGAAAAGAGGGAATGGTTTCACAGACAGCTGCCTGTTTTGTTAGAAAACTTTAATTCATTCTTAGAGTGTTTCCATCCTGTGCAGTGGCTTGGATTTCACAGCTGTTCTGTGGGAATGAAAAACAAATGTGTTCTGCAGTGAAAGGCTATTGCATAATGCAGGCATATAACAAACCAATATTAAGGTAGAGTTTCTCTGTCTTCTGCAATGTACTGAGGGATAGATTGTGTCAGCAGCAAATTTCAGACTTTTACAGTATAGGACTCTGGCATTTGAGGTAACAGAGTGACTCGTAATGTGTGTCAACTTGTGCTAGAGGGTGGGTGAGAAAGTATTTTTTAGTTTGGTTTAAAAGCCACCTGCTGACAACAGAGAAAACTTCATAGTGTTGAGTTCAACTGCAGCCTCTGTGGGCAAGTGTACTAAAATTGGCACGTTTTGCCAGACCACTCCTTCTTCATCCACCAGACTCTGACTGCTATTTTTTAGTGTGAAAGGAGTACAACTGCACAAGTTATGTTTTACTTGAACTCCTTGAAGAGATGTGAGGCCATGCTTCTTTCTTTTTGAGTGAGGGAGATGTGATCAGAAAGAAGTAGAGTTGTTAGACCTGTGCCATTTTGAAATGCACTTTCATCTCAGTCTCTTTGGGAATCATTGTTCTGATGATTATATTCTTCTTCTATGCCTTTTCTCTTCCTTTAAAACCCTCCACCAGTAATTATCCATGTCTTAGCCCAGTATTTTTCCTTCTTCCTGTGCTTCAGTACTCTGCTTCAGTACCTTACTGAGTTCTTGGGTTCTAGGTTTTTTTCCTCCTTTTTATTTCCTGGACATCAGCACGTAGGATATGGATAGCAGTTTGAGTCTTGATTCACAGTGCCTTGAGGGAGCTGACAAACAGTTGCAATGAAACTTGTATTTCTCCTTGGTCTGGAGCATGCACAGTGTCCTTGGAGAATCATGTTGCTAAACTCTAATGATTATCAGTTGAACATGTTGCAGGTTCAATTTTTCAAGGGCTTATTAGTGTATCAGATACTTTTTACTGAGGGAGAATTAGGTGCTTTCTCCTAAGTGAACATTTTTTGTCCTCCACTTAACAGATTTCAAGCTTTTGCTCCAGAATATGGAGTTACTAGAGTTTCTTAATGGAATAGGCTTTATAAAATGCAAGTAAAATGTTTTACAGATGATACTGTTAAAAAAAATTAATCTTGAAGCGCTGTCAACGTTAGGCAATGTAGTTGAAACTTAGTTGAGTTTCAAGCATTCAGGAACAAAGCCTAAAGGCACAAAATATTTGGAGAACGTGATGCAACATCCTGTGCCCATAATAAACCAATTCAGTACACATATACAATGTTCTGGGTTAGGTGGTGTGTAAGAGAGCCTCAAGAGTTTCTCTTTCCAAAGAAGCCAAGATTATTTTGCTCAATGGCAGCAGAACAGTCTTAATAAGCTTAATTCACATATTAATTCACGTACTTAGTGTGTAAATTAGACCCAGACAACTTTCTGATGTTGGAAGATGGTTGTAGAGTAAGGCTGTCCATCAAAATGGCCTTCCGGAGGGAATCCTGTTTTGAGAGCTGGAAGATAGGAAGTGGAAGATCCTCTGACTTTTTGCTTTACATTTCTCGCTCTGCAAAAAACTCACATACTGAGTATTGAAGGAACTGATGCAAGGCTATGCTAAACCCACTTCAAACGCTTACATTCCATCTTTTATTTTTCCTGAACACCTCCTTCAGGGGGTAGAATTGTTCTGTGGATCGTGAAGCTTATAGCTTGGTTTATTTAATATAGCTGGGAATGGATATGGGGTGTCAGTAAGGATTTTTCATTGCTTTAGTTGGAAATTCCAACCATCCTTGAATAGTCTCAAAAAACATTTTTGTCTGGCAATAAAGACTCCCAAGGTTTTAATTTGTCTCTTCTTTCTTACTTAACCCTCTTTAGCATGGCTGTGTAAATTACAGTGCCACGAAAAATTATCTTGTTCTTAAAATAGCAAATATGTTCTGTTCGGGAAGAAATTACTAAGATATGGGTAGAAGAATTTTTATTCTTTCATAGCAGAACTATCAAATCAAAGACTAATGTTGTTACAGCAGCACCTGGTTCTTCAGCAAGTGCAAATTTTGACCAAAGAGTGAGATCTCCAAACCCTTGTGACTTTTTCATAAATATTTCTTCATACAATGTATTGTAAAATGTGTTGGTTTTTACCCTTTCAGTATAGTCTCTGAAGTATATATCAAATAGACAACTTAAAACTTTTTATAAATTGTTTCACCAAAATGCGAGATACAGGCTTTTCTTTTTCATAGGCTGGACTGCACTACATGGAGCAAGTGTGGAAGGCTTTTATGGGATAGCGAGTGAGCTTTTAAAAGCAGGAGCTGATGTTAATGCTAGAGGAAATGAGCAGATAACACCTCTGCAAGATGCAGTTAAAGAAGGCCATTATAAGGTACATTCCAAATTGAAGGCAAATTATGGCTTAGGAGTACAAATGATTGTAGTTGGGTCCAGAAGGTCATGTAATCTTTTTGTAAGCGGCTGGTCTTTTCAGATTACGAGTAAGTTCAGGAACTTGCAAGTCCTTTCTTCCCAATTTCTGTTAAAACCATTCCGTGCTTCAGAAGATTTGTCGAAAAGCAGAAACTATTTTTCTGTTTGGGAGAATGGCCACAGTACTGAGGATTGGATTGCTACTGTTTAATACTACTTGTTCTACTTATTTTGTGATCACTTTGCAGAAGAATTTGTGACCTGAGCAGTCTTCTCTATATAATCGTAGAATCATTAAGGTTGGAAAAGACCTCTAAGATCATCAAGTCCAACTGTCCACACGTCACCACCATGCCTACTAAACCATATCCTGAAGTGCCACATCTGCACGTTTTTTGAACACCTCCAGGGATGGTGACTCCACCACTTCCCTGGGCAGCCTGTTACAGTGCTTGGCAGCTCTTTCAGTAAAGAAAGTTTTCCGAATACCTAATCTAAACCTCCCCTGATGCAACTTAAGGCCATTCCCTCTTGTCCTATCACTGGTTACTTGGGAGAAGAGACCAACATCTGCCTCACTGCGACCTCCTTTCAGGTAGTGGTAGAGAGCAATAAGGTCTTCCCTCAACTTCTGCTTCTCCAGACTAAACAACCCCAGCTCCCTCAGCTGCCCCTCATAAGCCTGGTTCTCCAGACCCTTCACCAGCCTCTTTGCCCTTCTCTGGACGTGCTCCAGCAGCTCAATGTCTTTCTTCTAGTGAGGGACCCAAAACTGAACACAGTACTTGTGGTGCGGCTTCACCAGTGCTGAGTACAGGGGCACGATCACCTCCCTGCTCCTGCTGGCCTGATCCAAGCCAGGATGCTGTTGGCCTTCTTGGCCACCTGGGCACACTGCTGGCTCATGTTCAGCCGGCTGTCGACCAACACCCCCAGGTCCTTTTCCTTCAGGCAGCTTTCCAGCCACTCCTCCCCAA
>Ga0065711_1046153_pt1 | contig 13054 bp, 6 predicted proteins | sample Hoacrofraction12_FD_59098 | JGI IMG/M metagenome (GOLD analysis project Ga0065711, IMG submission 59098) | Hoatzin crop microbial communities from Cojedes, Venezuela - Epithelial fraction 12 v2 (version 2) | ecosystem: Host-associated > Birds > Digestive system > Esophagus > Crop | place... | reverse complement strand
TTGATTTCTAGTTTCTCATTAGTACAGGATATAGCTCATTAGTACAGAACATAACTTTCTCACAGTAGCATCTTTACTCGCCACCTGCATTTCTTGGCGGACCATTCAGTCCCATTTCCTTGTGAATCTTTGCTTCCGTTCTTGTTTACTTTGGCTGTACTTTGCCACAGTCCTTGAGTCTTTCATCAGGGTGTCCTTCGATCACTGACTTTTGTCAAGCAAGGCCTACAGGCCCTGCTCTACCACAGCGAACCCCACAGTTTTCCCCACTCCTTTTTTTTCCAGAAAGATAGAAAGCCAAAACCAACTTTTTTAGCCCTTTCAATCTGACATATTAGGTGGCCACTAGCTGAGAGTACACACCTACATTAGTCTCATCCACATTTCTGCATTCTACCCAGATAACTCCTTTTGAGGCAAGAAATGGACTTGCAAGATTTCTGACAAAAATGCCGATGTTAAGGAACCTTATTTTTAAAAGAATAAAAATACGTATCTAACTTGTCAGAAGACTATTTTTGTTAAATATTAGTCTATCTCCATATAATTGTTATTTTCATGAAAGAAAGTATTGGACCACCCAGATTTTTTGTCTGTTAACATTGGTTTGAGTGTGTGTATAGAGTAGTTTCTGGGCCTCTTTCCAAATTATATAAACTTTTTCCTTAGAAGATCTGAAAATGGGCATAATTTACGATCACAAGGCATTTTCCCCATTAAAATGTTCCCAAGATTAGATCACGATTTGACACAACAAACAGAATTTATTTCTTTGGCTTTTTTTGTAGGGAATTCATTACAGACAGATTTCAGATGGGGGCACAGTTCACCAGTGAGAGTGATAGACTTCGAGCGTGGCTCTTTTGCTGCTTTGAGACTGCACACAGTGTCAATGGAGATTTGGTGGGATATTAAACTGATTTAGTGGGGGTTTATGCTCTTAAAGTGAGATGATAATATAAGGAGTTGCATGGACAAGATGATTCTAACATCCCACCTCACCTCCTGACTTATCTTTCGGAATCATTGTCCCCGTGTTATTTGCCCTTTGTTTCCTTGCCCAGCCATCCTCTCTGAAATGCAGGTGCTGATTCTGCAGTCAGGTCAGCATCATCCCTCTTCTTACTTTGCACCATAGATTGCATCAGAGGAGCCCTAAAAGTTTGCAGGCAAAAGTGAGTCAGTTCTTGACACAATCCCCTTAACTATATTTACATATTTATATTTTATTATGTTTACATTTGTTTACACAAATTCACATAGACACATTTTATATATTTTTATATACACTTGTGTGCTCAACTAGCAACATGTTTTTGTTACTGTTTCAAGCTGCATATGTGGTACTTTCAAACTGCAAATCAAATACCAGCCTGAATACTGTGACAGCTTCGCAGACAGGCTGTCTTGCTTTATATTTATAGTGGTATATGGCTTAGATACAGTTATGGAACTATGGCTATTACTATTAACTATCCCCTCATTATAGAAATATTAAAAAAAGCTGTAACACAAGTCCATAACAGGCAGCATCTGAACAGAAGCATAGTAGGTATAAAGAAATGGTTAGAATTTTCTATTGCAGTAGACATGTCATAATAAATTCTTTTGGGGACATAAGCTGTTGTCTAGGATTAAAAACATCAGAAATTTAGAGTCCATGATTGCCATAACTGCACGACTGTAGAAACAGCCTGGCAATGTAGATGACTAGAACTATGCTTACAACTTCTTCCTTCCACATCTGTGTACAGTTCACCATCACAAACAATGCATTCAAAACCAGTGGTCTGTACACCAAAGAGCAAACATGTCAGTTGATGGAAAGAGAGGGACATCCAGATGCTTTTCTGAAAGCTAGGCCTTTAGAATAATGAAAGTGAAGATTCAAGCTGTGGCTAAAGTCCACACTATTTACTCCTACTGCAAAGAGAAAATAGCCTTAAATACATAGTATTTTTATACATAGTATTATCATAGAGGACTATACCCATACAACAATGAAACAAAGCAACACCATCTCCTTTTGTGAGATTCACACCCATCAGCTTCAGCATGAGTTTGCTATTTTTGTATTTTCTAATGTCTTTCTGTTTGTATCTGTGAATAAGCTAATAAAAACAAAAATTAAAATACATGACACAAAATACTATTCTAAAGTATCACAATAAAATGAAAGCTGGCAAGACACAAGGCTAGAGAACACGAGTCGCATCAGGCCTACAGGGGAACAAAAGGCAGGAGATCTGTCTTTGTTGGCTTTCATTTACTTTAATGTTCTAACAAAGTCCCAAGCCTAATGAAGGGGCCTGCTTTTGGCTAGCTCTGCAGGACCTAACAGGATTGTAGATGTAGATGCGCTGTGGAGAGTTTCAGGCCAGGGTAGGCAGAAACTGTGGCAGTGATTTATGGGTGTGCTGCAGCAGGACTCCAGTATGGATCAGTGTGATTACAGCAGGGTCATGTTGTCGTCTGTAAAATATTCGAAGTGTAATTTACAAAGGCAAGCAGCTCAGACAAAGCAGGACCTAGCTTTCTGAGCGACACTTTTTAAAAAATTCCTCCCTTCCAGGGTGGAGAAAAAACCTGCCCATTCTGGAAAGATATCTATAGCATTTGGATTTTGATCTCTCTATTCAACTTTTCAAACACCATCTCCTCAAAACAGCATAGAAGACCTGCTGCAGTTAGTATCAAACGTAACATTCTTTGCTTAAAAAATACATTCTGATTTTTTTTTTTTAATTTTGAAATGAAAGTGCAAAAAGCCTCCAGGCAGTACAGGGAAAAATTCATTCCACTTTGATCGTTAAAGGTGATCTCTGCCTTCAACTCTGACCCTCCCCAGACCAATAGGCCTTTTTGTGTTATATAAAACCTTGTTTTCAAAAAAAATTTCCTTCTGTGGGTTCTAAGCCTTATCTGAGATGCATTGGTGAAGAATGGAGAAAATGCACTCACAACAGATCTTCATCAAAAATACTGATGGGAAGCCAGTAGCTGGTTTGTGAAGTCATTGAATGGCAATGAGTGAAAGGGACATGACAAGATATCCATTTTTTTAAAAGGATTTTACCTATCATTCTAAGTGACCTATAAACTAGGAGAAATCATTTAATCCATCACTGACAGGTGGTGACTATTGTAAGCACACAGTCATTGGATTTGTCTGTAATAGTTCATGGAAGTCTCAGAAATTGTAAGGCCTTGTCAAGAAAAAAGGAGAGGATTTCAGAGTGCTGAAGGTCAGTTTACAACAGCTTGCTATCTAGGAAAATGAGAGAGTTTTTCTTTAGTAACCCTGCAAACAAGCACTTTTGAATAGTCATTCATTCATGTAATATAACTATTAGCTAAAGTTTAACAAGTCAGCCTGCGTATGCTGCTAAGCTGGGTGATGTTTCGTAGCAACAGTGCTTGAAATATTTACTTACTTATTGTTTCCTTACCACTAATAACGAAATACCTGAGATCCTGTTTGCATTTCCCTTCTGTTAAACAAAGCACATCCATTTGTACATTTAAATGGGCCACATTTTCTGGCATGAGCTACCAGAGATTTCAGCTATTTTTATACGGAGCAGCTTACCCTAATGTCAGAGTCAAATTTATGTAGTTATGGATTTGCTTCTAGTTTCTTCAGTGAAAGTTTCATATGATTTATTTCATAAGCTCGTTGCTTTCTGTCTCATAACCCAAAAGGCTGCACCAGAGAATGGCTGATAGGAAGCTGGGTTTGCTCACCAAGAGGTGTGTTCTTTGCAGAGCATACGCCTGAGCAGATACTGGAATGTGGGATCACGTTTCTAAATACAGATATTCAAGTATTAGGCATCAAAAGAGAAGTGGCCTAATTTACAGTGTCCTAAAAGTTTGCAGCTTCATTGAGGTGAGCAGGTAAACATCACTGAGCTTTGTACTGAAAGGCTCAAGCTCTCAACTGTTAAGCTGAAGAGGAAACGATGGTTGGCATAAATCAAATTGATTAGAGATGCAATGAAAGTAGCGAGTCCAGTGTACAGGCACACATCCCTCTTCTACCCTACATGGCAAAGAGGAGGCCGCAGAACATGAACACAACCTCATCTGACTCAACAACATCCCCTCGGCGTGAGGCTACGGCACCATCTACGGGTGAAACCGCTGTCCAAACCACTTGTCCCAACTTGCCCTGCTCTCGAAGGCTTACAGTTCTGCCCAGTCCCTTGCTCCGTAACCAGAGCAGCTGGACATTGTGTGCTGCCTCCTCACACTGCCCCTGCTGCCCGAGAGCGAGGTGGTCTCTCTTCCCGCTCTACAGGATCCTGGCCATGTTTGAGATCCTTTCCTCAAAAGTGTCTGTGACCAGATGCTCAGTTACACTGGAGGTTTGCTGTGTGGCCCATGAGTCCTCACCTGCGTCTACCCGGTCCTTCAGTCAGGACCTGCTGTTTCGGGGAAGGACCGCTGTACTTGGAAGCCACCAGTGAGGGAGAGAAAAGGGCCTGTTCCTCCTGGTGAAGCTCCCCAGGGCATTGAGGCGAGGGGCTGAAAGCCAAGCTCTTTCTGAAAGGCTTTTTTTCTCTTTCACAGGCCTCTGCTGTGGTGAGACACCTCTCACACCAGAACTGGGGAGAGGGACACATTGCAGCCCAAGAGTGTCTTCTGGCCACGGCTGCACAAGCTGCTGGTGGCAGCAGTTAGATCCAGGGGCCGCAGCCCTGCAACCCCGTTATTTCCTCGGCGCTCACAACAAGAATAACGCTGGCCTTCACATCTTTTGAGCGGGGTGGAGCAGCAGAGAGGGCTCCAGCCCTGCAGCGTTGTCAAACATGGATACCACCGTGCTCTTTCAAAAAACCGCAGCAGCTCCAACCCTGAGGCAAAACCTCCGGCCCAGCCACCGCGGCAGCTGTCTCTCTGCTCCGCAGCGGCCCGTGTTTCTGTCCAGGACCAGCCAGGTGTAGGGGAGCGGGGAGCTGCCAGCCCGCCAGGCACCGGCCTCCTCCCTGCCGCCGGGACCCCGGCCTCGGCGGCCTCCGCCCTGCCAACACGGCGCAGGCAGGGGCTGCCACGAGGGCTGGAAGGGCCGAGGGGACTTAGGGACACCGCCTTTGCTTTGGTGGTGTTTTGTGGGGTTTTTTTCCATGTCTTTTTTTCCCCTCCGTCATTCCTTGGGAGTTTTGAAGTGAGGCAGAGAAGGCACCTGGTTTCAAAGCAGTCCCTGCTGGGGGTGCGGGCTTGCTTGCCAGGCTTCACTGTCCTTCTCTAGGCTTTCAAAGAACCGCCATCTCGCCCGGAGCCCTTCCCCCAGGCAGCGCACGGCCCAGACAACAAAGTGCCGGCTCAGGTCCCCCAACGAAGGCGGCTCAACGACGACTAGGAGCCGCGCCCCACGCAGGGCTGCCCCGACACCGCGCCGCCCCCGCGCATGCGCGGTAGGCCTGGCGAGATGGCGGAGGCGGAGGAGTGAGTGTGGCGGAGCGGCGGGTCCGGTATCCGCCGCCATCCGCGGGGAGTGCGCGGTCGCGGGGCTGGGCGGGGGTCCCTGGGGGTTGGGGTGCGGTGGTGCTGGGTGTGACCGGCTTCTCTGTCCCCGCAGACCGAAGCGGCGGATCCCGCTGGTGCCGGAGAACTTGCTGAAGAAGAGGAAGGCCTACCAGGCCATCAAGGCCACCCAGGCCAAGCAGGCGCTCCTCAACAAGCGGAAGGTAGGGGCTGGCCGCGGGGGGGTCCCCGGCGCGGCAGTCCCCGGCCCGGGGATGCTGAGGGGGCGGCGGAGATGGCGCTGTGCGGCGGCCTGCGGATGGCGGCCGGCTGGAGGAGCCGGGTCGTGAGGGGGCGAAGGCCGGGGTGGGTCTGCGGGGCTGTGGCAGCTGTCCGTCCTCGTGTTTCGGAGAAGGGAATGCCGGAGCTCTGCGGGTGGGCAGGGGAGGGGGCGGGCTCGTTGCCGAGGCTCTGTGTTAGGACTGTGGTGGTCCTCAGGGCTGTCTCTGAGGGGAAGCACGAGTTCATCTCTTCAGTTGTTGGACATCTTCCCCGTGTGTCTCTGAGCCCTTTAAAGAGGACAGAACTTTCTGGCTTGTTATAGTGAAACACAGGTTTGTTGAAGACTGTGAGTTTTTCCTCTCAGATCAGTGATGACCAGGGTGCGTGTGTGGTAAAATGTAATGCTGCTGAGTTGTTTGTGCCGCCATGGGGCTGCACTGTCTGAAACTAGTTCGCCTTTGCATTGTCAGCCCTCATGGAGCCGGTGTGCTTTTCTGAGAGTACGTTTAGAGTTATCTCTCTGTCGTTGGGTAGATAAATTTGTTAGCGCATAGATGGGTCATCATGAAGCCTGTTTCTGCGCGTAGGGTGGCACGTGTTCACAGAATCACAGAATGGTAGGGGTTGCTGATGCAGAGACTCCCAGTCCACAGTGTGTGGTTTCCAGACCGGCAGAGCACAGCAGACCTTCCTGTTTCAGAATTTGAGACCTCTTTGGCTGTATCTCAGCTAATATAGCAGGTGCCTGTCTCTTGGAAGCAGCTTAAAGCTTTCCCCCTGAATCTGTTTCTGTGGAGTTGGTGCGATTATGTGCAAAACTCCTGCTATTTTTGTTAGATACTGTGTTTATGTTTTAAAATATATGGATGGCTTGCTGTATTTCTGAAGTGGAAGCATAAGCAATAATGTTAAATAGCCACCTTTTAAGATTCTCGTTAGAAAAAATTACCTTAGTGGTGAGGTTTCGATCAGGTCTACCTGTTTTGAAAATTGAGACCAACTTCATGGGTGATTTACAGGGTGAAATACAACAGAAGACACATAACATTAGTTTCTTTAGTTTTTAAATGGCCTAATAACTTAGCCGGTAGTGTATCTAAAATGTTGTTGGGTAACTGCCATGCACATTCAGCTCCTATTCATTTGAGAAAGCACTGTGATTTAGGTGGAGGCACTTGTTTCTGAGTTAAGGATAGGAACTTCAACAGCTTTGTAATTTAAAAAAAGCTTTAAATTTTCCCATAATTCTGAAAAGATTTTTTTTTTCAAGTGAGCTGAATGTTTTGTGTTTCAATTAGAAATGCTGAATAGTTATTTGAATGCTTGGGGGCTTTTTTGCATGCATGCCTTTACAGAAAAGAACTTTAAACCTAGTTACTTTCTCTTGGGTGATAATTTTGAGTCACACTAGGCTAACACTGCAGCATCTGTTTTATCTGCACACATATGTTGTTTCTGGTTTTCCCAGTGATTGGCTGAGCTGTGTATGTAGTTGTGAAGATCTGGCTGCCTGCAAATGCTTCCATTTGATTTCTTCTGTGCCTGTAGCAGTATCCTGGGTCTTGCTCTGTTTTTCCTGTTCATAAGTTATAGCTAGCTGCCTGTAAATTGCTATGTTGTCCCTCAGTTCTATCTCCCTTGGGCTTAGATTATGAAATTAATTTTCTTCTTACTGCCTTGCAAACTGAAAGAGTATAGTTCATCAAGTTCTGAATTTCACTTGGCCTTTGAGGTGCAGACCTCTAAGACTGTTGGGAAGGGTGATAATTTCTCATAATTTTTTGTCTTTAGCATCAGAAGGGGAAACAAATCCAGTTTAAACGCCTTGAGGCTTTTGTTCGAGATTCATGGCGCAAACACAGAGACAACGTCCGGCTGAGACGCATGGAGCAGAGACCTGAACAGACAGCTGTACCTCAAGAGCACAAACTAGCCTTCGTTGTGCGGATTGTAGAGTAAGAAACTTTTGTTTCTCCTTACCTTTCTTATTGCTACCATTTGTAGCTGTCATATCATTGCTAAGCAAAGGAAGGGTGATCAACCCAGACATGCCTTCTTGAAGGTAACTTGAGACCTTTTTGTTGCTGTGTTAGAGTGGTTCCTAATAGTGTTTCTTTCTTTTCTGACTCAGTATTAAGGGAGTGAGTAAGAGGGTAAGAAGAGTGATTGAGTTGCTGCGGCTGAGAAAAAATTTCACTGGAACATTTGTTAAACTGACTCCTTTATTGCTGAAGATGCTGCGGATTGTGGAACCTTACGTGGCATGGGGGTAAGTACCAGTCCTGTGGCTTGATAGTAGTTTGTACGTATATATCATAGCTTTTTGATACTCCACCTGGTATCACAAATCCATAGCTGGCTTTTGCAGTAACGGTCAAAACTTTGTTAACTTTATATCTAAAACTTGTTACTGTCCTTTTACTCATTGTCTAAACATAACTTGTTACTTTCCCGCCTCTATACAAAGAAGTAGGGTGGGATTTCCTGCTGTATCATGCCTCTTTGTTACAGAACCTGATTCTTGTTTTTGCAGACACCCTAACCTGAAATCTGTACGAGAGCTCATCCTGAAACGGGGCCAAGCCAAGATTAAGAACAAGAGAATGCCTCTGACAGACAATATGCTGATAGAGAAACATTTAGGTGAGGAGGAGGATGAGAAAACTCAGTGAATCAAGGAAAGAGGCGAATGTTGAGAGTTTGCAGTCTGACTTAAGAGGGAGAAAAATCTTGCAAGACTTGTATATGGAGGACTGGCAATTCTGGAGTAGTGCGAGGAAAGAGAATACAGTTGGGCATCTCATGTGTATGTTATTTCGGAGGGAGTTTTTGTTGTTTTATTGTGGTTTTTTTTAATTTATTTTATTTTTCTGCAGGGTGTTGTGGTATTATTTGCCTGGAAGACCTTATTCATGAAATCTACTCAGCTGGGAAGTATTTCAAAAAAGTCACTAACTTTCTGTGGCCATTCCATCTGTCTGTGGCTCGCCATGCTTCACGTAACAAAGTGGGTTTCCTCAAGGAAATGGGTAAGCCTGGCTGCAGAGGTGAAGCAATCAACAAGCTTATACGTCAGCTGAACTAGTCAGGTGAGAAAGGCCTGTTATGAAACTTCTAAATTTTATCCTTTATTCGATTTCCTAAGAATAACTATAATGCCATTGGAGATGAGGGGAGGCTGCCTTGCTTTTGATTGTTCACTCTATAGAAGTGACCCACAATTACGGGAAGCTAGCGAAGAGTGTGGGTCCCCTTAGGTGTCAGCAAATCCTGTTGGACACCTGCATAAAGGCTGGGCTACTGGGAGACTGCATTAGTGTGACTGTTTTTTTTCTTTCTTTCCTGTTCTGCAGGGTCTTTGTGAAAACTTCCAGATTCATAACCTGTTCTTTTTCACAGATACTATCTCTATGCAATGATAGAGCTCTTGACTGTTGGTGCCTCTACAAAAAAAAAAGAAAAAAAATATACAGATGGTGATGGAGATAGACTTTGCGCTGGTCCTTCTTGAAGATAAATTGTGTTTGGTACAAGAAAGAAGTGACTTCTGCATCCCAGTAAAACAAGGGTTTTTATACTCATTACTGCTGCCTCTGTACCAGTCACCTGCTCATCTCATCTTTGGTCTAAAGCAGTGGTTGTGAGTTCCTGATTTAAATTTCTTACAGTTGACTTGCACTCACTGCTTGGATCGTCCTCCCCAGGAAAAGTGCTTGAAGTTGCACTCCTTGAAGTGCACCTCCTAGGTGTGAAGGGGTAGTGCAGTCACCTGTTAAAGAATATTGCTGACAGGCAGAAGAAAAACACTAGTTATTCCTCTGTTACTGCAGTGCAAGCCCTAGTAGCAAATAATGTAACATTTGTTTGAAGTACCTAGATTATATTTATTTTTAAAAGTCATGATTTTGTGCTACTGATTTACAAAAGGCTGCCTCTTCACTTCTGCTAGATTAGGACTGCTGGAGAGAACTGTTCCCTAGTCAGAAAGTCCAGAAACTTTGTAATACAGTAGTGGAGTACATGTAACCAATGTTTTTTAAATAAACTTTTGTAATTATACTGTTAAAACAGGAAAAATCATGTATTACCCTAGAAGAATGGGAGAAGTTAAATGCTCTGGCTGAAGTGAACTTAGTGAAGAAAATGAACTAAAACATGGAAGAACCTGAAAGTTCCATTACCACTTACAGTTTTAAATGCCTAATTTCTTCCAGTACAAAAATGGGTGAAGAATTCAGGAAGAGTCCAATGGCATTTAACAAATACGGAAGGCAACAGTGTGCTTAATCAGTGACTATTTATATTGTTACTTAAAGACTTAAGTGGAAGAAAACTATTAATCCATTAACAGATTTCATACTGACTCTACAACACTGAGTTTGAGACTCAGAGGAAACAGAGTAATGATATTGGGGGTATTAAGCAGGATACCTTTAGGGTGTTAGTTCTGCAGCAGTTATTAAATGAAGATACAGCATCCATGAAAACACCTAAAATATGAAGTACTAGAGACTCTGAATTAGAGAACACTATGCAATTTCAATCTTTATTCTATAAAACAAGAATACAAACATAGAAAATGCTTGACAGACACTAGAGACATACACCAACTTAGAACAACAGCATCCCCAGACCTAGAATCCATCAGTCATTAATATACAAGGCTTCGTATATTTAAGATTTCCTGATAAACAGCTGCTTTCATTGTAAAGAAGTACAAAATAACTTCAGGATTGTTCTGTTGATTCATTTTAGGATTGTTTCTGGTAATAAAACAGCCCAGGCTTTTAATATGAAGAACCAGCATCTCAGGAGATAATAGAATGCAGCTTATAATAATCTTAAAATACAAAACTGGAGGATCTGAACACAATTTAGGATTTAATCCTAGATTTGGGCAGTTTTTCTAGTGAATGTAGTAGTTAAACACACCATTAGTTTTGCTCATACAGTTAAGTAAGAATTGAACTGTCATTATAAATACCTTATTTAGACCTCTTTAAAAACAATACCAGCTTAAACTAGTGGGTACACCACATTTTCATAGACAAACAATGCTGCCTTTTTTCTGTATCATACTTCAGCAAGAGCAATGGTAGTGATGTGTTTTCTTGACTGAGCTGCACTATGAACAGAAACTACAAGGTGACAGGATATATGCAAACTCCCCCAGTATCTTAGGGGAAGGAATCCTTTTTGTAAGCCACCATACTGTTTACTTTGTGGATTGTAGTAGTGAAGGAACGAAGACGAACCTCTTCTGAATTGGCTATGAATTGTGGTCCTGACTCTTCCCACTTTTCTGGCACTGCCAAATCTTTATCTGTGTATATCAGCAAGTCAAAGGCACCTGTAAGCAAGTGGGAACAAAACAGTAATGCACGCTTAAGAAGGTAGCATGTTTGAAGTTAAAGAACTTGAGGCATACCAAGGTTCTCAGAAATTACACTGATGCTGGTTATGTCAAAAGAAATAGTTAAAATATGAAAACAAGTCCTGGTTATATTCATGTGTAGCCATTTTAGTTTTCTCAAGTGAGTGCGATGTGAATGTTTTTTTTTCAAATGTTAAAGTGCTGTGGAGCTGAGCTCTGAAGAAATAGAAGAGCTTCTGTGAAGTTCTAACACTTCACATGAACTGAATGGTTATTTATACAAGCCTGTCCACAGGTAGTCACAAAATAATTTATTATTTATGAAAACTTATATTCCTCAGAGTACACATACTACTTCCATTAAGTTAAATCAGCCACTTTGAGTTTGGTCGTTTTGACAAAAAAAGCTGTAAGTATTTTGGGGAGAAAGTACCACTAGTCCCTTTAAATGAAGTTGCTCCAAGTTCTTTAGCGAGAGGTGGCACACAGTATTTACATTTGCAATTATTTTTACTGTGTGTTGTGCAAGAAACTGTATAGGATATTTATTGAAAGTATTTGATCCAACATGTGATTGTACAGTATGGAAAACAGCAAGAGACGTGCTCTCACTCTAGCCAAATGCTGTCTCACAAATGTGATGGTATATGACATGTAATTATTAAGAAGCCTGAGAAAAATTAGCAGAAAATACTTTCTAAAGCAGAAAACTTGTTGAGGTTTTCGAAAAGAAATGTTCTGAAGTTAGGAATACTCACAGGCAGCTTCCAACAGTGGCAGAAAAGTTACTGTGGCAGTTATTTGTCTGATAACAGATCGAATTTCATCCTGAATAGCTTTCTGAGATTTTTCTCGTGGTGCACTGGAAAAATAGGAAGACTCTGTTAGGAAAGCAAGCTTCTACTGTACTGACAGTTTTCTTTAAATACAGTTCTTAAGTTCTGTTGGTCAGTTCACTATGCAGTTTAATTTTACAGTAGTGGCACTCTTTTAAGCCCTAGGTAGACAGGCTTAGAATAGTTAAGTGATAGTTGATTTCACTTCATTGATGTTTGTGAAGCTTCACAGTATTTGTAAGGAATGTTACATTTATTCTCAGTCTGGAATGGACGAGAACATTTTGGCATAACAGCAGGAAAGCAGTAGTTCTTTAGGGCACGTACCCAATATGAGATTTTAGATACTTTGTTGAAGATTAAAAATCAAGTTTTGATCTGATGCTTTAAAATAAAAACAAACCACCAAACAAACAAACAATCTCACACCTGAGGATTATGTGCACTCCAGTGACACAGTGACGGGTTTACAGACAAACAGAAGGAACAGCAGTGAGGAAGGCAGTAGGCTTGGTACAGTTTGATGCTTGTACTGGGAAGAGGCGCTCTCAGCCGCTCTGAGGAGCCGGAGGAGTGGTGATCCGCACGGCGTTTATTTTGTGACTGCACAGCTACGAGGCACAGGGAAGAGCAGGGGCAGAGAACGCTGTCACTCACCTCTCCTCCTTCACAGCTTTGTCACACTCTATGTCAAACTGCCACCGCTCCAGGACTTCGTTGCTCTCGATGCTGGAGATGACCACCACCAGGCGCTGCACGATGCACTTGTAAAGCCACTCTGAAAGAAGCCGCAGCAGTTAGGTGCAGTGCGAGGAAGAGAGAAGGCACAGTGGCCTCCTGCCCGCAGCTCCAAGAGGCCCCCTCGGCCCGGCCCAGACCCCTGCGCCCCGCCACCTTTCATCTGCTCCACCACGTTGTTGAGGTAGTTCTTCAGCTCGGGGTCGGTGGTGACGAGGAGGGTGAGCCCGTACTTCTGGACGCGGGTGAAGGTCTCGGGGGGGTAGATGCCCCGCTGGTAGAGGATGCTGTTGATCCCATAGGCTGCAACACACCGAAGGGAGAGGGGGCGGTGCATGGGTGAAGCGGCCGCCCCTCC
>Ga0065711_1046150_pt1 | contig 13056 bp, 12 predicted proteins | sample Hoacrofraction12_FD_59098 | JGI IMG/M metagenome (GOLD analysis project Ga0065711, IMG submission 59098) | Hoatzin crop microbial communities from Cojedes, Venezuela - Epithelial fraction 12 v2 (version 2) | ecosystem: Host-associated > Birds > Digestive system > Esophagus > Crop | place... | reverse complement strand
TTTTTTTTTTTTTTTTTTTTTTTTTTTAAAGTGAGGCCACTGTTCTTCTGTCCTTGATAGGTGTGAGCTGGCCACAAGGGCTGAACAACCCTTTGTAGTGACTGCCTGGCTCCAGCATGGAGTGCAGGGAGGCAGTGGGCAGGCGGCTCTGCTTGCAGACCAAGATTTGCATGAGTGCCTTGGTATCTGCTAAACACCCCTCTTACAGCTGAGGTCAGGGAGAGCTACAAGAACATTTTCTCTTCCTGAAGCCGGATTTGCAACCACTCTGCTCCAGGTTTGCCAAGCGCTGTGGCAGTGACAGCAGATGAGCCTTTCGTTTAGTGAAAGTTCCATGGGGCCAGATGAAGCTGAGAAGGGTCCTAAATTAATAAACGTAATAGTAAAAGAAACTTACACGAGGGCAGTGACTTTAATGGAAATAAGCTGCTCGACTTTGCCCTTGAAAGTTTATGGTGTTTAAAACAATTGTAAACATGTCAGTGTACATGGATACGGTTTCTATAGCAGCACAGCAACAGTTAAGGGCTTGCTCCCAAACATACCCCAAAGGAAACTAAAAATAGTGTGTCTGTTGTATCAAAATCTGTATATATATTCAGGGACATACAGAAACTAGGGGTTTTCAAGCCTCCATCAGCTTTATTTATTTCCCATTTTTTTCCCCTTTTCTGATGCAGAACTGGGAGGAGGGTGCTGGATTAAGCAGCAGCGTGTGGGGAGGGCTGAGCCCGATTCTGGCGGTCCCTTCCCGCATCCTTCCCAGCCAGAGCCAAGCCAGGAGGATGCCACGTCCTCTCCTCCCTGCGCTGGCATAAACAGACCTGCTGGCCAGCGGTCATAAAGAAATCCAGTTTTCTCCTCTCTGATCTGTCGTTATCAGCACCCGGTTATGAGTGATGCCTGCACATGCCTGCTGCTCTGCCACCGCCTCTGCCACAGTCTGCCACCAATACAACTGCTGGTTTTTACTGGCAGTGCTGAAGGGCTAAGGTCCATGGTGTACCTCACATCCATCAGGTACCCCTTCCCACAGCATGGCAGGGTGCAAAGTGGAGTGCAGTCCTGCCCATCACTGCAGCGGAGTGGGAAAGGCAGTAGCAACAGGGTGCAGGCTCATATGAGTTTAGGACTTGGGGGCATTTTGTCTTGCCTTTGAAACAGCATTTAAACAAGCTCAGGAAGCTGGTTGCTCTGAGAAGGAGGACTCTGCTGGGGGCAGAAGTGCCTCCTCACTTGGCCAGCCTGGCCCAGGGGCCCACGTCCATTTATACGGTAGCTTTTGCCCACCAGCGTGGTCCCCAGCAGTATCTACTCTAGCAGCCCAAGGTCATCTTTGAAGCAGAGGGAACTGTGTTCATGTGGTCTTGCAGCAGGGAAAAGGCAGAGAATGGCCTCTCTGGGAAGGAGGGAGTGTGCTCCCCAAGAGGAGCCTTCAGAAACACTCTTGTGGCTACACAGGAAGGTTTTGCAGTGACAAAACCCTTCTCGATAAGAGTGCAAAAGTCCATTGCGTTCCTAAGAGATTGCATATTGTATGTCACGGCAAAAACCAAGGCGCACAACAGAGAAGCCAGCCAAAATATACAGCAGATACAGCACGTCAGAGCCAGCACTGAGAAATTTAGCTTGATGCAAAGCAAAGATTTTCTAGGTAGAGATAAGCACTCAGGACCTGCCCTGGGCCATATCTTTCCCAAAGGACACAGCTTCAACATTACCTTTTTTCCATGCACTTTCAGAGTCAGGAAAATGCTGGTTATAAAGCTTGAACAAAATGCAGGAATACTTAAATCCCATCCTTCATAGTGAAACCATCTCACTTCTTCCTTAGTTTCTTTTTTTTATAGCATCAGTCATCTCATGGAAAAGTACAAAAGACAAAATGAGAGTTAAGTGTCCCACAACTCCCCGGCAGCAGTGCCGTACCCAGTGCATTGTTCATAAATGCAGCATCCCACCAGGCATTTGGGAGAGCCGCTGGCGCAAGGAGTGTTATTCATGCCCGATATCTTGACCAGTGCTACTCATGCTAAAATCATGCCGCTTTTACAACATAAAAGCCTTATGCTTTTTATTTATTCTTGATTATAAACAGGTGCCTTCCTACGTTTTAAGCAAGCTTTGCATGCCATAGCAGTTAAGGAGTGACTGGTCTCTGATAATAAAATCTGCATGAGTGCACTTATTGTGGGCATTAGTTTGCAAAATAATACCTTCATAAAGAAACATTGCAGCAAAAGTCTTTTGGACTGTGGTTAGTATTGGGGGAAATTACTTGCTAGCAGCCTGAAATCATCATCCTCCTCAGCCTTTCGGGGATTATAATGGGGATCTCTCAGACAGAAGTGACAAAACAGCACTTAGCATTGCTGCAGCATCTTTAACTACAAAGCAAGAGTGTCTCACCTCTCTGTCTTGTTTCACAGAGCTCAGATTCCTCTTCTTTGACAAATGGCATCACTGAAAGTTTTGTTTCTGTGTTCCCCAAGCAGCGTACCCAGTAAAATGGGAATCACAAGCTGTAAAGAACACATTAAACCATAAGGAAGGAAAAAACAAAGCAGCTGCATTGCAGCAACTAATTGCCTTTGTGATATGCCTGGGATTTAGTGATTTCTCTGCATTTCACCCTGGATTAAGGCAAGTACAGCGTGCCGCTGGGAAGGGCAGCATGACCACAACAGTGGCCTCAGTGGCTCTTATAGGGATGGGATAGGGTCCAGATTTGCTCTCTGGCCATGCAGCCCTATGCTTTGAGTAGCAGCTGTGGCACCACATGCCCTCCCATCTTTTGCTTTGCCCTTCCAGCTGTCACACTCCCTGCTTTTAGGATGTGACTATCCCCAATGTGACCTGAATTTCTGTTTGTTTGGGGAAAACAGGTGCTGGGGCAAAAATACCCTTTGGCTGAAGCCTGGTTATGGCATGAGCTACGTGTCTATGCAACAAGAGGTGTAGTAATGATACCATCCCTGAGCCAGCTGGGAGGATAGTGCCATGGACAGAGCTTCTTGACTTCACCCAGTCCCTCCTGCACATCATGCCCTCTCCCCACTTCCACTCTGTCATCACCCTCATTGCCAAATAGAGAGGCTCTCCCCACCCCAAGACATCCAGAAAAAGGTCATGCCCATGTTCACCCAGGGTTAAACTGCACTTTTAGCTTTGGTCTTGCATTCCCAGCCACCTCCATGCAGGCTATGCCAGAGGAGAGCCCAGACACACTGTCTCCCAACTGATTTTACTCATGGGTTATTTAAAGCAGACATTGATAGCTCTGAAGTCGAGGCAGCTGAGCACGGCCGCCAGTGGCTAATGAAGGTGAATGTCAGGAGGCATCATCGAAATGATTAGTATAATTAAACTGAGTTGTGAAATGCCAGCATGAGCAGCAGAAAAGTTCCTCTGATGGGGTGTTTGCTTTGCTGGATTGAAAACTAAGTGCTTTCTTTGAATCTCCTGATGCACTACCTATGGCTGTGCTGGTTTTCCTCTGGTTTTCCTTTGCGTCAGCCCTGTTGTCCTGACACAGTCACTGAGCACTGCCCATGTCTTGGCAGGTGCTCTTGCTGTGACCATGGACAAGCTGCTTCATTATTTTCGGTCTCGCTTCCCCAAGCTGTAAAGGATGGATGAAAATATGTAGCTGCCTACCTGACAAGGCTGATGTGCAGATTAATTAATATTTCTCAAGTGCCTTGAAAATTGCCAAGTACTATTACTACATAACAACTGTTGCTACGTAGGGAAAATTCCTGCCGCCACATCCAGGCGTGGACACCGCACCTACATTTCCTGGCCTCACAGAGGTCAAAGCCCGGCTTTGCTACAGGCACACAGCCAGAAGAATCCTCCTTTTGGCCTCTCCAAAGCATTCCTTGTGCTGCTTATGCAACTTTTGTGATTCTCTTTGGTAAGTTGGGCAGTGCAAGACAACACTGTTGGATGCATCTGCATGACCCACCCCAAAGCAACATAAGTGATAGTCTCCGCTAGTTCCAGAGCCTGGGCAGCAGCTAGTCTTGGCATTGCCAGGCTCGTCAGAGCACGGCTTGCTCCCATTGGGATTTGCTGCGCTGCTGATGTTGGGCGGCCCCAGAGCAAGCCTGTCTTCCCTGGGTGATCGGCCGTAGACAGAAACAGTGTCAACACCCAGCCCTGAAAAACTGCTTGGCTCCTGCCACGGAGGCAGCAAAGCAAGGGTGGACCTGCCGAGCTCTGCAGGCTGTGATACCACACCTTAGTATCTGAGTGACTCACCAAGCGCTCCATGAGCAGAGGGTTTCATTTCTCTTCCCTTTTTGCACAACTGGGGTATGAGTTTTTAAAAACTAGTGTGTTTCCCCACCCATTTCCTAGTTTTGTTGCTGGGAAAGTCTTGTTTCCCATGGCTGTCAACTTTGGCTTGGTGGGCATCATGTTGGTCACTCCTGCTGAGGCACATCAGTGTCACTGGCATGGAGTAAGCAGGGTGAGCTTGGGTTATGCCAGTGGCTGTCAGACCATCATCGAGCCTCTAAGACAACAGATATATTAATAAATCGTGTCCCTGTGGTTTCCTGATCCTGAGGCTCGCTGGCAATATACTACTGCTATCAAAGCCTCCTCCAGCCCCAGACAAGGTTGTCCCATCCATATTGCCCTGTCTGAGTGGTCCCCAGCTCACTTGATTTCCTAACCATCCCTGGGCAATGTTTGAGCTCACTGGCCTGGGCCAAAACGATGCTGAGACCCTGGCACAGTTTATTTTATTGTCACGGACACAGCCAATGTGTTCTAGGGCTTATTTATCACCAAGCCATTAGACCCCAGTAGGTGATGGGGTCCTGGCAAAGACCACCAGCAGTGGGTGGAACAATGTCACGTCTTCCTCAGGATCATGAAGGACCTGGTGGAGCCACCAGAGCCCAGGATGGTGGGCAGGCAGGGCTGAGCGTTTGCTAGGAAGGTGGGATGCTGCTCCTGTTAGTCTGTGCTTTCACAGCTGTGATTCATTCCGGGCTACAGCAAGCTGCCATAACCCGAGCCTGCAGACACCAGCCTGGGACGTGGTGTTCTTCATCATCTGGATAATATTCAGAGCAAGGCTTTTTGCTCACCAATATTGCAGTGACTCACCCGAGGCAAGCCTATGTAAAACTGAGAGGCTGAAGAAGAGTTTTCCTGGGTGAGAGGACAAGATTGCATCAAATGAGGTTCAGTGATGGTAAATGCAAATTAAAGTGCAACGGCAGGAAACCTTTGGATCTTATAGGTGAAAGCAATGGGATTTGGTATCGGCTGCATCAGTGCAGAGATGAAACATGGCAATGAACGGCCAAGCACTGACTCTAAAATCCAGCAGCGTCCCTAAAAGCAAAAAGAAATCCCAAACCAGTGGTAGAATCCAGAAGCAGACCCCAAGGAAGGGACAAGTGCAACAGGTACTGGCTGGTCTAGAGAAGAAAGATCAAGAGCTGCTGCTGGCCCTGTTCCATGGGACCCTTCAGTCAAACAGGGAAAATGTTTGGCATAAGACCCCTGAAGCTCATTGCCCAACACTTCTGCAGTCAGTAGGAGCCTTTCAATTCCTCCCCCAAACACATTACCCACATCATCGGTGGTGTCTGAGCCTCTGTTCAGGTAGTACTGGAGATCCTCAGAAGAGACCTGGTGGGTCCAGTCCCAGCCACGCCACCATGGCCCTTGCTGTAGACATCTCACCACCCTCAGATTGGGTGGAAAGATTGGAGATGGCTGTGGCTGGCTAGCCCCAGGGGGCTTTTAATCAGGTCCTGGCTGCAAATCCCCCTCGAGCAATAATTAAACAAACCTTGTTTTAACAGAGGCCATAATGGCCTTCTTCCCTTTAACTTCTTCCTTGGACTGCCAGCCCTCAACCAACCAGAAGACACCACATTAATCATATTTTTTGAGTAGGAAAGCCAAGGAAAGAGTACTACTCTGTCACCACACAGACAGCTCACGTGGCTTAAATCATAGCTACAACAGGCTTTCTGGCATGTGAGTTCTCCGGCAGAAAGCACAGGATTTTTTCCACAACATACAGAGGGGGGGGGAAAAAAGCAAAAAAAACCAAAGCTTTGGCTGCCTATGTTGAATGCAAACAAAAATATATAGACATCTGTGGTTTTGTGTGTTTTCATGGGATTCGAGGAGTCAAAAGCTGCTTTGTGTCTTCAACTAACCAGTGGTTTGACAACGTGGACTTGGATGTGGCATGGACCAGTCTTCAAGCAGTAAATTGGCAAGGGGACATAGCTGCTCCTCTCAAAGGAGGGTATGAGAGAGTAGTCTGAATCATCTGGATGAGAGATGGGTGCTATGGGTGTCCCCACTGCTTGCCAGTCCTTTTAAAATATGGGTAAGATACCACGTCAGCGTGTCCATCACTCATGCTCCTGTGCTGCCTAATGATATTCTGGGCCAAGTCCCTTCATTTTTCTCTGCCTCAGTTTCCTCATGGGTCTGTGGAGGTCACCTATGAAACAAACCCACTCTGTGGGTGCCAGGAGCACTCACAAGCTGATGTTTATGTACCGATTTTCTTATTACATCAACCTCCAGACTGATATACCAGCTCTAATGAGCAACGCATGGTGTTTTCATTTTGCCTAATTATGCATTTAAATATGCCTTGCCAAAGTAACACCTGCCTCCTCTATTTTGCTGGTTGTGTCGTGGGTTGGGTGAGGGGGAGATTCTACCACATCCTTCTCTCTGTGAAAATGCACAGGGCTGATGTCCTTCCAGCTGACAGCTTCAGAGATCATGCTTTAGAGAAGAACAAAAGAAGAAGAAGAAAATAAGACAATTGCAAAATAATCTATTAAAGAAAAAGACTTTCATTTCTGGGGTTGGTGTCTGGAAAAGCGGAGATGTGTGTTTGCATTGTTCATGGGAGGACCACTGTGATGTTGAGCAGCAGCTGAGCACTTTCTCCCACCTGAGCCACCCGTGAGATGCCTCTGGGGTGCTGCTGGTGGAGGGCTGACTGCACCTAGTGGGGTACAACTAGGGGGGAAATCACTGCAAAAACTTTCCCTCTAGACCCATGTGTGAATTAAAGCAATGAAATATACACCAGAGCCCCCAGAGTGCAATCCTGTTCTCAGTGGAGGGGCAGAAGGAGGTTTCACATGCTGTTTAAGCTCCTCTCTTGCAGTTGTCTTCCAAGGGAGGTCCTCTGAAAGGGCTGCAAGTTATGTCCCTCATCATTAATCAAGGTACATCAGCAGGATTGATATGTGTCCATCTGGGTGGCCAACTGTGATGCAACCGCCAGCAGCTTCCTCGCTAAACACCATGCTGGTGCAACAGCTCCCTCCCTCCCTCGTCTCTGTCATTAGGAAGTGCCCCTTGATTTTACATCTCTGCAAATATGCTTTGAGAGGGTAACAGTTTGCTTATTAACTTAAAGCAAATTACATTTCTAAGAACTGGTGGAAGAAGATAATTTAATCGGCACACACGTTCAGCCTGATTGATGGCCAGTGATTGCACAGCCACCCCTTTACTCTGCCTAAGCACAGCGCAGGTGCAAGCGCACATCCCCACTGCTGGGCACGGAGAAGGAGGGACCAGCTGCCAGGCTCAGGGTGGTTTGTTTTTTCTGCCATGATTTAATGTTGAGACTTTAATGAACCAAAGGTTGAGTTTGTAATGAGACGGAGGAATTAGCACGCTCCTTTCGAAATCTGGTGATCAGGTCAACAGCTGCACTCTGTTTTACAGCATCACGTCTTACGTTTGACATACTCCAATCTTCTGTCAGCCAGCACTAGGTATTGATTTGCTTAACCCTTCCAAAAAGGAATTCAGGATTGACTAGTAATCTCAAACATTTTCACGCGACTGAAGTCTGACTAATGACTTAATCACAGCTCGTGGCACTGAGCCACAGTGATTACCCACGCAGACACGCACAGCAGCACGTTGTGACACCGGCAGCTGCCTAGTGCCCTGTCATCACGCTCGGTCCCAGCAGCTTCGGACTCCAATGAAGTGTGTTTGGGTGTAGGTTTGAATTCCTCCAAATCTTATGGGCTGGATGAGAAAGGCGATGTTAACCTCTGTTTTGCAGCCTGGGGAGGCAGTTGCTTTGGGGAAGCATGAGGACACCTCTTGGGGACACGTTCTCCCCCACGAACATGGGGCATCTCTGAGGTTTTGTGGAGGACTTGGTGAAGTATCCTGGCAGGTTGAACTTGGCAGCCCAGGTCTAGAAGATGATCTGGGCACGGCCAGGAGATGCACTGGAGCCAGAGGGGGAGTTTTGGACCCGCCACGTGCTTTTGGGGACATGGCGTGTTTAGCAGCGTGGCCATGAGCCCAGCCAAGCCACTCTGGCTCGGGGTCATTTTGTTTAATACTACAGACAGGAGCAGTGCAGTGAAAATAAGCTGCTGCTGTTGGGGCCATATGCAGTTTAGAGAAGCACAGAAACCTGGCCAGGAGCCTTTACTGTTTCTTCATTGCTGCAGTGAGATCACAGGACCATACGTGCTCTGATGGGAACATTAGAGGGGACCATGTGTCATTTTATTTTGCATCTGACTCAGAAAGCCTGTTCGACACGAACACTGGAACAGTATGTGGCTGTCAGAAAACAGAAAATAGTTGTTTAAATATCAAAGATGATTTCAGAGCTCCACTTTGCTGGGAGGCAGCTCCAAGCTTCAGTGCTGGGAGGGAAAAAATGGTCTGAAATGAGATGGATCAGTAGAGACGATGCTCTACCTACTTACCCTCTCTTCTCCAATCAACTATCCATGGTGCTGGGTCACCTCAGGCCAGCTTGGCTTCCCCAGAAAACAGTCTTTTATGTTTCAGCTCCCTGTTGTGGTACAAGCTTACGGAACAAGGGGACTTGACAGGATCAGAGGGAAAACCAGCCCCCAGGCTTGCTGCCGGCAGGTAGCTGAGCTGCAAAGTCCAGCTTTCAGCATCAGTGTCTCCAAACCTTCGGGCATGCCGTAGAGGGCTGTAAGCCTGGAGTGGTTCTTACTCTTTTTCCATAGCAAGGGACATGTGTTAAGTATAAGGAAATACTAAAAGCAGACACCAAACTGGGCTGTTTCTTCTATATTTTTTTCTTTTAAGTGGGGAAAGAAAAGCTTTCTGAAAACTGTCCCTCCTACAAGAGGGATGCTTTGTAATGCTGATTTGTCTCTTAAGCGTCGGCTGAACTGTGTTTGAGATCGAAATAAACCCCGAGGCAGGATGGAGATAGGGAAGGGAACATCGAGTGGGGCTGAGTCAGGGAGTTGTGTGAAGGATAAACGCTTGCATGGATTTAAGAACGGATCAGGCCAATTCATGAAACAGAAGTCCATCAAAGGGTATTCACCACGAAGGTGCTAAATTAGAGTTAAATAAAAGAGGGCCAGGGATGGGCTGCAAGCCCTGGTCCTGCTGTGAATGCTGTCTGGGGACAGGGCCAGGCTCGGCTCCAGCACCGCTGGCACCCAGGACTCATCCCCGAGGCAGCAGGGATGAAGCTGCAGCAGGGATGCTGGGATACTGGAAATCCCTCATCATGGGCCCTTTGGCTTCTGCAAGAGGGTGGCCTGGCCAGGAGAAACAAGGAAAGATCCTCCCAGGGGTCAAAGCCACAAACCCATCAGGTGCTACAGAAAAGCACAATGGGTGAGAGCGGCCTGTAGCAGCTCTTAGGAGCTGAACAGGACCCCACTCAAAATGGCAAGGGGAACATTTGCTGTGTCAGGATGTAAATGCTACAGGCAAGGCAAACCCCGCTCCATACTGTGAATGTTGAGCTTGTCCTCCCCCTGCAGACTTTCTTCAGCAATCTCTGCAGGTCCTTCTGCCAGCTGCACCTAATTCCTATACGGCTTAGTAAAGTGAGCATGGGACCGCAGCATGAGGACTCCTGCAATCTAGCCCCAGTAGGCCCCAGGCATAATATTCACCTCTCCATGCCTCAATTTCCCCTAGTAAATTGGATAATAATGAGATCTATTAGCACTGTCATGTTACATCACATGTGTGGCAAGTGACTCATTACACGCAATGCTCCCAGCACATACGGAAACAGAGAGGGGTCAGGCAGCATCAGGCTCATCCTGGCGTGATGCCTGTCTGCAGTCACGGTGGCTTTCTGTCTATCTCTCGCCTTCTCCCTCATCCCATGTCCCACAGCTTTTGCCCCCTGTCCCAGGGAAGGAAGCGCCTGGTCCCTGGGAGGAGAGGCGTGGCTTCTTCCCAGGCGGGACCCAGCGGGCTTTTGGTGCCGGGGCTCATGCCAGGAGCTTCTCTGCTCACACCCCTATGCCACCGTCACACACCACCCGTCTCCGACGTGCTTACTGTGCCATGATCGGGTCCCGTGGGAAGTGACAACTCCAGCAGCTATGGGGAGATGTGGGGTGTGCTCCTGCTTGAGGGCGAGGGCACGACTTGCCCCATAGCGAAGGATTAGGGGATGCTGGTATAGGTAGCTCAGCAAAGAGGAGATTAAAGAACGCCTCGATAAGAGGGCTATAAATACCTAGGTTGGAAATAAAGCAGAGCTAATGAGCTGCTGAGCGCAGAGAACAAAGTTACAGCAAATCCAAAGGCAAACAAATAAACGCTCAGCGGAGAGCTCATTTTTAACACAGGGCTTGCTTTGCAGCAGTCGGCAGAGGCCAGGGCTGGATTTACCATCAGGGCTATTTTTATCTCAGGTGTCAACGCTTCTTCGAAAGAAATACCACCTTTGAGGTAAAAGCTATTTTGGGGATGCCCTGGGTTACACACCAGAGGTCAGAAGAGATGGTTGCCCTGACCCTTAGTTCTTCTAATCTGGGAGCTGTGAGATGTATCTCTTAATCTCTCTTTTAAAATCCCAGGGCCAATGAAACTCAGGCTAACGACTAGTAGAGCTGTGCTTACACAGCCCAGCACCACCAATTATTTCTAGCCCTTGCTAATTCTCCAGCAGCTCTCAGCGTGATGAAATAGTATTTCAAGGTATCTATTTTGAGAATATATTTTGTCCAAACAAGTGCTCTTGGAGAACCACTATAATAGTCATGATTGGCAGTACTGCTGGAGCAGCCTGTGACACAGAGTGATCTCTCTGTCTTGCTTGAAATCTGTTTTTATATATTTATTTTAGCACCCACATGCACATAGCAAGACTGATCTGGAAAGGATCAGGCAGCACACCATGGGTCATAATATCCAGGATTATTTATTTCACTCTTGCAAAGAAATGAGACTGAAAATCCAGAAAGCAGGGCCGGGTGTAAGCCCATGCGGCATTCGGCTTTCATGCTGGGCAGCAGCCGCTCTGTCTGGTTCATACTCAGGCCTGAGCCCGTGTAACAGCCTTTGAGTTTCACCCCTAACTCCTAGAGAGTGGATTTCTTATTTCACTGTGCTTGATGTTATTAAAAAATAGGGAGACTTTCATTTGCAGAGACAGGGAGGGCTGCTCATGTAGAATCATTCCCATAACAAATGTTTTGGAGGGTTTTGTGGTATCCATAAGGGATTCGACAGCTTAACATTCCTCTTCCAAATTCTCTGAGCAATTCAAGTCTCCCAAGCTCTAAACGTGAGCGTGGCTGCGGCTGCTGGCGCTGGATCCCAGATGGTGGGGATCACTGCCCCGCCATTTATCCCCAGTATATCACCGCAGCATTGCACTGCAAGGACCCAAAGGCCAGGACCAAGATCCACAAATGTGCACAGATGTTTGTAAAACCAACTTTTACTAGAGGAAGGGAGAGCGCTCACTGCGTCCCTGTGCCAGGGGTGTGCTGCAGCCCTGCTCCACAGCCCCAGCAGGACCCAGCTCCCAGCATGGCCAAGCCACACTCAGGGGCATGAGGACTGCGTTTCGGGTTTCACTTGCTGGAGCTGGGCTCGCTGACGGCAGGAACCTCGCTGACACTCCTGCGAATGGTGGCACCCCACCATAGATGCCATACATGCATATATACATACATATGTTATATACACACACATGCATATTTATGTATAAGTGTATGCATGTGCACACATCTATAAATATATACATTAATATATGCACATGCATAGACATATACATATAGACACATACATACATATACACACACGTATATATACACATATACATGAAGAATCATAGAGTAGTTTGGGTTGGAAGGGACCTCTAAAGGTCATCTCATTCAACTCCCTGCAATGAGCAGGGACACCTTTAACTGGATCAGGTTGCTCAGAGGGCAACAGACCCTGCTAAAAAGTTTGTTCCCGTCTTTCTTACAGGCCCCGTTTAAGCACTGGAAGGCTGCTATAAGGTCTCCCTGGAGACCTCTCTTTTCCAGGCTGAACAGCCTCAACTCTCTCCGCCTTTCCTCATAGGAGAGGTGCTCCAGCCCTCGGATCATTTTTGTGGCCCTTCTCTGGACCCGCTATATATGTGTATATACATATGCACATACACAAACGTACACATATGTGTACATACATACACACATACACATATGTACACATACAGGCATATACACACAAAAATATGCAAATATATATACATACATACACATGTATATATACATATATACACACATATATGTGTGTGTGTATGTCATGGAATCCTAGAATGGTTTGGGTTGGAAGGGATTATACTTTATAGATTATCTAGTTCCAAGGATTATACTTTATATTACCTTATAGATTATCTAGTTCCACCCCCCCTGCCATGAGCAGGGACAGTTTCCACTAGACCAGGTTGCTCAGAGCTCCATCCAGCCTGGCCTTGAACACTTCTAGGGAGGGGGCAGCCACAGCTTCTCTGGGCAACCTGTTCCAGTGCCTTGCTACCCTCATAGTGAAGAATTTCTTCCTTATATCTAATCTAAACCTGCCCTCTTTCAGTTTACAGCCTTTACCCCTCGTCCTCTCACACGTGCATGCTCGGGGTATGCGTGCGTGTGTATATACACTCCCCCCCCACACACATGCACCCATACAGGTGTGCCTACAAGCCGCAGCTCCCCGTCTAAGATGGCGGCACTACAAGTCCCGTCATGCCCCGGGGCGGGGGCGGGGCACGGTGAGGCGCGG
>Ga0065711_1046149_pt1 | contig 13058 bp, 6 predicted proteins | sample Hoacrofraction12_FD_59098 | JGI IMG/M metagenome (GOLD analysis project Ga0065711, IMG submission 59098) | Hoatzin crop microbial communities from Cojedes, Venezuela - Epithelial fraction 12 v2 (version 2) | ecosystem: Host-associated > Birds > Digestive system > Esophagus > Crop | place... | reverse complement strand
GGGGGGGGGGGGGGGGGTGTGTGCTTAAAACAGAAGCCCAGTGCACCTGATAAAACAGAAATTGGAAGGCATTTGAGGGTCTTTTACACTAAAGTCTCATAATTTTTAAGACTGTTTTGGTGCACCTGAATTTTAGTTTACCAGTAGCTGGGCTTGAGAACATTGATATTATCAACTGAGAATATTTTACATTGTAATGCCCAAAACCAAATAGCTTTGCCTTATAACTGTAATTTTTGTATATTGCATACAGCACACGTTACAAAATATTTCAACTGGATTAGGAAACCTAGGACTCCAACTAAGCTGAAAAAAGATGTAGTTAATTTCCTGGTATTTGCAGGGTAATCTGAGCAGCTTGTTTTCTCCTCTTGCTTCACCAAGGGACTGTGATTATGCCAAGACCCCACAAATCTAGTGTGTCCCTGTGCCCATTCCCTCTGCACGCAGTTGGCAAAATAGATGCTACTGCATACTTAATGTGCTGGGGTCACATAGCCCATGGATTACCTTCTAGCGTTGTGCCCCAAGCACATCAAAGGAACTGGCAGCATGAGCAGCAGGGGTGCAGCAACTCCTACCTGAAATGGCTCGCTCTCAAACAAGGGTGCTGAGCCAGGGATCTAGCCTGTTGTCTCCCCAAATTACTGTAATCCTCAGGGGCTAAATGCCTCCCTCCAGCCCCCCCAACTCAAGCCACTGCATCTTTGCCTGACGGCTCTGTTACTTGAATGCAGCCAGTACTTCCTAGCTGGTTGTGGCCAGCCTGCCCTCCCTGCTGGCATACAGACGCTCACCCTCCCCTGCCGGCACCCACTAGCAGTTGTGCCCACAGCCCGAGGCACAGTGACAGGGGTTTGGGTCACTGAGTTACCACAGACGGCAGAAGGAAGCACCTTAGGGTGCAGCTCAGATGCTGACACGGCTTCATCCAGCACTCGCTTCGTGAATGGAGCTGCGCTGTGCTCAGGCTTTTTCTTGCTCTCGCTCAGCCTGTCAAACAATGTTGATCTTTTGTTTTCCCCCAGGAAGGTGCACGCCACCATTTGTGCAAGATACAGCAAAGGCACCCCTGTTCTGGCAGCCCACCCTAGCCCAACACAATTATGCGCTCCACACTTCTGTTGTTGCTGGTCTTCTATGGCTTTGACCACATGATTATTCCTGTGCCACTGGGGTGGGCTGGCCTGAGCAGAGGAGCAGCAAGAGTTCCTTAATCTGGCCAGCAAAAAAGAGAAGACTTCAAGGAGATGCTACCGACACTTCTGCCTGCCCTCTGGACTGAGGACAGCAGAGATGCAATCAACGGGCTTTGCAAGGCAAGCGGCAGCTCACCGCTGGCAGCTCCAACCGAGGGGCACAGCCCTCCGGAGCAAAGAAGAGGCAGTGGCTGTGTTCAGGTCACCCGGCGGCTGTCAGTGCTCCCGTGTGCTACCGCTGTGCTAAGCGTGCTGAGAAGCTGTAGCTAATGAGGGTACGTACACCCATGCTCTTTCCTTCAGCTGCAGCATAGAAATATCCTGCGGTGCCCCATGCCTCAGTTTCTCTGCAAATATAACCCATCTGTAATAGTTCTTCCCTACACCATACTCACAACTGAAAGGTGCCGAGATAGCAGGAAATGGGGTTGTAGTACAGCAGTGACATGTTCTACAGCTGACCCAGGACCTCCAGGCTAAAGGCACGAACCACCACTCAGTGACACAATTACCTTATATGTTCAGACACAATGATTAAGACTACAAAAAAAAAAAAAAAAGTTGTAGTAATAGAACAACTCCATTTTCTATCACATTCTCCACTTCCACAGAAAGCTTTATCTAGCATTAATATCAGCAATATGAGAAATATGTCTTCTTTCTGGGAAAGGTCCACAGCAAAGACAAATCGTGTCTCTGCCATTTAAAAATACGTGCTGTCTGTAGGAGGAGAGAGGGGAGCCTGTTGTACTATTAGGTGAACATTTATTTGCCGTATCTTTAAACTCTGGCACACTGTATCAGCAGACACCCCAGCCTACCTGGGTCTCTGGTGTGAAGTAGGTAGCCTCCTAGTTAATGAGTTATTTAATAGCTCATAGTGTCCCCTAGGGTCCCCTCAAACTATAACCATTCCCATGCAGCAAACCAAGTGTTGGTCACGCTTACAGGTGTTTTTCGTATCAAATGTCAGAAAGCAGAAGAAAGACTGTGCTAAGATCCAATAAATAAATTCTTGATACTATTTGTTGGGGGGCAAGGAGGGGAAGACAGGCATCCTGTCTGCATGTTAGGGGACAGGCCCATCTAGACCACTCTTTCATTTAGTCACTAAAATGTAGGGAGACCATAAAACTGTGTAATCATCCCTAAGCTTTACACCAGGATCCTTCTACTGAGCTAAACCAAGACAGGGTTTCTGTTCTCCTGGAGGTTGGGCACGCTCATTGGCAGCTCACACAGACAGCAGCAGGAGGCAGCGCGGCAGAAGCTAAGCTTGGTTTCCTCTGGATCAAAGGGCACAATCCATTGGCACCATAACCCCAGCTAAAGTGTCTGGATGGACTTTGAAATATGCCAGAAAACGTGAAAGTTTGCAAATTAACTTTTATGCTATGTCCCACTCAGCTGCTGTAGAGTGCACTAAATGCTACCATAGGGTGTGTTATAGAGCATACTCGACGGAGGACATTTAATGTTAACATCTGTACTTGCAGGGTCACTGGCAATAACAAGTGGTTATCTAAGCGACTGACGACCCAAGCCTTCAGCACAAAGGTTGCTATTTCTTTTGTATTTGTGGTTATGTCCTACTACTAACACACATTTCTTTCCTCATGCACTAATCCTCACTAAGAAGTCTACTAGTCTACTAAGTCTAGAGTATCTGATCAATAGTAGACTATAACGCAGTTATGAACTAAAAAAAAAAAAAAAAACGAGTAAGAATTTGAAACTATCTAGCATGTCCTCTTAGCGAGCTATCATTCTGTCCTGAAGGGTTTTATTCCAGGCTCATGGATATGCAACGTATGCCTACGCTAGTATACCAAATAATGAACGAAATCTTAGCAGGGAATATAGTGCACTTATTGGAAGGAAGTTTTCCAGACAACTCTGATTTCAACAGTTATGTTAGATTCATAAAACAGTTCAAGAGTCAACATTTCTTCACAGTGCATCCTTGCTATATTTCATAGATTCAGCACTGCATGCAAACCATACATTACAAATGATGCACGCTCATAAACAAGTAGCCTATAAGTAAACATACGTTCTCTGAACACACACCACACCTGTGCTGGCAGGCACACAGTTTGCAGTATTCAGTGTTTCTTAACTTTGGGAGTACCTATGGGCTGTTTTAACAAAAGAATTAAATACCCTTTCCAGTAATAATCGCTCCTGCCCCCCAGCTTTCTGGAGGTTTTTGTCGATATTTTTTGATTATTTTTTTGCTGCCAAGCCACAAAATACACACAGCTAAGGCAGTATTAAGATGGCTTTTGTCTTCTTTTGTTTCCACCAGAACAAGCTTCATTGACCTAAGAACCTTCAAAGCAGTACCACTTCACCCACGTTAGTAAGCACGGCTGTGCTGCTGGAGCTGCAGAGAAGGCCTGCAGGGCTAGCCATGTCAGCATGATGCCAGCAATGACACCATCCCCCAGTGATCCTTCGCAAGAGCCTCATAAGGTTGGATTTGGCTGAGCAGCTCTGGAAGAGTGCGGGAGTGTGGCCAGGCAGAGCTTTCCACGAGCAAGGCAGAGAACTGTCCCTCAGCAGGCTCACGGGAGCACAGCACCCTGCGTCTCTGCAAACGCAGCCCCGGGGCCCGACTGCACCCACTGGAAGCAGCAAGTGCCTCTGGTACCGCTCCCGGCAGCCACTCCTTGCTGCTTCTGCCTTCCGTACGGGACTGTTGAGTTCCTTTTACCCTTGTGGCGAGAAGGGTTGTCGAGAGGGAACTGGCTACCTCTGACCCCACACCGATAGCTGCCTGTGCTGTCTGCTCACACCAACCCCAGCCAAGCTGCGGCTGTGCAGGCCCCTGGGAGGCCCCGCTCCTGGTCCCGCACGGCTGCAGGGCGGAAGGAGTAACAGAGCTGGAGGAAGTCTGCAGAACCTCATCACGCAGGGTGGAACTCGCCAAGGAAAGAAGCAGGTTGACTTTAAAAGCATCATGATGCATTCGACCGAGTTGACAGAATGGGAAGAAAGAACGAGAAAACAAACTCAAGGCAAATTGCATTTGATCTGGAAATTATTAATATTTGAGACAATAAAGACATACCCCCTGAACACTATTTGCTTAGAATTCCTCCTCAGAGCCAAACCACACTTTAAAGCACTTCATCTCGAAAGAGCACTGCCGAATTGAAACAGAACTACTACCATGACTAGAGGGTAGTGGTGCCAAAAGATGTCAGATTGAACACGAAACAGAATTTTCATTCTTTTGTCTGCTCCATAAATATTAATAACTTGACACCCCATAATGAAAGCAAAATGCACTTAAGCACGGGCAGAAAAAAACAAACTAGCCAACCATTCTTCTTTTAGGATTACAATTGGAAATTAGTTGTAGAGGTCAGAGTTTTCCAGCATCATGTAGGTTGGGATTAACTCCACGGACATTGTGAGTGAACAAGAGGAGAATCCGGACTCGAGTGGTGCAACAGGATTGCGAACACCATGAAACAGCCACCCCATCCTTCCAGCCCTTCGCCGGATGGAAGCAGCTGCCACATCCTCCAGCCAGCCAGCTGGGCTCAGCCAGCGCTGGAGGCCAGCACGCAGAGGAGAGCGGTGCAGCACTGAGCTTCAAGGACCCCTCCCGAAGGGGCCTAACACCCGACGTGGCCAAGAGGCACAGTATCACCCTCTCGCATCCATCGCACGCACCGGCAGAGACCGCAAGTAACACAACAAAGAAACTGCAGTGGCTGGGCAAGAAGTGACAGGGAGAGCACAGCAGCCAGCATTTGCTGCGATGCATTGCTGTGATTCATACCAACTGAGCATTTGCCTACCAATTCTCACTTTGCTCGTTTGTCCAATAGAAGGATCTGTATGTCTTTAATAAAAAACAAGCAATTGCACCCAATCTCATCATTTAAATCAGAAAAGAAAAATTTTGTATTGGTCCCTGTGCCCGTCAAAAAAGGTAGGGCATTATCCTCTAGGCAAGAGCTTCTACCCTTGAAGACATACAACAAAAAAGAAGTAGTAACGGTAGGGAAGGAAAAGAAGAAAAAAAAAAAGGCAAGAAGGTAGACGCCACCTGGTCTGTTTGGGTTTGACTTGGAATATCTATAAAGCGTGGGATGTTCCGAATTCCGTCTTTCGCTCCACGCATCTCTCAACAAAACTTGTCTGTATGTCCCCTGGACATAGCTGAAGAGGGCAGGAAATTGCCTCTGTGTGTGGAAGGTAGTGGGGAATAAAAACACAAAAATATTTGCTTCAATAATTCTCCTGCCCCTGCAGACCAGCAAAGGCTTTTGCAACCAGGAAAGACACATTTATAAATACTCAGATTATTGCCAAACAGAGTGGAAGTCAATTCTAGCACTGAGAAGGGCACAAGTTGCTAAAATATGGCTCTGCAGTACCTTGCTGCTCCTCTTAAAAACAAAATAAATTAAAAAAGCAGAACATTGCTACCATCACATTTACCAGTGCCTTCACATATTTTCTTCCATCAATTCTAGAGCCAACTTCAGGAACCGAAATGAGAATTAAAGGGGCAATGGTGCATCAGGCAGTAAGATTATTCCCCAACCAATCGCAAATACTTCAACTTTTGACTCCTTCAGGCTTTGCGAGTCCCCAGAGAGCCTTTTGAATGCCTGCCCTTTGCTTACCACAGTTCCATTTGCTGTGTCTGAGGCAGGAGCGAGCTAACCTCACTGAAAGCTCTGGACACCAAGATGAGTAATAGCTTGGCTCAAGGAAAGCTCCATTTTGATAGTGAGGGTATGCATGAATGCTTTGCCTGCAAGCTCCTGCTGCAGCGATTGGGGCCTGCCTGAGCTTGGAGTCATTAGTCTTCCACATCCTCCTCCAGTGCTGGAGGAAGGTACTGTGTTCCTGTTACTTAAACAGCTTCTCCATGATTTATTATTGAATGGGAACAGGGTAGTCTTAGGTACACTTCTGAACCTCAAACTACGTGTTAGAAATGCACAGGAGAGATGGTCCCAACCTTGAAGACACAGAAGACAAAGAATTATGCTGTTTCTAGTGTTAAATGAAGTCTGCATAAAAGTCTAGAGAACCCAGCAAGAAGCTCTGTGGGGAGATACTTCCACAACGAGTCCCTAGAAATTCTCTGGGGCACCAGTCACTGCCTTTGTCCTGGCTCTTTCTTTAGCATAACTTTGGAAACACTGACCTTACCCACACCATCAAACACAGCCTGCAGGAGCACCTTCTGTACAAGTCTCAGACCCTTCAAAGAGAACCCAGCACTGTGTGGAAAGCCCTACCGTCTCCTACTGAGACAAAACTGTATTTTCATGCTCTGGTAAATACAAACTGTGGGTGTACCTCCCTCAAGGAAGGGTTAGAGCACTGCAATGCTCCTAATCTCTAAATTGTTTAGGTAATTTCATTTGACTTCGCTGATAGATCAGAAATGTATTTTGCAGAATCACTTACTGATTGCCCATCTCATTCCTTTTGAAGCATTCCCAGAAAGGCGAAGAAAGGACAGGGACATTTTGTTCTATATTCTCTTTCCTCCACCTGCAACCATTAAGGTATTTGGCTTTAGGCCTTGTTCAGATTTCCTCTCCCAGCAAAAGAGGGTAATTACTCTCTCTCTCTCTCTGCTTCTTGCTGCCCACCACTGCCCTTTCTACTCCCCTGGCAGCTGCTTTAGGAGGACACACAGGAGCAGCCACTGTAGGACCATACAGGGGACCGCTGACCCCTAACAGAGGTAGCTCATGCCAATGCTTCTGGCAGAGGCATTCAAGCCACCTCTTGCACCACCACCCTTTCAAAACTCCTGCCAAAATAATGCTCTGAGCTCCCCAGTTGTCTGTACAAGATGCTTCCAGTGTTTGATCAATTCCAGAAAGTGCTCCACCAGGCCAATCTACATTTAAGACCCCCCAAAAAAACCCAACAACAAAAGAGAGACAGAAAAAGACCTGTAGAGCATTTTGCAAAGGTTGTGCAGGTACTTTACTGCCCAGTCAGCAACATGTTCAGATTAGGAGCTTACGTCTTAACCCCAGCCACTGGACCCCAGAAGCCTGTCCTACCCAGCAGATGCTAGTACACTTCCCAGGGCTCAGGATGATTTGATCCAACTGTTATGTAGAAGTACAGAACAATATAAACACATTTATATAAGAGACAAATGTGGGTGTTTTTAAATTAGCTCGTTCCACAAACACAGGTTATTGAACAGCCCCATCTGCACACAGGGAAGGCAGCAACGGCCAGGTGCACGCGTAGGAGAGGGGAAGGATGAAGCAAGGAGGAAAAAACAGGAACAAGTAGCCGAGTGCAACGTGGGGACATCAGGGGGAGGAAAGAGAGCAGAGCCTCTCAACGTGTCCCAGCAGCAGATGGGCCTGACCTGTGCCACTGCTGCTGAAGCCAGCAGGAAGCAGGAGGGCAATACCAGTTCTGGGGATGGGGATCCCCCAATCCCACCACCACCAGGCTTTGCTCCTTGGGCCTAAGCAAGTCTGGCATTCACCTGAGCATGTCTGGCAGCCCACCATGCCTGCCATAGCATTTCACTGGGAATGAACAGGGGCCTGAAAGAGTGGAAAAGGAAGCAGCAGCCTGTTATCCCTGAGAGGGGGAAAAAACCCATCTTGGTCCACCCCACGGCCATCTGCAGACATGCAAGTGGCCTGTCTGGACAAGGACAAGGATTTGCAGTATCCCTGAGAGTGGCCACACCCCAAACTTGTTGGGGAGCACCAGTTTATGAGTTTAAATCAAACATCTCATTTGGGTTTGACAGAAGCTTTTTGAAACGTGCTAAAGCCCAAGCTGAAAGCTCAGAGCTCCCAAGGTGACATCCTTGGCTTCGACCAGGAAGCTGAGATGGCAGGTGCTTGGGGACAGCAGGCCGACACCAGAGCAGGAAACACCTCCTCATGAAAAGGGGAGCTGCCTCGAGAGGGAACCCATCCGTCCAAGTCAACTCCGTGCCGGGTCTCTGGTCTAGAGCAAAAGCCACAGGGGGATCCCCTCACGCCTGTGTGTGACGCTCTACAGTTTGGTGACACATATCCTCGTATCTCTAAATCTGCTGCCTGCTTAGTTGCAGATGCTAGCCGAGAACTCCCTTGAAAAACCTATGGCGTCACATACCCCAATATCTGAAATTCAATGGACTCTGGTCACTTAAGTCCCACAGGGCCCAGCTCAGGAGCATATTCTCAGTTTCCCTGCATCTGCACCTTTATGCATGTGCTTAAAATAACTGAATACCACTGGACTGCATTATGAGTGTCACCGAAAATGATGTGTTAAATATGCTTCCCCTGAACCACACGCTTAGACAATTCCAGCTTTTTACGAGAGGAAATTTGAGTAAATAAAATTTTTAAAGGTTACGAAACCTTTTAAACAGACATACAGTCAAATTATTCTGTTCAACCTTTTGATATGTACTAAAACCACATTTTTTTTTAAATTAAAATTTAGCTAATTTAGTTTAAACCAGCCATGAAAACAAAGGATTTAACTGCAGTGCGGTTAATGATTCCAATAAAAAACCCTAGCTGTTTACATGTTTGACACAGAGATTTTTCCTGGCCCCTTTTAGCTGTCCATACAATACACTGTTAAGTTAACACTTAATAACACCAGATTAATATATAACGGAGAGAGGGTGCATTGCAGCCTCATTTGCTCTATTTAGCAAGTTTATTAAATTCTTGTTTTCTCCCTTAGAAGATCGTAAATATACCAATGTTCACCTTTGAGAATAAAAGTCTAAAGTGCAACCTAATAGGTGCAAATCACTTGGCAAGTAATTTGTGACCCTCAATTTGAAATCACATTAAAAGTACCCAATCTGCTAAAAGGGGGATCTGAGGCCAAGCGGAGCATGAAGAAGAGCACTAGTTACCCGCTTCCCCCCTCTCCCCAAGTCTGGGAACCTAACCGAGAGCCAGGCTGGTCCCACACAAACGCTGCTGACTGCGAACTGAGGAAACGCTACCCGTGAGCCTTGGCTTCCTGACGAATATCGCTGTGCTGGCTGGCACTCGGGGGAAATCTGTCTCGCCAGCCTGTGATGTCTGGTGGACATGACCAAACTCCTGTACCAAGAAGTACTCTGATATACTGGCACTGCTGTGAGTTGTTAAGGGCTACAGTACACAGACAATGGGCAACTCTAACATGGACCAACACAGTAACAACCTCGCCCTTCTCCACATGGGAAGTGGGCAGCAGAAAACTTCAACATGGTGTTTGAAGCAGGGCTTTTGGAGAAGATCTGTAAAGGAGACCATGGCTCAGGCTTCTGGCAATGCACAAGGACCCTCAACACAGGAGGGTCTGCCTTTGTAACAGCACTATCTTTGCCCAACAGCAGTGCAAAGGTCTGTGCAGGGAGCCAGGCGCCCAGTGGGAGGGCTTGCAGAGCGACCCAGGAGGATCTGTGCTGGAGGGAGCGCGGGGGCACATCCGCCAGCCACATACAGAGCCAGACCATATTAGCAAGTCGGATACAGGGCTGCAGATGGGACCTCACCAAACCTCCTTGACAGGACAAGGAGCAATGGCTTTAAACTAAGGGAGGGTAGATTTAGACTAGGTATAAGGAAGAGATTTTCTGCCATAAGGGTGGGGAAACACTGGAACAGATTGCCCCAAGAGGTAGTGGAGGCCCCATCCCTGGAAACGTTCAAGGCTGGGTTGGACAAGGCTCTGATCAATCTGATCTAGCTGAAGTTATCCCTGCCCACTGCAGGGCGGTTGGGCTAGATGGCCTCTAAAGGTCCCTGCCAACCCAAAGCATTCTATGATTCTATGAAACTCTGCTGTTTGTGACTCTCCTTTTGACCATCTCCCCAGGCTGTGTTGACTTCCCACATCCCCTCCCCAAACCAGAAAGGCTGTAGGAGCACAGCACTGCCACACCTGCACTAAGGGCTACTGTGCTGCAGATGTGTCCTGCAGCCACGGTGCTCGCCCAGAAACCCCACCAGAGATGATGGGGACCACCCTGCTCTGAGCAAGTGGAGCCGCCTCCCTGGCTCAGTGGAAAAATTTTGCTAGAGTAACTTGGGAGCAGTGATGAATTTAGGTTCCCAGCTTTATATGGATCTGCAGGGGTAAGAGTAGTTTACACTTCAGTATAGTCTAAACACTAGATCTCCTGGTGACTTGCTGATGCGCTCAGTCCTTAAGACTTAAAGCCTGTGTTACAGGAACAGGAAAACCAAACCCCCAAACAAACAGGCGTAGGAGGAGAAAATACATTCTGGCTAGGACTTCAGCAGGGATATGGTTCTCTTGTTAATAGCTGGTGAAACATCTTCAAATATATGAAAGAACTATAAACAACGCTACAGATGTGTCTAGGTTTGAGCAGCAACGAGAAAGCAGCATTCCTGCTAGTGCATTTCTGACAGTGCTGACCGACACTCCGTGGTTTTTTGGGGGGTGGAGGATGCATCTTAGCTCCTCTGCTGGGGTCCAGACTCTTTCAAAGGACTTTTTATTGCAAAGCACTTCGTGCCTTAAATTCTCACCTGAATTCCAACAGAACACAGGTACTCTCAGACATGAAGTTTAGTTCAGGACCAGGTCTAACATGTATAGATTTTTACCAGTTGTTCAAGGTATAATGTAATAAATTACAGCAATTCAGCATACATTTTTACACAATATTATAATAAACACAAATAAAGAGAATTTCTAGACACATCTTTTATTTCTAACTCACAAACATTATTTGCGATAGGTTCTAAATGAGGTGAACTGATACAGCTGCAACACTACCTGAGCTCTCCTGCCTCGTACTGAAGTTTGGCCAGAAGAACCTGAAACTTTCCTGTGTTAGGAAGAGCACAGAAAGCCTCTGTGTGTGTTACTTCCAGGTGCCTATATAATAAATGCCAGGTACAATTGAGCATCATCCACTGACGTACAGCTGCCCAAAACACAGGAATACAGAACATTTCTAGGCCCAATTCTCCACCACCAGGTTGCACTCGGCAAAGATAGGGAACGTCTGCATCTGGCAACGCAGTTCAGAGCAGCTACCCAAGACCGCTGCGGACCTGAAGCACTGCTGCCACACCAGCAGGGCACCCAGCCCCGGCTAATTAGTTGGTCTGCAAAGAGCTGAGACAGCTCAGCTGCTCCCAGGGTGAGTGCCCACTCACAGCTAGCTTCAGCTAGTAGCTGCTCTGCACATCTGTTCAAATGCCAGGCTCCCAGTCTGCTTGCAGGTCGCCTGGACTGTAAGTACCATGCACCAAGCAAAAGCACAGAGAGGCCATGGTTTTTACGACAACTGCACGTTCTCCCTTCAGAGGGCTTTACCAGCTATACTGGTTTTGGCTGGGATAAAGTTAATTCTCTTCATAGCATCTTGTATCATGCTATGTCGGATTTGTGATGAGAACAGTGTTTTCACTGACAGCCCTGGTTAGTCACCCCTCCTAAATACAGGCCTGCTGCAGATGAGCTGTCCCAGCTAGAGCATCTCAAAGGATTTGTTTGCCCAAGAGATTCCCTGGCGTCCCCAGATGCAGTTTAAGCATTCCTCCCCTTTGCAGGTGCTATCAGTAAAAGTCATCGGTACTTCCCCATACATGCAGCACTTACACTGAGGTCCAGCTCTCTAGAAACCATTACGCACAGTACATAATTTAACAGGGATGCTGTAGATTTAATAAGACACTGATTATACACAATTGCAGAAGACATCCAACCATAATACTGATACAGGGTGGACCACAGGGCTGCAAAGTTGCAGAGACATTCCACAATCAATTGGCATTTAACATTACAGCTTGCTGGCCTACAGGATCTCTGTCAAATGCATAACTGGGAGCTTAAATTAAAGGACTACCCACAGCTTTGTAAACAGCTAAAGACAAAGAGCCTGCAACAACTGAAAAGAGATGATGTTTGTCACGTTCTCGTTACCCTCAGACACACTACGAGCACTGGTCACATGCTAATTACAGGTCTCTTGCAGCAGCACACTGGGCAGTTTTCCAGATTGGTATCTCCACTGCAATCAGAGCCAAACTGCAGCTTATCAGTCTGACTTAACTTCATCCCTGCTGGAGATGTCTCCATACCTCACCCTTAGGTCTTAGGAACTATAATATTTTATATTTCAGGCAGTTAATAAGTCCTATAATGGATATATGGATGAAGTTGTTCCTCCTAGGTGCCCATGCTGAGGCACCACACCCAGAGCTCATCTTGTCTAGGCTAAATGAGCCACAGTACCCATATTAGTAGTGCCAATAGACCCCAGGTAATCACATTGCCCAGAGCGCCTGCATTTGGGGCAAGGGGAGCTGAGAGCCATACGGGTCACTTCCCAGCTGCAGGGGCACTCATACAACTCATGGCTGTCAACTTTTGACAACTACATGGAAAGGATTTGCAGAGAAGGGACTGAAAGGCAGTGGAAGCTGGAAGAGCTGCTGGTGACTGGAACGCTCCCTGATGTAGGTGGAAAACATAAGAACCACTTCTCTGGCCCCTTCCTTATTGATAGTCCCATGAAAGAGCTAATTGTCAGCCACGGCACTAGCTGCTTGAAATACACACCGCGCATGTATGTTATTTCTCCCAACTCCTTTGTTCTTCTGCAGCTATTTCCCGTTCCACTGCCTAGCTGCCCAGTAAGGTCATATAAGGGAAGCAAGGTAGAGATTTATCCTGTAATAGATTAGTGGATTCTTCCCTATCTCTGTACTGACTCTTCTCCCCATGTTTCCTGAAGGCTGGAAATGCAGTGTACTTCCAAGGCCCTGTCCTTTTATATAAACACTGTTCAGACAGCTCTTCTGTACAGCCCTGCCAATTAATTAGCAGTTGCACTACAGGATGGATGATGGGGGGGGG
>Ga0065711_1046148_pt1 | contig 13058 bp, 6 predicted proteins | sample Hoacrofraction12_FD_59098 | JGI IMG/M metagenome (GOLD analysis project Ga0065711, IMG submission 59098) | Hoatzin crop microbial communities from Cojedes, Venezuela - Epithelial fraction 12 v2 (version 2) | ecosystem: Host-associated > Birds > Digestive system > Esophagus > Crop | place... | reverse complement strand
CTCCCCCCCCCCCAATACCTCCAATACAGAAAGACGTACTGCTAGTTCCTTAGGTTGACTAGAGAATCCCATTATGAAGTCCTAGTGCACCTCACCTTGTTTTCAGAAAACCAAAAAAAAGCTCTTGTGAAAGTATACAGATCAATCCAGAAGAATATTTAAACATATTCTAGCCCCATTGACTTCAATTATTTAAGTGATTTGTTGGAGCAGAGCCAGTCCAACAGTTCCCTGAAAGAGCAGGGCCATAAAGAACAGTCTGCAACATCCCGCTCTACCTTCTGGGGCTCTACTCGCAAGATAAGGTTTGCCAAAACAAACTCCCTCTGTCTGTAAGTGCCCTCTATAGACCTAAGACAGTACACAGAGAGCTTGCTAAAAACTTTAAGGGATTGTGAGGTGTTTTTTTTTAAAAAAGGGGAAAAAAAAGACATCTGCTACACCCACAAGACATTTGTTAAATTATGGCATATATTAAAAATTCTACAGATACAAATGTGGTATCAGTTATCCCCTGCTGAAAGAACAAACACTCAGTTGTGCTCTTGCACAATACTTAAGCATGGCTGTTAGTAGACTGGTTCAGAATGAATTTTCCCTTTATTAGAAAAAGTAAGGCAACCTCGTCTCCCTTGTAACTCTAGCCACGGAGAAGAGATAAAAAAATATGTTTGAGGCAAGTATGCAAAATCAAAAGAAATGATAGAGGAATTGCAGTTACTTAAAGAAAACAACTGCAAAATCGTGACTGCACATGGTCTGGATATTTGCCCTCTGAACAACATATTCATATTCTCCTTTAGCAAGCCAAGACTTTAGTACTTGAAAACAACATACTATAATCCAAACACAGTAACTTTTACCCCTTTTTAAACAAATGATGCACGCTAGGCAATAGTGACTCCATGCTTCAAGCAGACGTTGCCGTTTTTACAAGGTGTTTTGTCAGAAGCTCTATTTATTAATATTTCCATGCTGTGAATGGACGTGTTATATCACAACAACTCTCAACGAAATGAATATGGATTTACACGAGACAGTAAGAGCTCCAAAAGGAGCTGTTAGAGACCACTGAATAAAAGAACACTTAATGTAAAGATTCAGTGGACTGCAGAAACCGATACCTAACAAATACTGTAAATGCACGTAATTGCAATTACTAAGTTGTTCCAAACTATCAGTCCACTTTTATGACAAACAAATAGATAAATCATTGAGTGTCCTTACCAGAACTACTCTCTGAAACCCCACAAAATTGTGATGTGGCAGCAGTACAGCCCTTGGTATTACACCACCTGTAACACAAACCATATTATGATAGTTTCTATCAATATTGACTTTAAAGGATGAAAAAAGGATAAAAGCTATTTTTCTACCAGTCTTTTTACTGAAAGCATTAAAACGACATTGTTTCCTACTGATTACAATATATGCTTAGGCTTAATAATAAATGAACAAAAATTAAAGACCATCTTCTGATTACTTAAATGGAATGTATTAAAAAAAAAATTACAGGCACAGTTTAAACTCTATCCTCTTCTCGCTCTTCGTTGAAAACAAAACCCTACCACAGAACAGAGCATTCGCTTTAAAGGAATTTCTGGTCTTTTTGGCCCCCCCACATTGACAAAGGGGAACTTCACAAGAATCCAGATGAAAGTTAATAAATGGCTAAGTATGGATGCAGTAACTTTCTTCAGTGTTAGCTAAAGTATACAGCTAAAATGATTCAATAGCAAGATGAAAAATAGGAAGCACGAGGCCATGATCAAATCCCCCAGTGTTTTCAAAATTGACCATCTGGGATCTGAATTTAACACCAACAAATTAAAAAGAACATGTTACATGAAAGAATCGTTAAAACGTCCTCATGGAGCTAATTTCCACAAGTGACTTCAAAACTTAAATGCTCCCTAGGAGTTAAGTATGTTATACACCTGTGATCAGAACAATTTCTGATCCTATATTTGTCACCAATATTAATTACAGATTAATCGTAAGAGAGTGATTTTACGCAAACTAAGGGATTAAGGAGAAAGGTTTGAAGGTAAGAGTGCAGGAACACTGTCTGGGCACCACAAGAAAAGAATCCACATATCAAAAAAATAATCTGTTTGAAGCAGGACATACTTAACAGTAAGACAGACAACCCTTCCCCAAACAGAAGAGGATCAGGAAAACAAAGAACTATTCTCCAAATACCAAATTCCAGCCACGAAGGCTCACAAAATACATTACAAGTAACACTGAAACTTCCCAAACACCTTCTTAAAACAACGACTAAAACCAAGGAAAGTAACATGTGCCTTAAACAGCATGTAGCATGTAAGACTTTCCATCATCTTAAAAATAATCATTGACCTCTAAGAAACGCTCTGCTATTTAGTCTGTTACTAAGTTGAGTAAGACTTAAAAATGTTTTTTCCTTGTTTTGACTGAGGAACTACAGAATATTTTGGTCAGCGATCATTTTCCATGTTTAAATTCCCAAGGGATTAAAATAAACTTCTCCTCCCTCCTTCCCACAGAGCCTCCATCAGCTGAGTGGACATCGGTCTCCAAAACCATGGGAAGCGCCCCAGGTGAGAGAAGGGAGAACGCCCTGAACACTGATGGCACTACACTCCTCCACATACAGGGAAAATGCAGCAATTGTTTAATTAATATTTAATTATTATTTAATACTTACATACTAATGGTTCTCCTTTTCAGAATGAGAAGATATAAATACCATGACCTAGAGGTGCGAGAAGTAAATGCTACAAAGCATCACTTGGAGATCATCACCTTCCTCATAATAAAAGTCAGTTTATTCATTACTACGTTTCTAAGAAAAACACTCCAGCACCAGCACCCTGGACTTGAAAAGAGTCCTGGTCCTGTTCTGTAACAACACTTACTGACAGCAGCTCACAAGACAAGTGAGAAGGTCCTGACCCTATATTAATGTAATTTTAATTCTCTGCTAGGCTATTATGTACTGCCTTGATTATTTCTCCGAACTTGACTGTATATATCAACTGTATTGCTAAAATTTAATTAAAAAAAAAAATCAGAAGCAAAGTTTAAAACACTTAGAAAATTTTAATTCCAAGATGAACGATAGCGCAAAAGGTCATTAAAAGGGAATGTTGGCCATGCTGGCTGAACAAACAAGAGGGAGCAATAAGTTTCAACACTTACATGCTTTGAACTTTGTGCATTCTATGTCTACATTAAGTATTATTCATTCATTTAGAGTAAACTCTCTTTCAGGTATTACCCCCAAAATGATGCCAAATAGGAGAAGGAACCAGGAGGCCCTTCGGGAGAGCAGCGTGCTGCCGCACCTCACCAGACGCTGCTTTAGGAGGAATTCCTTTCCTCCCCACCACACAGCATGCAGAAAACCACTGAGCACTAGAAATCCACCACCGCGTTAGCCTCCCTACAACAGCAGCAGGCAACCTGTTCACAGTGAACTCACTTGCCCTGGGATGGCGAGGGCTGAGGGGCGCACAGCAAGAATCAAACACACGGCCCAATCTCACAGGTCTTCTAAGAATGATGAAGTGACAAAAGTAATTTTTCAGGCAGATCCCAACAGCCAGCTACTTCTGCAGTCACGTGCATCACATAATGTGAACGTCACAGAATCCCCTAAATTGTATTTATCCTGGAAACATTTTCATCTTGTTTCACATTAATAAATACAAGTTCTTGCATGTGCTGCAGAGACTTACACGTTACATAGAAAGAATACGTTCACTTTTTTTTTTTAATATAAATTAGTGACGTGCACAGATTTGCAGCACGCAGGATAAAAATTTCACATTTAATTATACCCCCACCAAGCAATGTGATGAAATGGAGCACATCACAGGGTGCTCACTTATAACCAATTTCCCTTACTATATCCACTTTTCAAACTTTGATTCTGCAGTAATTGTCTGGATTGCGTCGTAGTTACATGCTCAGTCTCTCCCCCTCTCCCCCCTCACCAGATGCCTATCTACATTTTAGAGAATCTGAAAAGAATCAAACTGCAAATCTACAGTCTCCAGGAAAAAAATAACAGTTGAGGAGGAAGGGGAAGGCTAAAGAGATTTACCAGCCTCAGGGAGAGGACAAGAACAGAAAACACTGCAAAAATGTGGATGATTTTGAGAACCCAATGTTTTACGTGACGCTAACTGGCAAGTTTAACGACTGTACCCGTTACTAAAATGCTCACACTCCATAAGAATGTGTGCATCATCAGCATGAAATCTTTCCCTCTGCAGCTTAAAATATCTATGTATTTAAAAAGCACATACAAAACTATACACTACTTCCCCACTTCAAAATTAATTACAGAGCAGGAATTTTACCACACTATCACCACTACACGTGATGATGCCACATGTAAACAGATTGCACTTGTTTTGGCACAGGACAGCAATAGAAATGGTAAATTTAAAAAGATTCTGTGCAAATGTTACTCTCTTTCTCGAAGTAGTTGATTAACATCGGTGAAGGAGGAGGCCGGGGTACCCGAGACGGCCACGCTGGGTTCACCTGCCACTGGGGGTGCTCCTTCATCAGCATCAACTCCTGTTCAGCCATTTCATGGGTGGGGGGCTTTCCCCACCACCGTTTTCATTTTGCTAACTGAAAGAAATACAGGGAAAAGCATGTCTTGAACTTCTCTAAAGGAATATAGCTATCTAAACTAGACTGACTCACTCTCTTCAAATGGTAGCTTTGTTCGCAGCCCTCCCAAGCTTTTGGGCAGCGGTTTCCATTGTAGATTCTTCTCTTCCATGACTTGCAGTTGAAATCCTTACTGCTATCAGACTGGGACTTCTTAAGTCAACACAATTTTTTTAAAAATAATCAAAATGGATTTTTAATAACCAAGTAACATTTCTTTTTTGAATTATTATCTAGGGGTTTTGTTTGTTTTGATATTAAATCATGTATAGTTACGGAAAAAAAGACAAAAAAAGTAAATTATATGCTCGTAAAAAGTACTGGTGCACATTTTATAAATTGAATGTGGCCCATCAGGGAGAGAGAAATGATCTGCTTTCAGGAAGTATTGTTTACTGCTGTCCTCCCCACTGGACCACCCGTTAATACTATTTGACGTTGTTCTCTTTCTGTATAATGAGTACGACTACAGCAAAGACTGCTACCAAGGCGATGAAATGCGGGAGTACAGAAAAAGAATGCAGTATAAACTGACATTAAACAAAAATGTAAGTCTCTCTCTTGAACTTATAGCAACGCACGTGTTTGGATCTTCAGAGAGCTCAACGCATGAATAAGGCCTTATTTTTAGTCGGGCCTCCGAGCACAGCGTTAACTTCTGGTCTGCTTCTTCCTCTATTTGCATAAACCCAAATGTTACCTCCGTGACACTTGATCTGCTCGCTACCACTTATTCCTTCTAATCCCTCTATTTCAAAGAGCATCTGACCAACAAATGTCACCAGCAGAGAAAGTAATCCAAGTAATGCGTTAATGAAACAAGGGTTGATTCATCTACAAAAACAAGATTTGCTTTTTTCCATTTTGACTCTGCAAACAGCACCACAGATCCCTTTTTGCCACACCTGAGAAAAATGCAACTAACAGGAGAGGTGGCTTAGAAAAAAAAAAAAAAAATCATGGGCTGAAAAATTCACATTGGCCTCTTAGAAATGCTCTACAAAACGTAAGCAAACCTGTATAGTTTTCAAGTAGGATCGCACTGATTGCTAAATATGATGTTGTAATTCAGAACCTTACACACAGCACAACCAAACACAGCATCAGAAGCTAAGCTGACAATAAATCATTTATCACATGCAAAGTTTGAAATCGCAATTCACTAAATAATATTTATGATCACAAAGTAAACACAATATAAGTGGCATTTCCTTAGTAACAGCAGACACAGTAGTTTCAGGAGAAAACAGAAATGCTCATAGCAGAGTAAGACTCCAAAACTGCTAACAATCCTCATCCCGCTGAAAGGCACTCTGAGCGACACTACTCAGGTACTCAAAAATGTATGCAGGGAAGTGTGAGCATTACAGAAGTTTACAAGTCTTTGGGTCATAACCATACTCAACCAAAAAAAAAAAAAAAAAATCCAGGAAAATTTTATCCCGTAAGCTCACAGCCCAGACAACTAACATTTTCCATGAAGCTCTCCAGGCAGATGACAACCAGTCATGGATTAAAACACGACAGACAAGCAAAGCTTCAGCTGTATTGCATCTTCACGTGTAATTACACATTACTTGTTAGTAAAACAGTTATTCCAGGTTCTGAAAATGCAGCTATGAAGTTTAAGGTCTTTATCTGTATAACACTAATGTTCTGCTACCTCCAGACAATGTCCCAACTGAACGCCCATCTTTTCTTCTCTTCCTTTTCCACTGTCATTTCCATAGTTCATCCTTTTAATGATGTAAAAAGTCATACATTACCAGCGCAGAGGATATTCTCAGAGTGCACTGATGGTGCTCAAATTGTCTTGTATTTGACTGGCTGCTGAGGGCACACCAGGGAAGAAGCAGTGTGTACATCTATATGAGCTCTGACTGGTGCGTATACTGAGCAGACAGGTTTTTGAGCTTTATTGTGTTGTGCATCCTTCAGATGAGATATGTCTTTCAAACAGTAAATGGAAACAATGCAAGAAGTAGAGAACTGCAGCAAAGTGATTTCCATTTCCTATTGTCCCATTACTCTTCATGCACAGAAGACAGGCTTTTTTCCCTTCCTTTTTTTTTTTTTCTTTCCTTTAGTATTTTGTCGCATATCACCTAGAAGCTGACGCGTATTGCTGTTTTTTTATAGATTCCTTATGTACTGTCTGTCATAGGACACTACATATACATTTCAGTAAGTTACTTGTTCAGACTGTCTTGGAAACAAGACACTGAAATTCTCATTCTTTCTATTTGAGAGATATTCCAATTCTTTTTTTTTTACCTTGCCATTCTACACACAATCTCTAGCAGCTTACCTCACAGCATCAACCATCATCATTGTCACCATTCCCAGAGCAGAAGGCTGCTACGTACTTTGTGCCTGCTTCTTAAATGATGACCAGAGGTTCACCCACACCACAAATACAGAAAACGAGCAGCCTTCATCTTTCCATTTACCCCCATTACGCCAGTGCCACCATATTCTCCCAGAGGAAAAGTGCAAGAGCTGAAACACAGCCAAAGACACTCAGAAAAAAGGTCTGCCCTGGCTGTTCTTAGACTGTGAGAAGGGAGGAGCCAAACGGCCAGGCAGTGACCGTGTCTTGCAGGAGCCTTGGTTCCTTTTGAACAAATCTCAAGTGGCACTTCTGGGATGGAGCACACACCTCAAACTGGGCTTTCATTTGCTTGGATATGCATGTAAAAATAGTGGGACTTGGTCCTAAATTTGACTAAAAGCTGACTATATCACAATTATTTCATATCTAATTAAAGCCCATATCACTAAAATAAGATACTTGCCAATGTAGAGTGTCATTTGGCAGCCACAGCGGTTCTCAAACCTGCAGCTAGAACATAGCTCAGGACATGAAAGCATAATAAAGCTCCTGACTGAATATCCCAGTTTCTAGAATTTAGGTAGTTTTTGCTTTATTTTATAGCATTGTAGTAACACTTTACTAGAAGGAAAGACAGGTTCTTCGATGTCAGAGTTCCAATTCAACAGGTGTATGGAGTTACAACATAGATAGCTCTTGCACTCTCTCAGGAGACTCGAGTTAAATTCTTTGCTCAGGTTTGTAGTGAAAATAAACAGGCAGCATTAGTCACCATTTATTCATACATTACATTAAAAAAACCCAAACCTTAGTTTACTAAATGCCAGTCCAAATGACACTGAACACATCGGTCAGGACTAACAGCAAAAAACAAGGTGCCTGACAAAGCCTTTAAAGTAACTCTTATAATCCGTGTATCATTACTCATGGAGACAAAAATCATCTTGGGACAGACAGATTCACAAAGTCAACTGAACAACTCAATCCGGGTTTACCAATATCTGCGGTACTACTCTATGGAAAAGATTTTGACAAGGAAATAAGAGTCTATTTTTCTCCAATTTTGGAAGCATTGCAGCTGTGTATTGCTTAATAATTTAGTTTATTAAAGGCAACAACTGTCAAAATCTATACAAACTAATTTGTCATGCAGCAATTTTAGATTATTGGAATCTTGTTATAATCTGACTAATGCATGCTATCGCTTTCTAACCATGCCTATAATTGGTTTCTTGGCTGTATTGGCATAAAGACAGTAATCCAAAACATCTTCCAATTACACTGAAAAATATCCAAGTTACATTACTTGATTAAAAAAAATGCTTGCAAAGAACACTAATTTTTGATGCTATTCAGAAAGTTACATGTTTGTGTAGGAAAATACCATCTTGAGACCTGTAAACACTGAAAAAGGACGTACTGAGATACTTACAGAACACGAGATGAACTCAAGAAAAAAAGGTAAAAAATTCATTCAGATGGAAGAATATATTGCAAGCCTATAAATCCAAACCAAAGAAGAAACCCAGCCATTAAAAAGTCCGATACCTCAAACTTTTGTAGGTGTGGCAGTTACTCATGAACTTGCTTACTTCCAACACATGCACCCGTCCATCGCCCTTGCCTGCAATCCTTCACGGGGCATTTGGAGTTACTTGAACTTGTTGGTAGGCTGGCAGCAGTTCAATACACAAGAACTTTATACAACACTCATTGCTTAGTATTCCCAGAGCACGGTATTTGTTAGATACTTTCACTGCAGTACCAGGATTGGCATACAGGTAATTTCGAAAATGCTTCAAGTGTCGTGCCCTGCTACATTAGTACTTTGACAAATACAGTTTACTGCTTTTGGTAGAAAAGATTAACAAGTAAATATTACAAGGACAAGCAGGATTGCCCAGATGCAGATATGCTTCTTAGCAGGGGAGAAAACCTGGAACTTGCCACTTGAAATGCAAGATGTGTACTTTAACATATTAGAGACTTTTTTTAACTACTACAGTATCTTGAAGTTTGTCTATAAATCTTGGCAGATTAAGTGTGTACCTTGTGACGGATTCTCATGATTACAGTGACATCAACAGGACTACATTACATACAGGACTATACACAATAAGCAAATGGATAGAACAAGTCTTATGGATAGAATGGATAGAACAAGGCTTACGAGGAGCGGCTGAGGGAACTGGGGCTGTTTAGTCTGGAGAAGAGGAGGCTGAGGGGAGACCTTATCACTCTACAACTACCTGGAAGTAGGTTGTAGTGAGGTGGGTGTTGGTCTCTTCTCCCATGTAACTAGCGATAGGACAAGAGGCAATGGCCTCATGTTGCATCAGGTGAGGTTTACATTGGATTTTAGGAAAAAATTTATTCACTGAGAGAGTGGTCAGGCATTGGAACAGGCTGCCCAGGGCAGTAGTGGAGTCACCATCCCTGGAGGTGTTCAAAAAATGTGTAGATGTGGCACTTCAGGACATGGTTTAGCAGCCATGGTGGTGACGGGTTGACAGTTGGACTTAATGATCTTAGAGGTCTTTTCTAACCTTAATGATCCTATGATAGATATAATATTCCCTGAGTCACGTGGAGCTGAAAATAATAAGTACTGCCATGCAAAAAGTCAGAAAAATATACAGAGACAACAAGTGTGAAACAAACCACTGACAGTCACCCCCAACATGCCTCAAACTGGATGTGACATGAGAGAAATCACGCTTCAAGTGTCCTGCAGAGTTTAAACGTGGGCCTAACTATCTGCCTTCACATACAACTCTCATCACTGGAGCAAGTGAGTGCTTCAGCAGTGTCGGTTCATCCTCAGAGCACTGTGAACCCGACCAACACCACCAGCTGCGGTTTATCAATGGAGAACAACTGAACCTTAAGCACTTTTTGAAACGGCCTGGATCCCAAGCGATGCCTGAAACACCAATGCCTCCAGCTAAGCTCACCGTATCAGTAACACAGCAAGTTGTTCTCGTTTGGTTCTCTGCCCAGAGCTGTACCGTGCACAGTGAAGTACACAAGAGCCAGAAAAAAAACACCACCTTAAAATTGAAATCTTTGGATATCTGCAAGAAAATGGAAGCAAGAAGCTTGCTGCAAAGAGCCTGTCCTTCACTACTATGATGCTATGAACTACGCTGAAACACATGCACCGACACAGCTCTGGGGAGACCAGCCGCAAAGACAAGATGCGAAGAGCTCATCACCTTTGGGAGGGCACCGGCAGTTGCCAGGAGGGCTATGGAAGCTCAAAGCCCTGCACTACGCTTCTTCTATCATCAACAATCGTGCCCTCCAACAAGCAAATAGCTGTAGCACCCTCCCCTCCAAAGTACACAGTATTAAAAGGCAGAAAAGTACATCTGCCCATTGTTAGACACCTGGCACTAACATGGGTTTTTTCCTCACTCTTGCAACAAATGCCGAGAAGACCTTAATGCAGAAGATGCAGTGCGTGGTCGAAGGTACAGCTGATGCTTCCACTACCAGGTGGGTTTCACAGATAACAGCCAGGAGAGTTTTAACCCAGCAATAGCAAACGCTTTCCAGGACACAGCTGAAACCTCCTAGGACAGCCAGCTAAATGAGTAACGTAAACTCTATAGATAATGGGGAAACAATTTTTTTTTCCCTGTGAGTTGAGGACTCACAGCAAGTTACTCTCACAGGAGGGACGAGATACAAAGACACCGTACACAAATTCCACAGCAGTCACAGCCCAGTGTATCGCAGCACTGCTCTATCAAGTCTGCTGAAATGCATTTTAATATGTTTGGATATACGACAAAACAGAACTAAAGCCACAAAGCACATGCAAAGTATAATGCATCTCTCATATAATCTTCCTGCCTTATTATAAATTCATGTAAAATCTCATTAAAAGGACACGTATCACACACAGTTATTAATTTACAGATGACTAAGTGGGAGAGAGAAGGCAAGAGGCAAGGTGAATAGGTAGCTGAGATGCAAACCTAGGTGGAAATTTTTCCCATCAAAGCAAACCAGAACATAACATCTCTGTGGTACAGTAACACGTGCGCTGTGAGAAGTGATGTGCGCTTGAATGCTGTGTTTCACTCTGATCCCAAAAGATCAAGCTCCTTGTGAAATGTCTCTTCTTATTTTTATTCCTCTTCAGTTTGTCTATGAGCTACCCACTTCCAACAGAGGCCTAAAAACTGCCCTGTGTTTTACTGTATACACAGGAAAACACATCGCACAGGTGCTGATTCAGGACTCACAAATTAAGGTGATATGTCAGCAACGCACCATCGCCTTTCCTTTTAGGCCTTGGTGCGGGAGGGAGGCTTTTCTTAAAGTAGTTTAAGTGCCTTTACTTCAAAATCACCATCCTCAGAAAGTGGTTTTGAGAAATACAGCCAACTCTGCTTTCAAGCTTTTGATTGCAAAGGCACATAAGCGTGCCCATTACTGAAGCAGAAGTTTCAGAATTAAACATGTATGCAAAGAAGGATACACAGCACAGATGAATAATGAATGCCTATAAATAAGCAGAAAAATAGACTTAAAATATCCACATAACTATTAATTAGTTATTAATATTAGATCTCTGGTCTATTTCCCTTCAAATTAGCAATTAGCCACCCACTAGCAAAATGTCAATTGCAAAACAAGAGGCTGTATTTATAGTACAACCTACTTTGAGTTTTGAGAGACATGTCAGCTACTGCTAAATTACAATACCCCTATTGTGTGCCTTCCCAAATTAACACCTAACTTTCATTACAGGCAACTATACGTACAAAAGTCATACTAGATTTTAGTTGTCTTTATTACATCACACGAGCTGGTGCAAACATTCTTCCACACAGAAGTCTACGCAGAGAGAAAGAAAAAAAGAGTAGTGTTAAGTAATTCGTTGGTACAAAGCCGCGTCGGACACTGGCACAGCCGTAGCTTAGAAGGTCCTCTGCAGCAGTGATGCTGGGGGGAGTGAGCGTCCAGAAGACGGTAGTAAGAAATTCTTAATCTGATTCTATTATTTCCCATCCAGAGACTAGTTTTGCTTGCTAGTATGACAAGCAACACACCGTGAAATGCAACACAGCACACCAGTCCATCTTTAGCCTGTATTCACACGGAAGAGTTGCCAACAAAGAGCAAACAACCTCTCTAATAATCTATCTTCTCAGTCAGTGGGGGAAGGTGTACACACCTGCATACGATACCCTGCACAAAACCACGCTGGGCCCAGCTCAAGTGCCCCGGTGAGTGCCAGCTCCCCGCGGTGGAAGACGCCCTTCACACGTGGCTGCCTACCGAAATGCAGAGGTGCCTCTCCGGCTTCTCTTCCACATCAGAAAATGCAAGCAGAGTACAACCTGTGCGAGACACCTCTTCCCTGAAGCTTTTGCAAATGATTTAATTCAGGACTTTTCTGGCAAAACTAGACCATGTTGCGGATTTCAGAGGAAGTCAAAAGTTACTGCAGTGAGAGTATGGCCTATTCCACCCAGCTTTCTTCTGGTTTGTGTTCTGTGATTTGCTTTGAAAATGGTTCTCCTTCCTTTCCCTCTCCAGACACCTGACTCCATCTGCAGAAAAAGCAGAAAAAAGAGCACCCTGCAGAGGTTCACCGAAGATGGCGAGCTGGCAGGAGGAACTCTGGCAACACACACTAAATTGCCTCAAGCCTTCTCCTGAGAGAAGCAGGACTCATTGCTTTGGGTATGTCTGCCATAGCGAAGACATGGAAATAGAGACAGAATTACACAGGAACGGTTCTCTACACAAACTTAAGTCTAAGGAACCTCAACAAGAGGCGACCTGTGCTCACATTTTGGTGGATAATAGTCTATTTTACCATTTCATAGCACATTAATTTTGAATATTCAGAAATGTCTGACAGACAGACTTGAAGAGAAACAGCGTAATCTTTGCTGACCATCTTTCCTCTTGGTATAAAATCACACCGGTTTCCATCAGCTTGCAGAAGCAGAATTCTCCTAATAATGCCTTTGACAGAAGTTCCTTCTACAGTTAGCTCTTTTATTCTTGAAAAAAAAAAAAAAAAAAAAAAAAA
>Ga0065711_1046147_pt1 | contig 13058 bp, 11 predicted proteins | sample Hoacrofraction12_FD_59098 | JGI IMG/M metagenome (GOLD analysis project Ga0065711, IMG submission 59098) | Hoatzin crop microbial communities from Cojedes, Venezuela - Epithelial fraction 12 v2 (version 2) | ecosystem: Host-associated > Birds > Digestive system > Esophagus > Crop | place... | reverse complement strand
GAAAGAAAGAAAGAAAGAAAGAAAGAAAGAAAGAAAGAAAGAAAGAAAGAAAGAAAGAAAGAAAGAAAGAAAGAAAGAAAGAAAGAAAGAAAGAAAGAAAGAAAGAAAGATAAAGACAGGAAAGTCAGTCCTGGCTATTACAGCTTCAGCTGAGATGACAGAAATAAAATGCTGGCCCCAAGATCTGCATGGAGTCATTCAAACAGCTTAATAGCACAGAGGATAAATCACTACTATTATTATGAAACAGGAGACAGAGTTCTTGGGACCTGGAACTGTGCAGCTCAGCTCCAACTGCTGTTCAACATTCAGAACTACCAACTTCATTTCCTCATAGCACGTAATAAATAACACATCTACCCAACATAAAACATAAAACATAAAAGCATTTTTATAATAGCAGTAAAGGAACTGCAGAGAGTGTGGTTATCATGAACTAATAACACCCTGTAGAAGATCTGCAGCGCAGATTGGAGATGACCTGAAAATGAGACTATGGTTCATGTGGCTGGTACTGTACCTGACCAGACTTGGTCCCATTTTGACCATGCTGTCCCAAAGTGCTATCACATTTTAATATACTTTCCCCTGCCACAGTAATTTACACAGGGGAAGTCCATTTATCATTGTGGGTTTCCTCTTTATGTGATGGCTTCTAGTACAAAAGCTAAAATGAAAGCCATGTTTTAATTCATGGCGCTGTTAGCTCTGTTCATGCACCAGCTCACACTGCCTGTAGTATTTTCACAGCATCACACATCTTGAGGAAAACAGAAGGGAAGCTCATCTGGTCTCTTTTTAGTGCCTCTAGTGATACTCCAGCTTTGCAGAGGTGATGACTGTACCCTCTAATGGAAGAGAAGGGGTTGCTTGGTGGTTAAAATATACATCTGGCTATTAGCCAAATAGGGTTTGCTTCATAAGTTTGCGAAGACTTCTGTGACCAGTGACTTCATGCATCGCTTGTGCTGCCTCTGAAGTGGATCCCACCTCACTCTGTTCTTGCACATGACTTTGTTCTTGAATGTATTTTACAAGGGACCCCAGCACATGTCTCAGTACTGACGCATGAATACCTGCGCGGAGGGAAACTGCTCTGGGTACGTACTTGAGGAGATGCTTATTCATGGAAGAATGTCTCACTGGAGACACCTGCACATGCTCTGAAACAATGAAAAATCAGCCCAGCAGCCCCACATCTGGTATCATTGGGAGGGAATCAATAGGAAAGCAGAAACAATATTTTAATAAAATTCCATACCTCAATTATAGCCTCACATAGTACCCCTCAGACAAGTTTTAACAGTGTGTGAAAGTCACATGAACTACAAAACCCTCTCTATATCAGCAAAGAAGCCAAAAATGTTGTGCTTGTGTGTTGAAGTGCCCTTTAATTGTACCCAACCCTGTAAATGGCTTTATCTCCTCTATGATGGGTGTTTGATGACCAGAAAATAGCTGCAGTGATCCAGAGTAGTCTTCTATGACAGGAGATTTTAATCTTTAGTTGAGTATTGGTATCCCTGTTGCCACTCAATGCCTTTCGATAGCGCAAGAAAGCATGTACAGCTCTGGCTAATCTTAGAGTTTTCAGCCTGAAATTCAGCCTTTTATGGTGTTTCATCAGATTTTTGGGACAGCTGCTGTAATCTTGGGGTTACAGGTCTAAAACCATGCTGAGCAGGAGACAGCAGTCCTGAAGACTAGCCCCATCTTGATGGAAAGCAGACAGATCTATGGTCTGATCCTCCTCAGCTATCTATGCACATTGAAGAACAGACCAATAACGGTCTGTTTGCTGGTAATAATCTTTGCAGGGCCCCATGAAAAAAAATCTTTCCATGTTTTACTTGGCAATTGAATTAAAAACTGAAAAAAGGGGCTAAGTTGATCAGAAAGAAATATTTTTTTCCCCATTTTCTCACTAAAAGAAAATAAAATACTAAATCTGGTCTGAACATTTGCTGCACTTCAGTTGTGAGATTTTATTTTTGATGGAGAGAGATGCCTCAAATCACTAGAAGTGCTTGTCAGTCTCATTTTCCTAAAAGTTATTATTTGGGTCATCTTGGCACTTTTCAAACAATGTCTTATACCCAACATTTTCACATATTGTCTGTAAGTATTTTACGGTTTTGTGTTAGGGCAAGTTTTAATATGTATCGGAAAGACAAATGGTTATGTGTTCTTTATTAAGGATCAGTTTTAAGGACTATTCAAACATTCATTAAACAAGAATAGTGATTTTTCTTAAAGAGAGTAAAGAGGCATCAGGCAAGGTAGGACTATGGTAAAGTGGAGACTCATCTCAGCCTCAGAAGGAGTACAATATAATATATAAATAAATCAGAGGGAAGGAAAGTGAAATTATATAATTCAGAGAGCAAGGTGTAAGCCAATCCCAAAGTTACTGCAGTGGGAACAGATTGTCAGTCCCTGAGGAAAGGAAGCAAAGGAAGCAACCGTATGCAAATGAATATGATTATTTATGCAAATTATATTTGAAATTGGTCATAGGATTTTTTTGTGGGCCCAGATGATTTCTGCGAGAAGCGAAACAGCAGGATCCAGGCTAAATTAATATACTAGCCTAGTCAGATATATTTTCTTCATCATAACATAGAGATGTGAGTTACTGGATCGGGACAAACATGTATTAGGATGTTGTTTCCAATAGTAGCTACAGCAGCTGAGCAGAAGGGTAATAGAACAGCCTAGGTGTGTGAGAAAAGGGCATTGTGATCCCCTGGGACAACGTTCCACTTTCCAGGAGTATGTAGTACAGGGACTGCTGAGCTGGTGACCACAGGTGGGCTGCTGTGTTTAATAGCTGCTGGATCTGTGGACTTCCATGGATGTCTAATCTCTTCTTTGAATTCATGTATAATTTTTCACTGCTGGAAAATTCTGTGGCAGAGCTTCACTTTCCAATGTGCAGCTTATAAAAAAAACCACACCCAAAATCAAAATACTAAGCAAAACAAAAAAAAAAAAAAGAACTTTTAAATTTCCTGTCTGATCATTTCCTTGGGTGTCTTGCAGATACCTTACTGTGAAAAAGTGAATTATTTCACACACACACACTTTCTTCACACTGTTCCTGATTCCATAAATCTCTGTTATATCCAGCATAACCCTTCCTTTTCATTTTCTAGGGGGTGTTTTATGCCTCTGATCATCTTTCTCACCTTCTCGTTACTTCTTCCAGTTCTACTACATCCTTTCTGAGACAGTGTGATCAGAATTGAACATACTATTCATAACATGAATGAAGTACAGTGATACAAAGCTGATTTGGAGGCATCACTGAATAAGTGTAGTTAGGGTTATTTTTCCACAGGTGTATTACTTTGTATTAGTAGAAATTAAATTTTCTCAGCCATTTTATTACCCAGTCAGACAGCACTGCAAGATAATCCTGTGAGTCTTCACAGTCACTATTAGATTTGACTACCCTGAATAATTTTTAACACCTGCAAATGTTCCCTTTTCAGATTACACGTGGATACGGGGAAGAACAGCAGTCACAGTGTGGCTCATGGGGAAACCACCTGCTAACTTCCTTCCACTGCAGAAATAGAAGATGTTCTCCCACTACTAGTTTGTTTATCTCTTCACCACCCCTAAGATGAGAACTTCGCTGTACCAGTCAGACCGTGGCACCGTGCTACTTGCAGGACCAGCTTTTAGATCCACCAGCAAATGACTGCGTTGCTCCACCGAGCAATGCATTTCTTCAAAACGTGGTTCTGCCTGGGGAGAGCAGCAAGTGTCTCCAAGACAGGGACAGATGAGGTCTTCACCAGCGCCTGCTGCCTACCGCTGTGTATTCTGCCCACAGCAGCCCGTTGTGCAGGAATGCCCATGCCTGGGACAGCGCTGCCCTCTCGTGTCTGCTCCGCACAGCAAGCTGACAACCCACCCGCACTGGAGACAGCAAGGAGCCGGAACCAGTCACCCAAGAAGGGGTCAGCAAAAAGGAGGGAACAGGTATATAATATTTGTGATGGAGCAGAAGACAGTTTGCATCACCCACAGTTAGACCTGCTGATATCTCTTAGGACTGATGTTGCCCCTGGATGGTGGAAAGTTAGCTGAGTTGTTCAACAGTCATCTTTTCATCCCACAGCCTTACCATTAGTTGTCTATATATGTATACTACCTAAAGCCTGGGAGATATTACTTCCCTCTCATAGCTGCAAATGAGTGTTGAAACTGGACAGATACCTTTTGCCCACTGAAAAGTTTCTGAAGCTGTACTGTCTTCTAGCTGGCAAGGAACAGGCTGAACACGATAACTTGACAGGCTGGAGGATGAAGGGATTGAATGCATCCCTGAGGAGAAGGACTTTGGGGTACTGGTGGATGAAAAGCTGGACATGAGCCAACAATGTGCGCTTGCAGCCCAGAAGGCCAACAGTACTCTGGACTGCATCCAAAAAAGCGTGGCCAGCAGGTCAAGGGAGGTGATTCTGCCCCTCTGCTCCGTGCTGGTAAAACCCCACTTAGAGTACTGCCTCCAGGTCTGGACCCTCAGCATAGCGAATACATGGACCTGTTGGAGTGGGTCCAGAGGAGGCCACAAAAAAGATCAGAGGGATGGAACACCTCTCCTACAAAGAAAGGCTGAGAGAGGTGGGGCTGTTCCGCCTGGAGAAGAGAAGGCTCCAGGGAGAACTTATTGTGGTCTTTCAGTCCTTAAAGGGGACTTCTAAGAAAGATGGGCATGGACTTTTTATAGGATCTGTTGCAACAGCATGAGGGGTGATAATTTTAAACTAAAAGAGGGGAGATTTATACTGGATATAAGGAAAAAATTTTTATGTGAAGGATGGTGAAACACTAGCACAGGTTTCCCAGAGAGGTGGTTAATGCCTTATCCCTGGAAACATTCCAGCTCAGGTTGGATGGGACTCTGAGCAACCTGATTTAGTTGAAGATACCCCTGTTGATAGCAGGGGGGAGTTGGACTAGATGACCTTTAAAAGTCCCTTCCAACCCAAACTATTCTGTGATTCTATGAAATCAGTTAAGTGCGGATAAATTTCAAGCTTCAGATTTTTCTAGTCTTCCAAGCCAGAAGACAGATTTTAGTGACTTATGGCAGTATGTAGAGGAGCTTAATACAGTGCTAATTTCATACTAGAGCTCCAGACTACTGTCAGTTGTGTAAGAGTGTTTTACCTGGGCTGTAGGATGAGGGCATTTGAGATGGCTACGAGCAGACCTGACTGATTAGCCCATTTGCAGGAGGGTCTGAGACCGCGGTCAGCTCTATGTGGCTTTCAGCACAGAAGTCCCCTTCTCAGTCCCAGCGTAAGTTTACCCTCATAGCCACAATCAATGTCAATAGTCTCATTGATACCCGAGAAGTGTATTCCTAGATCCTTAATTCCTAAATCCATGTCTGTCTATTCTATTTCTCACACTACTTTCATGTTACTGTGCTTGTGTAAAAGATGCCCTGCATGGGGCTGATTCTTCCTTATTTACATCTAGACGGGCATTGTTAGTCATATAAAGAATAACTCAGTTATGTTAACAGTCACATGGTGGTGTAAGAGCAAGGAAAACAAGGCCAACATATACTCTTGGCTGCCTTTTGCTCTCTCAGGAAGAAGAATGTATTAGATCTTTACCACATGATGGACAGAGAAATAGCACTGTGTTGACTGAAGCTGCTCCTGATTTACACCAGGGAAGAGAGCAAACAGCTGCTCGCAAAGCTGCCAAGGAGAAAAGCAAAATATAAAATGGTTGGAGCTGACAACAGCAATGCTTTGTTTCTGGTCATCATAACCAGATAGCGGCTGCTTCAGGGCTCTGTTCTCTCCTTTTGAAGAAAACACATAGCATTCACCAGCTGCAACAGATCCTAGCAGGCTAGACAGAGCAGCAGCAGATCCTCTGATTCCTCCCTTTGGTGTTTGCTGATCCATGAGTTCTCATCTTATTCTCAGTTAATTATGCCGATATTTATGCATCTACCAGAAGGTCCTAACATTTAACATGTTCTCTAACTTTGGCTGTTCATCTTTTTTTGTGGTCTATTCTGATCACCTTTGTATAGTAGACTTTGCAGATTTATCTTCTCTGCCTCAGTTACCTCAAGGACCAGTTGAATCACATCTTCTGCGCATTCTTTCAGTGCAGAACTTTTGCCAAACACACATAATGTGTATGCCAGGCTTATGGCAGCAGGGATATACAGTCCTGCAGCTAAGCCAGAAATAATCAGTAAACTTTTGTTGAAAACACCAATTTTGACTTAAATGAGCGAAATGAACTGTAGAGAGAAGATGTTAATTTTGGTTGAACATTTTCTGTGTTTAGACAAAAAAATATCTTTTTGGAATCTTCTAAAAAGATTGGAAGTGAGGTGGCGGAGTTTTTTTCCATTTTCTCCTCTATTTAAAGAAATAAAAATTATAATCTATTTCTCACTCTGCAGGATAAATAGCCAAATTGTGGCTGGAGGTATAAGGTGTGGGACAGAATTTCTCAGTCTTGTAAGACTTTTTTCATCATGTGGCTGAGATTTGTCTGTCCTCTGTGCAGTAGCAGTGGGTGCTGAGGAAACTATTGTCTGCTCACCTCCTCTCCCCTGAAGCCTGGAATGTGCCCATCTGCTTCCCTCCTTTGAGATATGAGGAAAGACATTCTCATTATCTCCTCTATCTGGCAAATCATGTAGAAACATCACTCAAAAAACAGAGGGCTATGCAATGCCCATCTGATATTAAAACAATGCTATGGACAGTTGTATTTCAAGATGTGATAAGGATATTGTATTAATTTGTCATTTTTTTGGCAGTGCTGTGTGAACTCATGAAAGTTTTAAAAGCACGCTTCTAGCTGTGTGTCCCTTCCTTGCTCCAGAAAAATATGGATGGTAAGTTCTCTGAGCAAGTAAAGAAAATACAGCGTTGTGGTCTGTGGGTAGTACCTACTTCTTGGCATCACTAAGCTTGGTTTTAGGGCACCAGCTTCAAATGAATTCATGGTAATGATGATGATCTTTTAGCCTGGGCCGTTTCGCAGAAAGACTGGAGCAACTGCTGTGGATATGTCATCAGAATAGCTTTATCAAGAGTCTCTCATAGTGTGGAGGTTTGTGGTGGGAGAATTTCCCTCAAAAAGAGCCATGCGAGAGGTTCTAAGAAATCTAAAGGAAACCGTCAAACCACAGTGCACTGCCAGCCATTGCATAAGAGAGGGAAAGGAATTTCAATAAGAGCTTCACATTTCACTGGTGACTGTCAGAAGTGGGAGCTGGCTGAGATAGAAAAAGGATTTACTCAATTTCTTAATTTACTTGTTAATAATTCATTAGCTATGACAATGGGAATTAAGTCCCAGATTAGCTTTTTCTGTCCTTTCATCTTTCAGCCTACAAAGATGGACTTCGACTAATCCATTCCTAGAGATCTTCTGTCTAATTTTTATTTCTTTTTCCGTCTTTCATTTGTTTCATATCTACTTCTACTTTCAGTTACATTTAATTCTTCACAGCTTCCTTTCCTGACCACATACATTATTGCTATTCTGTTTTCCAGTGTGATCCTCCTAGTGCCTTCCTGTTGTTATCACCTGCTTTGTTGCGAGAAACCTGGTACTTACTCTGTCATGCTCTTGCTTGGCTTTTGACCTTTCCATACCACTCTGTCGTGCCTGATCTTCTCCATACCATTCTGTGCTCCACGTTTCACAGACTACATTTCCCTCTCTTCACTTGTTTTCTTCCTTAACATATTGCCTTCCTGGAATCCCTGCTCCTCAGCTTAGTGGAGTGCTCGTTTATTAACCCCTGTTTTGAAGGAAAGGCTATTTTTCTGAGTCTGTATATGTAGATGGCACTCATTTCACCTCTCCTTTGAAAAGTTGAAAGAAGGCACCATACACTAATGCAAAGATGCATTAGAAATGTAGTATGTTTGCTGTACTCTAAGAGATTGGTTTTTTAGACTTTGTGTGATAATCAGTCCTTAGGTTTTAGCCCATAACCAGTTAATTTAGCTATATATACAGTATTCTCTCAGAAGAGGATAATGAAGAATATCACTGTAACATATTAAAAACACCAGTAACAGAAAGGAAATAACAAAGAGTGTAAAATATCTCTGAAAGTTTCTGTGAAACTCAGAGGCAAGGCTTGGCTATCTTTCACATTATTTGCCTACTATCCTCTGTTTTCTTTACTCATATGCAGATGAGAAAGATAACATCAACTCTACTGTGCTCTGTCTATATCTGTTTGTAATCAGAAATACAAGCAACTTGTGGTTCTTCTCTTGGCTGGATCACACAGGCAAGTGTCTCAGGTGGTATAGATCAAGCTCTTACCAGTGACATAGAGATGTGTTTATTTATACCAGTTGAGAGTTAGACACCACGCTTTTCTCTGCCACCAGGGAAAAAAATAAGAGACTTCCTCCTACTTCAAGTGAAACTGAACAATAACAGGTTCAAGAATTGCCGATTCTAATTTTCCAGGACAGGATCTTCCTGTCTGGATATTTATACAGCAGCTACCACTGTGGTATCTAAACCCCCTATTGATTTATTAAAGTGCACTCATAAAGCTCTCTGTATTTCTTTTCCTTTCTCTGCTGTTTTATGTGGTGTTATTATGGGAAAGCAAGGTCAATGGAAGAATGTTTTACATTTTGTTGTGAAAGCGCAGAGGTTTACTGTCACTCTGATATGTTCCAGAAGCAACTATCACAACATGGACCAGTAGCCAAGAAACCTCTGTCTCCTGCTTTCACGAGTTTCCTTCTAGCAGTTTTTCATGAGGAGTGGAGCTCCCCTGTGTAATCTCTCCGATAACATGGGTAAATTGAACCAGGATTCTTTGAAATCGAGGACCAAATTCTTGACTTCATGTAAGAAGTCATCCATGTTCTCTTAAATGCTGGTTTGCTTTCAGTAGTTGCTTGTTCGGTAGATGGACAGTTGTGCCCTCCATCAGCTGGAGGGTGTGTTTTGTTTTGGTTTGCTTTTTTTAAGCTTGGCAGTCGCTTGCCTATGTACTGTTTGATACAGTGTGGAGGTGGATAAGCAGATTTGCCACTCTTTAAAGCTGCAGCCAGAGCTCACAAGATGAAACAAAATAGTACCCTGGTTGAGTCTGAGACATGCAGGCCAATCTGAGTGTCCGCAGTGCATGTGGGAAGTATGGGGAAACACCTTCTCTTTAGACATGTGAATAATAGTAGTAATCTTCAATGAAGTGGGAATACCACTGGAAAGGAAGCATCACCTCCATTCTTCTCAGCTCTGGCCAGAACAAATTGTTCTTTTAACTGTGCAGCCAAGAGACTGAACAGCTTGAGCATATTCTGGGAATGGTAATATTTGAATGAGGTTATCCAAAGGGAGAACCTGCTTATGTGTTTCTGGAGTTTTCTTTCACAATATCTCAGAGTCTTCACTTCACAGGGAGGTTGGATAGGATGGAGCTGCAAGAAAGGCCCAAATGGAGGTGTGAATAGATATAGTCTGGAAAGGAGGGGGCAAATGGTTGTCACAAGAAGGTACGAGTCATGGCCAAGTTGTGGTCTTCCACTGCCTAAGGGAAGACAGCAGAATCTCAGCTCAGCTGTGCCATATAAGGGTGCAGACAATGTTAGTGTACATATCAGGTCTTTCAGAGAACAGATGTCAAGCCTAATGCTTTGCAGCACAATTGTTAATAGCAATCACAGCTACAATGTCACTCCAAAGACTTGCAGTAAGTCCCAGGACCCACATAGCTATGCAATAGCTAATTTCTATCCATGACTTGTCAAAGGAAGGGGCAAATATTGATCAATGGTACAACTAATTTCTGTGGACATTCCTGTCTGTCTTCCAAACCTCCTAGAGTCCTTAATGACTGGTAAATTTCTGCCGTGGTGGTGAGGATGAGTTGAGATGTCTGTAAGGAAAGAACTTCATTAGTGGACAGAGCTGGCTAGCACAGCACTGTGTAAGATTTCTGAACTGTGTACATGGACAAGATTACACGTGGATATTTTGTATGGACAGGAGCAGCAGGATTAGGTCATCCAAAATATTTGCCTGGAACTTGCATACTTAACAAACAAAGCAAACCATCAATATTAAATAGCCATAAATATTTTTGGCCGTTTTAAAACAAATTGAACTTAAACGGATATCTGCAAAAAAACAACTTGTTGTAAATAAAATCCTTCATAAGAAAAAAATATGCCAGTGCTTATTTTTTTTGGAATTAATGTGTATTAACTGCAGCCAGCACTTGTTCATCACTGTGCTGTGCTGATACTGGAATAGACACAAATATAATCAAATCCAGGTCTCTCTCTTTCTCTTTCATTCTTTTCCATTCTGACCCAAGCTTTTTAATTCAGTCCATATGAACGAAGTTCAACCATTAATTTTATATAACCTGATCTATGCCACAGAATAAAGAATACAGCGTCTGTTGCCAAATTAGAACAGTCTAACTGAAATAGATATGTGCATTTAGTGAAGCCAAGGCATAATTTGCTTGTACCAATATTAGTACACCAGCCAACATACGGGATTTTAAACCCCAAATACATTTGTATACTTGCTATTATAATGCAATGTATATAATTTTTTCCAAACCAGTGTATATTGAATAACACTCACCAGCTTCCTGAGTGTCAGCTGATACAGCAGTGGAAAACATGCTCTCTTCCCTGCTTTCATTTTCATGTTTAATAAACATATTTCTAAACTTGTTTGGCTTGATTTATTTTGTTTCTTGCAGAAACATCTTCAAAAACAGATTTCTTCCCTGTGTTTCTAAGTCCACTCTTCTGTTTTTCAGTAGAAGTCCAATGTCATAACTTAATCTTGAAGGAAAGGCAAATTTCCATTATAAACCTGTAAATATTTTGCAGTCTTCTCCACCCTTGGGATCTGTGCATTCTGAAATAGACATGGAATTGAACCGCCCAGATGAAGAGTTTGCAGAAAAGAGGCATTGAACCAAGTCTACCTCAGCTGATCTAAATAGAGTAACTTATTTTGACCATTGATCTGCGTAAACAAAACTGTTATGATCTTTGCTGAATATATTAATCCAGAAAAGAGCTTTTATCATTCACATTTTCAGGTACTGAAAAGAAAGTCTTCTTAGTGCATCCCTTGCAGATTCTGCTACTAGATGAAAAAACTTTAGGTTGAATAGTTTTGGCGTGGTTCACCAAACCAAGATATCTGTAGCTGATAGCAATTATGGAGGAGGTTAGAACTGATGTCAGTGACAATATACTGTGTGATTACATGACTGTGTGGAGAAATGTCTTCCATGCTCCATATGTTAGTGCTTGGGTTATGTTTCTGTTGAGAATAAATAGGCAGCCTTCTCTGCATAACTTTCACTGAGTCTGTACAGCATGATCAGCCACTTTGTGCCTGAAGAGACCTTTTGAATTTCTGCTTCCTGCAAGTATCATATTGACCTAAATAAACACTGAAGATTGACCACCAAAATCTTGGACTGCTTTTGTTGCAGGACCTTCTCCAAATGTTCCGTGAAGTAAAAAGTGAAGCCTCCAATGACTCCAAGCAGCCTTGGCTCTTTCCACACATGTTGATGTCTGTCTCGTTACAGCAGAGGTGGCTTATAGATAGAAAAGACTCAAACCCAGCTGAGCATGCAGATATGTGTTCCAGGTGCTAAACTATATTACACTTTACCCTCACTTTTGAACGTTGTGGAGATTTCATTTCTAGGGCATGAAACCTGCTGATATCTTGCATGAATCGTGTTTTGCAGAAATGCAAAACAACTAGATTTTTAACATCACGAATTAAAAATTTCTTGTGGGTGATTTTGGTTCAATTGTAAGATGAACAGCTCAGAGCTTGCTTGAAGGTAACTGCTACTTTGACAGTAAATCAATCAATACTTCTGTACAAACTCCACTGTGAATCTCTTTATCTGTGTTCTCTAAGAATGTTACATATAGGTTATTCCATCACATGAACATTTTCCATCCTAACAACAGTTTTACCTTAAATATCTCTGTACTTAGAATACTGAAAATTTTAATTACAGTCATCTCAAGCTTAAACTGAGTCCAGAACTGGAAACAACATAAAGGAATACACAAGTATTCCTTTAACCTTTATCTGTCCTACATGGGAAACAGCCTAGTCTCCTGGTCACCAAAAGCATACACATCTGAAGTGATGTTAGACTTACAGTCTTTTATGTTTCTGCTGTGTAAGTGTCTACATCCCAAATAATTGTCTTGGTTCTTATTGTAACCAATGAAGATTTAGTCAATATAGTAATATGGCTTAGAGCTCTCTAGTCACTGGACTTTCACTAATGAGTCATATCCTGTTGACCAGAGTGATTAAGAATTTGGATCAATTGCTTAAACAGATGCCCATAATGACCACTGAGACAGCACCACAGACTGTCAGATACAAAACCTGTGGGAGACCCACACTGTATAGGAGAACCATCTGGGTATCTCAAATGTCCATATTTGTACTAAACACCTGTGCTCAGGCAATTTAATGAAGTCATCATCTAAAATGTTGGAAAGGATGAAAGTGGACTAATATCCTTCTATTCTATTCTATTCTATTCTATTCTATTCTATTCTATTCTATTCTATTCTATTCTATTCTATTCTATTCTATTCTATTCTATTCTATTCCTGAGAAATGAAAGCCTTAACTATTTAACAAAAGAGCAGTATAGTTGTTTGGAAAGATTAGGGTGATATCCTGACTGCATGGTAGCTTCAGGTGAAATTTGTTCTGACTTCAGTTCCCAGGTATTCTTTAGTTTTCAGGAAACATCAGCTTTCTGACTACTCTTGCTGAGCAGTGCTACACCGACACTATTGTGACTATGCCAGTAAGCATCATATGAAGATCTGACCCTGAATTACCCATTTCTGGCATGAGGGCAAGTGGTAATAATACAGACTCACAGAATCACAGAATCACAGAATCACAGAATAGTAGGGGTTGGAAGGGACCTCTGTGGGTCATCTAGTCCAACCCCCCCGCCGAAGCAGGGTCACCTACAGCAGGCTGCACAG
>Ga0065711_1046146_pt1 | contig 13058 bp, 8 predicted proteins | sample Hoacrofraction12_FD_59098 | JGI IMG/M metagenome (GOLD analysis project Ga0065711, IMG submission 59098) | Hoatzin crop microbial communities from Cojedes, Venezuela - Epithelial fraction 12 v2 (version 2) | ecosystem: Host-associated > Birds > Digestive system > Esophagus > Crop | place... | reverse complement strand
ATCACAGCACTCCAGTCATGAGAGTCATCCCACCACATTTCTGTGATGGTGACCAAGTCATAGCTGTCCTGCTGTGCAATGGCTCCAGCTCCTCCTGTTTATTGCCCATGCTACGCGCATTGGTGTAGATGCACTTGAGCTGGGCTATCAATCTCACCCCGACACTGGCATGCCACACCTGGGATCATCTCTAGTGAGCCTGGTTATATCCTCTTCCCTCCTATGTCAAACAGGTATAGTGACTAACTCAATTTAGCCACAGTTAGATCTGGCTGCTTTCAATAGGGAAGGGTCATTTAAACCACAAGCTAATTATATACATCAGCTAACTGCTTACCCATCTTGCCTAAAAAAAAAATAATCCTCACAACAACAACAAAAAAATCGCACCACCTGGATTTAAAAAAAATTGATGCTTTTACTTTCTTTGTTCCTCACTCCAGTGGACTCCAAGAAACATCATCAATAGAGTTTATGCACATAAGAATAAGGTCAGTGGCTTATTACAACTCAGGTCTTGAAAAGGATTTTTAAAAACATGATTTTCAGGTTTTTCAACTTCTTCAGTAAGGTACGATTTCAAGTGCTCTGAAGCATATCCACTAAAATTGCAGCTTGCATCTCCTAAAGATCACAAAGTGTAAAAATATTTAAATGGTTTAGTTCAGAGACTTCAGGACACAGAAGGTAAGAATCTTTAGGAATTTTTCCCAAATGGAAAAATTGCTAAGTAAACCTAGCAGGAACTGAAGCTTGATAACAAAGCACCAAGAAACTGGATGTTGGAACAGGGCTAGGGTAGCTCTGGAATGGTGAAGAGTAGCTGCAGCATCGCTCCTGGTTAGGCTGGTCTCCCATTAAAAGGAAGGCCCTGATCCTAGGAGCTATTAAAAATACAAGGTTTCATTTATATTATGTACCTTGAAGAATCCAGGCTAATTTTTTTCAGACATGACTATGGAGAGAAATGGGAAATTTTCTAATACTTTTTCAATTCTTCCACAAAACCAATTTGGGACACGTTGCTCTAAATTAGGTAAAAAACAGGTTAAAATAACAACAGCAACATCACCATGAAAAACGTTGATATATGTATATATCTGTAATTATTTGCAAAAATGGCCTTAGATTTTAAGTTGGATGAAAGTTCCGAAAGACTTTTGGAGAGCTGAGCTTGACTCCTTTCCTTTTAAGCTAGTTTTGAGGATAGGTTAGTTTTAAGTATTCTGAAATGATTGAAACACCCTGAAAGACCAAAACACAGATACTGCATCAATATTTTAGAACAGAAACACAAAAATCTTTCTGGTAGAATTATATATGCACTATTTAAAACAAAATCAGTTTCAGACTTCAGAATCTGTTTTTATCCTGATCACAAGTATCCTGCTATTTGTAGTAAACACATTTGTGCCTGCTATACATGAAACCGAAGTACAAAGTAATGGATTATCTCCAGTGGCGGCGTTGACTGCAAGATCAGGAACAAGTTGTTCCCCCTTCAGGTTTGCAGCAGTACACTTGTAGTAAACAACTATTTCTTTCACACTCACTTGCCTCTGTTACCACTAAATTCAGGAAGACTAATTAATACTAATTGCTGAAGGGCACTGCAGTTCTAAATGAAGTGAATCCTCTACATCAAGAAATGGATAGAGTATGAAGAGCTGTCTCTGATGAATAGCCATGAGCAGGTTGAAAGCTTATGGATAACAATTAGAAGCCGAGGCAACCAAGGGAACCTAGTGGTTGCTGTCTACTACAGGTTGCCCGATCAAGGGGAGCGTATTGATGAAGCTTTCTTCCTCCAGCTACAGGTAGCTTCGCACTCGCAGGCTCTCATCCTGCTGGGGGACTTCAGCCACCCCAACATCTGCCGGAAAATTAGCACTATGAGCTATAGGCACTCCAGGAGATTCCTCCTGGAATGCATTCAGGAGAACTTCTTAAACCAGGTAACAGACAGCCCTACCAGAGCAGATGCGATACTGGACCTGATGGTCACCAATGCCACTGAGCTAACTGGGGACGTCAAGATTGGAGGCAGCCTGGGCTACAGTGATCATGCATTGGAGGAATTCGCAGTCCTGCAGGATATGGGTCAGGCGAAGAGTAAAGTCTGGACCCTGAATTTTAGGAAAGCAGACTTCCAGCTCCTCAAGGAGTTAGTCAATAGGACCCCCTGGGAAACTGCCGTCAGGGACAGGGGAGCAGAACAGAGCTGGCAGATCTTTAAGGACACTTTCCATAGAGTGCAAGAGCTCTCAATCCCCAGGTGTAAGAAATTAGGAAAGGAAGGCAAGAGACCAGCATGGCTGAGTCAAGACCTGATGGTCAAACTAAAGGGCAAGAAGGAACTGAACATGCAGTGGAAGCAGGGACAGGTATCCTGGGAAGAGTACAGGGACACTGTCCGGTTGTGCAGGGCTGGTGTTAGGAAGGCCAAGGCTTGGCTGGAGCTGAACTTGGCAAGGGTTGCAAAGAATGACAAGAAGGGCTTCTACAGCTATGTCAGCCAGAAAAGGAAGGTCGAAGAAACTATACTCTGCCCTGATGAACAAGACTGGTAAACTGGTAACAATGGACGAGAAGGAGGCTGGGGTACTCAACAACTTTTTTGCCTCAGTCTTCACTGGCAACCTCTCTTCCTACATGTCTCGAGTGGATGGACCGCAAGACACAAGCTGAGGGAGCAAAGCCCCTCCCACTGCAAGAGAAGATGAGGTCTATGACCACCTGAGGAACCTGAACATACATAAGTCTATGGGACCTAACGAGAGGCATCCCAGGGTGCTGAGGGAATTGACTGATGCAGTTGCCAAGCCACTCTTCGTGATATTTGAGAAGTCATGGCAGTCAGGTGAAGTCCCTGGTGACTGGAAAAAGGGAAACATTGCACTCATTTTTAAAAAGAGTGGAAAGGAGCACCCTGGGAACTACCAGCCTGTCATCCTCACCTCTGTACCAGGGAATATCATGGAGCAGATTCTCCTGGCACACGGAGGACAGAGAAGTGATTCAAGACAGCCAGCACGGCTTCACCAAGGACAAGTCCTGCTTGACCAAACTACTGGCCTTCTATGATGGAGTGACTGCACCAGTGGGCAAGGAAAGAGCTACAGATGTCATCTACCTGGACTTCTGCAAGACCTTTGACACAGTCCTCCACAACATCCTTCTCTCTAAATTGGAGAGATACAGATTTGATTGGTGGACCATTCAGTGGATGAGGAATTGGTTGGATGGACACATCCAGAGGGTAGTGGACAACAGCTCAATGTCCAGCTGGAAATCGGTGACAAGCTGTGTCCATCAGGGGTCCACAGTGGGACCAGTACTATTTAATATTTTCATCAATGACACAGGCAGCGGGATCAAGTGCACCCTCAGCAAGTGTGCAGATGACACCAAGCTGAGCAGTATGGTTGACACACCTGAGGGATGGAATGCCATTCAGAGGGGCCTGGACAAGCTAAAAAGTGGGCGTGTGTGAACCTCATGAGGTTCAACAAGGCCAAGTGCAAGGTCCTACACATGGGTTGGGCCAACCCCCAGTATCAATACAGGCTGGAAGATCAAGGGATGGAGAGCAGCCCTGAGGAGAAGAACTTGGCAGTACCAGTGGATGAAAAGCTGGACGTGAGCTGACAATGTGCACTTGCAGCCCAGAAAGCCAACCATATCCTGGGCTGCATCAAGAGAAGCATGGCCAGCAGGTCGAGGGAGGTGATTCTGCCCCTCTGCTCCACTCTGGTGAGACCCCACCTGGAGTCCTGCATCCAGCTCTGGAGGCCTCAGCACAGGAAAGACATGGACCTGTTGGAGCAGGTCCAGAGGAGGCCACAAAAATGATCAGAGGGATGGAACACCTCTGCTGTGAGGAAAGGCTGAGACAGCTGGGCTTGTTCAGCCTGGAGAAGAGAAGGCTGTGGGGAGACCTTGTTGTGGACTTTCAGTACTTAAAGGGTGCCTATAGGAAAGATGGGGACAGGCTTTTTAGGAGGGTCTGTTACAACAGGACAAGAAGTAATGGTTTTAAACTAAGAGGGTAGATTTAGGCTAGATAGACGTAAGGAAGAAACATTTTCACAGTGAGGGCAGTGAAATGCTGGAATAGGTTGCCCAGAGAGGTGGTAGATGCCCCATCCCTGGAAACATTCAAGGTCAGGTTGGATGGGGCTCTGAGCAACCTAGTCTAGTTGAAGACATCCTGCTCATTGCAGGGGGGTTGAATTAGGTGACCTTCAAAGGTGCCTTCCAAACCAAACTATTCTATGACTCTGTGAATAACTGAGTACTTAGTGGAGTTAAAAGGTTGAAATTCATTCTCTCTTGAAACATACTGTAAGTTCCTGGAGTCACACCTGCCTTTTGACCTCTTTATCAACTGCTGTTTGCAGTAGCTGAAGAATGAGGAAAAATATTCTGTGGTTTTTTTTCCTCCTGTTGCAGCATGAGAAATCCGTGCAGAAAGAGGAAGTTTCAAACTGTCAAAGCACAAGGTGGCACAAAATGTACTGATGTATCAGGCATGAATGCTATTGACTTCTTCAACTATTACTCATCTCAAGAAACTAGAAAGCAGGGGGGAACAGAGAATGACATACAAAAATCAAATGCAAATAAACCAAATGCTTATGCCATGCGGCTCTGAGACGAATCAGTTTCTTAACTCTCATACAATCAACTAAACTCTACCTAAACTACCTTACAACTCTTGGGAAGCTCAACCATTCTCTGCCACACAAAAGCAAACTGAGAAAAGCTAACACAATAAACAAACAAATATGTTTTCCAACAGTGAAGCGATTGTAATCCTCCTCTGAACTCTAGAAATCTTACATAATTTTTGGAACCAAACTTGCATGGATTTTACTAACATTTTTCTGGAAAACAAACAGTGTCTGTTACCCCATAAAAATAAAATGAAGTATTTGTAATTTATTTGTACATTCACATTCAGGACAGGAAGGTTATTAAAAGAGACAGTATTTTGTTAGATCAATACAGTTTAGGAAACGGACAAGTTTTTCGGCACACAAACTTTTTTATCTGATAATAAAACTACAGTCTACAAGCCCCATTGCTCTGAATTTGAGTAGATGTGTTATTCAGTTGAGCTACCTAAAAAAGGCTGTGGCTACCTGTAGAACAGAAGGGTTAAGCACATTCACAAGAGGACAGGTATGACAGTTCTCTCTTACGGCGTGAGCTGTGATTTGTCACCTGTGCAACATGGATAGACTACCAAGAAAACAGACCATTTATGGTTTGTGACAAAACCTAATGTGTTTATTCAACCCATGACTTTCTGTATTAACTTCTGTTTTGAATTTTACTTTCCAAAATGTCTTCTGAAAGAGTATTTCACAGAATCACAGAATGGTAGGGGTTAGAAGGGACCTCTGGAGATCATCTAGTCGAACCCCCCTACTAAGGCAAGCTCACCTAAAGCAGGTTGCACAGGACCATGTCCAGGAGGGTTCTGAATATCTCTAAAGAAGGAGATTTGTAGACTTGTCTTGAGGATGAGGGCTGAGGGCTCAGAGACACTGTATTAGAAGAGGAAAAAATACTCTTCCACCAGCACAACATGCTGCAGTTTCACTGCAAATTGCTTCACACTTCCCACTCCGAGCCATAGTTTAAGTTGGTTGTTGTTGTAACTGTTGTATTTAACTGTTTAGACTCTCTTTCTACATCAGATCTCTGCTCCAGGCAAAATTATTTTTAAAAGCTTCAGGGGAAAGAGTTCAATTTAGCTCTTAGGAGCAGCTGAAGGAAAAAATGTACTTATGTCCTGATTAAAAAAAAAAAAAAAATCAGGTTGTTTCACTGAGAAATTTATGTACCATAGACTTTGGGGCAAGAAGTTAAGGCTACCACCACACAGATTTTGCAACAGTACACTACATGTAAGAACAATAAACAAAATGCTTGTGCTGAAGCTCCTGTCAGAGAGACTTAAAACCAGCATGCAGGCGATACTTTTTGTTGACAGTACAGGGCTGCTGAAGACATCCAGAAACATATGCGAGTGTTTCATTTTTCCTTTCTCTCTCTGTAGTCTTTTCTGTTCCACATTTTCAATAGATCTATACAGTTACCACCTTAGGTATTTAGCAAGTGAAGCTAGATTTGTGAAAGCACCTTCATGCGAGTTTTAAAAGAAACTTAGAGTCACAAGCACATTTTGAAAAGTTTGATAGACTCATTCAATAGGTGGAAGCTCTGAGCAGGACTTTTCTCCTAAACTTAGGTGTCTGTATGTAGATATGTACTCCAGAAAACTGGGTGATCTCCAGTGCTCAAAATCGAATACATAACAGCTAGCTGAAATCAGCGATCTCCATGTTCTACTTGCAGTCATATCTGGATCTTCATTGACTATAATGGGACCAAAGACACAAGTCACAGGGTAGATAGCCAAAATTTAGTCTTAGTCTCTTCATCACAACTTCCTGGATAAGTTTTATTTCCCACTTTATAGGAACTTACAGCTTTAGATATCTAACACTTTGAGAAATAATGTATTACATCCACAGATACAATATTTTCTCAGTCTTGTAATTTATGATAGAAAACGTGTGGTTGCACTTGGCAGGACTGCAAGGTGTAAGTGTCCCAGAAAGACACTGTAGATCACTCTTCCAGTTTCCAGTCACCCTTTGAAGCTAGCTGACAGCATTCTCTGCATTTTTTAAGAATTACACCCTCAAAGTATTGTGAAAGCAGAAGAACAAACAATACCATATAAGTTACACTTTCACGGGCAAGTGATTGGAAAATATTAGGGATATCGGAGTCCTGTTAAACATAGTCTGCAGATCCATTTTAGAAATTTGATGCACTTGGCATTATAGACTCTCTATAATCTACATTTCCAATTTGAAAAAAAGTTTTAACCTTCCTCTGAATTTTATCCTTAAAGAGAATTTTCTAACTAAGCATGAACGGAATTTGTATTCCTAGAACTGCAGACATGCTTAACTTCTTCCCTGCTCACTCTTGCATAAACTCTGTGAGTTCCCATCCAGTTAGGAAATGACTTCTTAAGCCCACATTTTCCCTTTACAGAGTCTTAGAAGAGTTTAGAAAACAAGAGGAATAATTTCCCCATGAGGAAAACATTCTAGATTGCTAATAATTAAAAGCTCCAAAAGCATCTTAATAATGTCTGTTTCGTCTGTTTGACAAAAAGCCCTTGACCAAAATAAAATCCCTCTATGCAAAATTTAATAATTCAATATCAAGTTATGACCGCATCAGTCTTTATACAAAACAGATTACATAATCAGCTTAAACAGGGGTGACCCTAGTAACTAAGGGAGAAGAACCTGCCTAACTGTCATCCTCACCCATTCACCGATTCTACTTACATTCATGCATTGATATACCATAACCTGGAGGCTTGTACTACATGCAATGACAAGAATACATCTAGAAAAATAATCCATAATAGTGCTGTTTTGATACACTACTGAAAAATCTGTCCACCTCATTATTCTGTGAAATAACAATCCCAACACAAATAGGATATGGGCACTATCACCTGCCCCAAGGGAGGCTGTCAAATCTTTGAGAGGAATGTTCAGGAAGAAGATGGAGATACTATGTCCAATTATGGCCTAATTCTGTCTCCAGAACATGTGTTATTCATGATACAGAAGGAAAAAAATATCTATACCCATTCTTAAATTTCAGGTTGTGTTCACATGTCTAATAGTGAGGAAATAGGACTGGAAAGAATGCAGGTGGTGATCTGAACCCACTGACTATAAGAGCAAATCACTGAAATTCTGTACTGTTATTTAAATACTCTCCATTCTATATATGCTGCATGCCTATTTGAAATAAATGGCTTCTAGAACTGCAAATACCCCCCATCATTTTTTTTTTATTTTAAGATGGGGATACCAAATACTTTGTTTATGTAATTTGAAAAACTAAAATACAGAACACTAACATATCTTACGTATGCATTTTATCAAATACTCCATGCTGAGGAAGAAAACAGAGAATGAAAAAGAAAGTCCAGAATTACACTAATCTCTACAGATACTGAATTACCATGTTTTGCATCAAAGTTTGTTAGGAAAAAAACAATGTACAATTTGGAATCATTAATATTGAAAAGTCACTCTTGCCTTTTTTATAATTGGTACATATATTTAAATCAATTTCCACTGAACATTTTACTTACCATTTCCACGCCATACTTCAGCCAGATGGCAGCTTCCTTCTCCAGGCTCTTTGCAGAACTCTACCACATCGCGACAGGTGGTTTCTGGTGTAATTGGAACTTCTGTCAGAATCTGTTCATTGTTGCTCAGAAACACAGTTAATATCATCTGAAAGAAAAAAAGAAAAGTAGCAGAATATTAAAATAAAATTACAGGAATAAAATCCTGGGTAAGATTTATAATCCTTCTGTAAATGGAAATGTATGCTTATGGTTGATTACCACTATCCATCAAAGTAGTTTTCAGTTTCTTGTAACTTTGCCAAAGTTTTAGTCCTTTGTGTTAAATTGTTTTGACAGTGCATTGAATTGACCCTTTTTTTTTTTTTCTTAAAGCTTCAGTTGAAATGGTTTATTTCTGTCTGAAAATATGGCTGGGAGGGAAGGAGCAAGTTTTGGCTACGCTAGATGCTTGAAATCATAGCATTTAAATGCTGCAAATAAATACACACTTTGGCAAAGTAACCTGAAGCTTCACAGGTGGGCGAACCTTTGCATGATGGATGTCATTTTTGCAATTTGTCTAAAGATACAATTACATCTGGATGAACTGTAAGCCTTTGGTTAAATGCTAAGCCTTGGAGTTTAAAAAAAAAAAAAAAGAAAAAGAGGAAAACAGTCACATTCAAGGGATTGCATTTGCTTAGTGTATTTGCTAGATCTAAACACCTCTGTAAAGTCAGTTCTTTCTGTACTGCTTTAACCCCACCTCCCGAGCTTGCTGTGTTGATCCAACTGTATGTGCAACCTTCCCACAGCAGTACTAAGCGTTCTCTCTTCACTCATGATTACAACATCAAAAGACTACTTTTCTTCTAGTAACTGCTCTCAGTTATTCCACTTGGAAAGTAGCCACAACATTGAAAGCATCTTTTCTTCCCCTCCTCCTGCTTAACAACATTCAAGATTCCTTCTTTCTGTTTTGCTGGATCTGAAGTTAAAGTAGGATGAAATCTATAAAGGAAAAAGCCTAGGACTAAGACCTACTACTAGTCTGGGTTCAGTGTAAACTTCTGTTCAAATTCCTTGCTCCACCTTGAATAAACACGTGCACAAATATATACATCCAGAGATACTCCCATTCCTCTTCATGTTAGCAGGTGTAACTTGCTGCAAAGCTGAACACTTAAAAACTGTGCACATGAACTTAACCCACCTCACCCCCTTGGTACATATGTATTACCATATGATCATTAATAATACGTTCATTTGCTACATTTCACCTATTAAGGGCCTCAGCTATAAGCAATATTCTCAATGGATTTGTTCTGTAGGCCCTCATGTAATTTATTGCAGAAGCTGAAAGCATATAGTTAATAGCTGAGGAGCTTGTAAGAAAACATTCTACCAAGAGATAAAGTACTAATACAATGATGCTAAAGTGATTCATTTTTTCCTGAGTGAGACTGGTTCAGGACCAATAAATGTTGCATTCAAAAGACAAGTATTCCTATGTTAACACTAAATCCTCTGAAAAATACCCGACCCTAAGCTCTTGTCTAAAATTAAACAGATACTTTTAGCCATTCTCTCTGCACCTTAATTTCCCATCTATAGTCACAATGCTGTTTCGTAAACTCATGGGGATGGAACAGAGATAGCATGATATTTTGAAGGCAAAGATATTGTAATAATAGATGTCCCTAAAGAATGTTACAAAATTAGTAATTCTGTCTGCAAAGAAAGTTCTTTCAGATCTTTCCAGTATATAAAATGTGGCATCACATATTGAAACACAAAGATTAAACATAATTACCTAAAAGCTCTTCATTAAATAAGCACTCTCCACTTAAACAGAGTTGTGCTTCAATTTGCAAAGGCAATCCTCAAAAACATTCACAATACTTTTATCTGTGGGACATATGCATGCACCAAACCGGAGATTTTCATTAATAATAGCTAGATACTGAGCCAGAGCAGTCTATCTACTTTAGAAGCACAGGATAAATTCCAAGAAAGCCCAGACTTCAAGCTCTCCGTCTCCTTGTCAGCCCCCCAGGCTATTTTAGTCCATGTTTCTACTCTCCCTCAGCCTGCCAAGTTTGTACGCTGTATCCTGAAGTCTTCAAGAAACTACACTTCAACACAAGAAGCAGTCATCCAGGGCTGCAAATATACTAGAATTAACCCCTGAGTTTCTCCAACAGCAGCATTAGAGGAAGCTATAGTAAAAGCTTTGGACAAGCTAGGAGGAAGCTGTAAGACAGGACGCAGCCACAGGTAATAATGAAAGCGCCTGTAACCACCCACTGTAAATGGCTCAATGTTGTTTTTCCCTTGGAGAAGATCCAGACATAGTCTCAGTACTCGGTGGCTGTGGAATCTTTTACAGAATAAGTATCTGATGTGGAATCTAGAAGTGGAATTTGACCTCATATTTAAGAAGTCATACATGAACGTAAAACAACTGGCTTAGAAGAAACCTTAAGAGGTCACCTAATGCAGTCTCTTGGCCTCAGGCAGGATCAACTACACTGACATTGTTCTGCAGAGATGCTTGTTTAACCTGTTCAGAGAAGCCTTTCATGATGGAAATTCCATCATGTCCCTGAACCATCCACCCCAGAAATCCAGGATTCCTGTTGCAAGAAGTTTCTTAAAGTCTAGTCAAAGCTCTCCTTGCCACTATTCAAACCCACTAGTTCCCCTAGCCACAAGGGTGATAGAAAACACTTTTTTTCCCCCATCTCTGCAGTTAAATTTAAGGAATATACAACATGATTTTTTTTTTAATTGCTGTAAAGATAACACTAGCCCAGAAAACTTGTTTCATGTATTCAAAATTATCAGTCTGCATCTGTACACAGGCTGGAAAGGAAAGAAAATCCTTGGAGGTGTGAGTTATCCCATGTATCTCGGTCAATTCTCCATAAATTCACACCTCAATAACTATATAAACTCACAGGCCCCTTTGAAAGACCAGGACAAAATCTACTGTACCTCAAAAACACCACTTTCTTCTCTCAGCTCAGGGTGCACCAATACTGTCTTCTCCAAAGCTGGGTGTCACAATACCACCTGCTAGACAGCCCAGGGACAGGTACTTCACTAATGAGGAAGCAAGGTGCTGTAGCCAACTATTGTCAAATTACTCCTCAAGCAAACTTGGTTAAGTAAGGATTTAGCAGATTGTCTGAGTAATACCAAAGGAACTGAAACACTGTGCTGTGAAACACATGTCCTGAAACATACACAAGATGACTCAAAATATTGAATTTTATTAACATATTGTGATACTAATTAGATTTTCGAGTCAGTGTCATAGCTGACCCTATTTGTGGTGGAGATGGAGTAAGATCAGAGGTTATATCATCGTAATAAAACACAAAGAAGTATTGATGGAGCCTGGAAATTTGGTACTGAAGAACATAAGTGAAGCCTACACATGAAATATACAGTACACCCACTGAAGTAAATTAGCTTTATGAAAAAACATTTCTAGCCAAAGATTAGGACACAGGAGAACTGATAAATCCTTTGATTTCTCATTTTAAATGGATTCTTAACTAGGAAAAACTGTGTAAAATTCATCTTGCAAAATGAGACCATAACCATTGTAGCATTTTTTGCTAATCTCTCAATTCAATTGTTCAAAACTTTTAATACTTGGACACAATGTCACACAACGAGATCAACCTAACACTCATGAGTAAGTCACCTCACGACTTTTAAATCATGTATTTTTTTCCACCATGCATACCAAGCTCCAAATCTTACACTTCCCTCCTCCTCAACCCACATGGATGTTACCTATTACTCTCCTTTACTGCTACCAAACCAATGGCTTTACTCCAATTTTCATGAATTCTCATCTCTTTTTATTTTTCTTTTTAACCTCCCTGCAAACTCCAGTATATCCCTTCACAATTCAGGTCTTTTCCATGCCAGACAAGCTGTATCAAACATCACAACCTGCCTTCAAAACTACTCTGTCATCTCACTCATTTCTCAGCTTATAGATGACCTTCTTCTAGGAGAGCCTGAGATTCAGTATTCTACCCCAATCTTCTCTGCCCAGCAGAAGTCTGTCAAACAGTTGCATGCGTTCCTCTTAGTGTGTTGTCTCCCCTTTCTTCATTCCCGTTCCAATTCTCCTATTCCAACCATACTTCTTGCGTTATTTAAAGGACATACTTAATCAACCCTGCAGTTTCTCAAGGAGGTAGAAAAGAAGGATAAATCTACAAGATCTTTATCCTCACTTACTATCTTATCTCTTTCTACAGCTGGATATCACCTACAAAAATTCAATAAGCATCGTCTATAGAGATGGCATAGTTTAATCTTTCTAGACCTGATCTCTTGCTAAGAAAGCTGAAATGTTGATAGTCTTCAATCATCTCTTGTGAATCACAGAATGGTAGGGGTTGGAAGGGATCTCTGTGGGTCATCTAGTCCAACCCCCCTGCTGAAGCAGGGTCACAGGACCTTGTCCAGGCGGGTCTTGAATATCTCCAGAGAAGGAGACTCCACAACCTCCCTGGGCATTCTGTTCCAGGGCTCCGTCACCCTCAGATGGAAGAAGTTCTTCCTCATGTTCAGACAGAACTTCCTGTGCCTCAGTTTGTGCCCATTGCCCCTTGTCCTGTCACTGGGCACTACTGAAAAGAGCTTGGCCCCATCCTCCTGACACCCACCCTTGAGATATTTGTAAGCATGTATTAGGTCCCCTCGCAGCCTTCTTTTCTTCAGGCTGAACAAGCCCAGCTCCCTCAGCCTTTCCTCATAGGAGAGATGCTCCAGTCCCCTCACCATCCTCATAGCCCTCCGCTGGACTCTCTCCAGTAGCTCTTCATCTTTCCTGAACTGGGGAGCC
>Ga0065711_1046145_pt1 | contig 13059 bp, 10 predicted proteins | sample Hoacrofraction12_FD_59098 | JGI IMG/M metagenome (GOLD analysis project Ga0065711, IMG submission 59098) | Hoatzin crop microbial communities from Cojedes, Venezuela - Epithelial fraction 12 v2 (version 2) | ecosystem: Host-associated > Birds > Digestive system > Esophagus > Crop | place... | reverse complement strand
GGGGGGGGGGGGGGGAAGTAACCAACTGCACCAAATCTCCCTCACACTTTTCAAAAACCCAGGACACTAGTCTGGCTTTTCTGCTCTTTGGAGTTGCATGTTAGCAAGGCATAGATTTACGAATTAGTGCATTTCCGAATAAATAATCTGGCTGAGCACTCTGATAGCAAGTTTGCAGTTCTAGGGGCAAATTGTGAGCTCGCTGATGTTGGGGCTCAATGCCTAAACTCTCCCTGCTAAGCTGTGGCATTGGGTAGGTGATGAAAAGGGACCAGGAGAAACTGGAAGTGTATCATGAACCAGAGATAGGTCACTGTTAGACAATTCTCCATAGTAGCTCTCAGGAATTATTTTCCACTTCAGAACATTAACTAATGTTGAAATAATCCTTTTAATGACAAATTATTTTACAGTATCTTCTTTGCAGTGAAAATCACAATGTGATAATAACCAATGGCATAATATAATAACAGATATACATGTCTGCTGTAGCTAAAACTGGACAATCTTAACAAAATGATTGTTCGGGAAGCCAAAACACACAAATAAGAACAGATTTCCGGAGGGAAAAGTCATTGTCTCTGTGTTGTTAAATCTCAGGTGAACAGGTAAACCTGTTAGTTCCAGGATTTGTGTACGTTTCTTTTAAGCCTCGGTCTCTTATACTGATTTAAAATAATACTTACTTTGAATATCACATTCCATCAGAGTTTCACAGCAGCTAAAAGAACAGACTCATTTACATGATGTGTTGCAGCGTTGCGATGAAAAGTGAATATATTAGAGCCACAGCCAAAGACAGAGCTTTTTCCTGTGAGTTCACACCAACAGCACGCTGCACATTGGCCCTAATCTGACTCAGTGGATCTTCAGAATTATTTCTGAAATGATCATATTTTGATCCAGTTACACAGAAAAACTGAAGAAATAAAGCCTGCAGGATGCAGACCAAAATTGACCCCAAACTTTCCCCCCAGTTTCAGCACTGCAGCTCTACTAGTAGAGTGAGAGGGGCTGGGAAGAAAGCATCAGCTTCATGTATTTTTCACCCTACCTTGAAGTGGATTTTGAATCTCTGCTGTACCTCCCGTAAGAATCACGACTGTTCACTGTGTTAAGCATTGCTATGAGAACAGTTCTTCTAAAAATGTAACTTTTGGTCACTGGGAGCCAGAATATGATACCCTAACTTTACATCAAAGACAGCATCTGACAACTCCGATTACGAGAATAATTTGGAAACCCCTGCCTTATTAGTCGCATTCAAGAAACCAGAGAGTTTCCCTAGAGAAACGTTGCATACTTGTATTACAGTTTTCTCCCAGTGGCCCAGGGCAACTGATCTATCAGAGCCCTTCTCACCCACCTCATTCAAGGCACACAGACAACAGTCTCAAAGCCTCTATCTTATCTACACCCTTTCCAGGGCAGCCATTCGTCTAACCTCTGAGTGCATGAGGATGCATCTCAGGCTGAGATGGATTCCCCCAGCTAAGATAGTATAATCTGCTGCAGATGTATGTTGTTGCCTTTCCTACAATAAAGTGTGCTAGAGTTTCTGAGGGAAACCCTAGTAGAGAGTCCCTACATCAAGATCGTCTTACAGCAACTCCCTCTTCATTGTGTAATTAATCTCCTCTCTGCTGCTCACGACTTAAGGGCTTGTGTGAGTAAGAGAAAAATTTCTTGAGCTAGGAGGGGACAGACTTACCTGTTCACAAAGGATACAGCATAAAAGAGCTGTGGACCAGTTCGAATGCCACAGTAACACAGTTACTATCTCTATAGCGTAGCAACTACCTATCCCACCTGAGGCCAGGCCGATGTTTCTGTTCCCTGTGCACCCTCCTTTCTAAAGAGATCCATTATATAAAGAGAACAGGCAAAAGGAAAAATATTTTAAACTGAAACAGATAACAAGCTACAATTGCTGTTTATTCCTAAGACATTTGATCCCTATATTGTTACATTGCAAATCCATGAATTTCCCAATTAAGAAAAAATAAAATGTTTCACACTAATAGTGGTCATGGATGAGATGAAACAAACCCACACAAGTACTCCAGTCTGTGACCCGCAGTCTTGAGCAACTGGTGTGATACAAACCACATTGAATACTGATGTGAATATGGCTCTAGCATGCAGGCTTATCACCAGACATCCCAGATCCAGTCAGAAGTATCCTAAAAGAACATTTGCTTCAATATTTATATTCCATAGCCCATCAGACACACTGGACCCCAGGTAAAGACTGTGAAGTATCCCTAAAGCACTTCTAAATGGTCATCCTTTGTAAATCTGTAAATGCAGAAGACTGGGCCCAGAACTGTTCCACCTGCTCCTCGGTGCTGCGTGCAAAACAGATTGCTCCCAGCGCTGAAGGGCTGCTGTGGCCGCAGGAAGGGAAGATGCATCAGAAAAGGGCAGAGCTGGGAAGAGAGGAAAGAGAAAGCTCTGCAGATGCAGGGTTGCTGCTCCTGCTGTCACTAGGATAAAAGGAGCGATAAAAGCCACAACTGCCACTGTCAAATGAAACTCTGCCCCGGTGGCAGCAGCAGCAACCTGGTTTTACATGGCTCTAGTTTTAGGCAAAGTATGCTGCATGCTCATAGTCACTGCCCAACACATCTGCTGCCCTAAGCAAGTGCTTACTGTACCTTTGTCTAGGGCAGAACTTGTCTAGACCTAATCCATAAAACCCTCTTGCAGTCAAGAAGGCAGCTGAAGTCCCCACTGAGGTCACGTAGCGTATTGCCAGGTTAAAAGTGGGCGAAATCTTTGTGATTAATTCCTTAACTCTGGCTTTTCAATACTTCCTGCTGTAGGTGGTATATTGAACAACACCGTGGCTCAGGTCCTAGCTGTGCTGTAGGTAATTCTTACATACAGACAACAGAGCTTCACTTTACAGATTTGCTCATGACAGCAGATAAAGCCACGATGCTGAAAGCATCTAAGGAAAGAATAATTTCCTGTGTAGTTACTAAGCCACAAATTGACAATCTCCAAAATTATTAAAGGTTTTGATTTGCTTTTTCCTCTCCCATGTCTACCCTACTTTTTTCCTTCTCTGTTTTAGAAATATTTTAACTGGAAGTCTCATGAAAGTTACTCCCATTTTAGCAAGACTTCAAATGCAAAGCACATCATGGAGGACTGCTTGGGTCTGTCTCTTCCAAGAACCTACAGTACAAGTAAGGGTGTACTGGTTCTGTACTCTGAGAATCTAAGCCTTCATGGAAAAGTGGAGGTAGGAGAACAGGCCTGCAGGGCCACAGGTGTAGAAGAGAACTACAGATGGAGTTGCACACCCTCCAAGACTTGACAAGAGTCATCCTGGCATACAGACGAAAGCAGGTAGGAACTGACAGATTACAATGAGGCCCCTGGCTCTGTTCCTCTAGATGTTAACCACACAGTGACTCCACAAAACCTCAGAAAGACTACTGCTGTTCACTGATGTTAGCAAGCTGCTCATAAAATAAACCTGATATTGAAACATATTCTTTAGCATCACCTCCCCTATAATCTTCCTCATAATCTTCCCCTCTTTCCTTTGAAAGTTATCAGCTATAGTTCATTTGTCAGGATTAAATTTGTACCTGTTCTGAGGTTTTAAATGGTGCCAATATAGTCTCTGTGCCTCCACAAAAGATGAATTATTTCTCAAACACACTGCTGTATGGAGAGTTGCTTTCTTTGAAGCCCACATGGAGCTAGATTTTGGCGCCTGTAAAGTCTTCTGGAATTTTGCCATCAGCATCAACAGAGCCAGTTCATGCGTGGATTTCATGTCTATGAACACTGACAAGGAACAAACCTTCCCTACTTCTATTCAAGCGGAAAAAGTTTTTATGCTAACTAGACAAGTTTGGTTTTTTTCCTTGGATTGGAAAGGAAAGTATCAGCCATCCCACATGATACTCATCACACTGGCTCCCATATTTCTCAAGTCATGGTATAATATTCAAAGCAATTACATAATAGCATTTTGTATTCTGCATAACTCATTGCCATTAAATCTAATAAGATACACCCATGCCAATTATACAATTTTTTTCTGCAGTGCAGCAACTACAAAAAAAAAAAAAGGTAAAAAGCACAGTGAGGCTTTTTAAGAGGATGAGACTTATCCAGCAATCTCTGACAGTGTGAGATATTGTAGAGCTGCTACCGACATTTGTCTGGGAGGACTTTGCTTAACTCATTCTTGGCTCCACCATCAATGATGTAATGAGTTCATCCCAAACTTGTGGCAAGAATTATTTTTTCCCCCAACATCCTATGTCTTGATCTGTGCTATATATACACCCAATGATACATTCACAGATGTCTATGATAGTAAATTCTCAAATTAAGCAAGCCCATGCTGTGCCACTTTCCTGATAACACAGGATATTAGTAAGTTAAGATGAATATCATGATCCTCATCCAGCATCATATGTTTTCATGCTCTGACAAATGCTTAAATATTGCTTGCTTTTACATTGGAAGACAAGTCAGAGCTGAACAAACAGTTTAAAAAAAAAACATGCGTTGTTTTTTCTCCCAACCATTTCCTAGCAGTTTTTAATTTTGCTTTCCTATGACTCTGTCTCCACACTAAATGTCAGAGGCCCGAAGATTCAATATCAGGCTATGTTGTGCCAACAGTACTTAGAGGAGATAAAGACAAAATCTCTCTTCAGCTGCATTCTATTTCATGAACTAGGTACAGATCAGAGTGAGGGCACTGACATGGGTTAATGGAGATTACATAGCTTGTAAGTACTGCAGCAGGCCTGATGGTGAGCTGTGCCCAGTTTCTCATGTGACAGAAAGGGTCATGCACAAATATGACTTGATGTCACCTTTGCAGTTCCTTGAACCTGGAATTCAATGGCTTAATCATTGCCAGCGCAACTTACTTTGCTGCTGCCTAGCAGTTTCAAGGGAGCTAGGGCAGCTGAGGATTTTGACAATGTCTTTATGTCTCTAAATCCTTTATTCTTTGGGGAGTAGACTAGGGAGCTCCTATCTTGACTTTCTAGCACTTCACTCGGGGATTTACAAACACTGAAGGTATCCCTCAGGAATCAACCTTGGAGACCAGTTAAAGGGACAAATTTAACTAGACTTGTAATTTCTTATTCCTGCAGTAAGGTAAAAGCAGCAAAGCAGAGCCAAGGATCTGCTTCGCAGTTATTTGATATAGTCAACATTTCCTTGTTTGTTAGAGCATCTCAGCACTTTCAGCAGATAATATTGCACTAAGCTGGTCTTAAGCTTTAAATGAGGTTGCCAAATAACACATTTTGTAAGCGTACCTTGAAGGTCTGGGAGGGCATGGAGGAAAAAGCAGAGATATTGCCTTGCAGAGTTTGCCACTAGCAAAAGCTCTGCAGGATCCAGCTGACACACCTACCACCAGACTGAGACCGCTAGACCTGATGTTCAGAAACACTCCCAAGCCCAGCTGAAGTCATCAACAGGTGCAGGTGTTCTGAAAACACTCTGGCTGCGCAGAGTAGATGTTTCCTGAAAAACAGCATTGGAAGGAGGAATTCAGCTTCTAATTGGGAAATAAATTACAAAACAACTATTTCCCCTCAAGTCTGTGGCACAGCATCTTAACAACCTGCGGTCACAGTCCTTAGGGCTTTCCTTTCCTTGGTCAGCTGTCTCATCCACACTATCATCTATTCTGTCTCATTCAAGAAGAGTAAGCACAGTCTCGAGATTCTGGAAGAGGAAAACGGTACATAGCGTTCACAAACCGTGTGCCTGCATGTGTGTGTGTATGTAGGGCTATATGGGTGGAGGACTGAGAATTTTTCTTCCTCTTCTGTATGTTGGCTGTAGTTAACCAATTTGTTGAAAGTCACACAGAGCAGGGCATAAAAACACTGGCCTGGGATCCAGAAAACTTGGGTTTAACTAAATGGTCACCACCACAGAAATATAGAGAAACCAGAGCCTTTGACAAACAACTGCCTCACTTGTGCATGAGATCTCAGAGCAAACAGCAAGTCTGTCACAAATCTGGCAAAGCTAATTAGAAGCTAGTCAGCAGACAACTCTGCAGTAGAAAGATCTGGTTTTGTCTTAATCCTGTGACATGCTGTTACTGTGACAGCTCACTAGAAGAGCCTTGCTACCATCTTTGGCAGCCCTAGTAACCCTACCCCAAAAAGGATGAGCCCAAAAGATTTTCCAGAATTCATTAAATCCATGAGCCCAAAGGGCAACTTCAGTTACTTACACAAGGGACATTAATGAAAAAGCAAAATCAAGACGTCTAGCCTGTCAGCTATAAGACAAGGTACATCCTGCATGGTATTTGCAATGAAATAGCTAGATTTCTTTTTTAAAAATGTTGAACAAGATTGAGATTGACTTTGGCATGTAAAGGGTCAACACTCCCCCAAAGTCTACAAGCTAACTTCAGAATCAGTATGCTAATGCTTACTGCCCGCCAGAGCATGGCCTCCTTGCTAAAGTTTGTCAATAATTAAACAAACTATCTGTTAAGTGGTTACTGGACCAATATGACCACTTAATAACATGTTCTGTCTTTCACATAACAACATGCATACCCAAGCCATCAACTGGCAACAATGTTTAGTTATTATTAATCTGACCAGACTGGAAACAAAAATCAAATCCCTCTTATAAGAACACTGACTTCCATACAATTTCCTAAAGTTGTCTTTATTTTCTGGTTTATTTCTCATTAGCCTACAAGGTGCTGTAAAATGGTTCACGCACAAGGCAATTAACTACAAAATACCCAAGAACATAAGTTCAAAGCTCCATTTTTTTCAGGAACTACATCTTGCAAAATCATTTGGAAGCTTTGACAGTTGCCTTATGGATGTTTCTATTTCTTGATAATGCCAGCTTATTATCTAGGCTCCAGAAATATCCAAAGACCTCATCCCTATTGTGTTAAGCACTATAAAAACACATAACGAATCAACAAGCCTTTTTAGAAGAAAAAAGATCTTAGAAGGATCTTACATATGAAATTGCAATCTTCACTGAACATGAGAAATTTAAAGAGAAATGCCAGAGCTTAGTAGGTAAAACATTAGGAGGAGCCTAGAATATTTCAGCACTCATCACAATCATGTAGCTTAGAGTGAACAGCAAGAGCAATGTTTAAATCACAGGAAGCAATTTGGCTAGTCGTAATGATCCCAGATACCTAGTATTCTGCAAAATATATTTCGTATCCCAGCAACCCCCAAATTGCTGTTTAAATCTTAATCCTACAGCTTTACATATGATAAAATTTGACCTTTTATACAAGTGCATATTAATAACACCAGCTGAACAGTTTGAAAGGTGCAACAAAATTCAACCCTATTCATATTCAGAAATGAACATTTTTTTCATGTTATTAATCGAGGGCATTTTAAAAACCTTGCATGTGCACTATGCAGGCATGAAGGACTGTGCACACATACACACAAATATTTTACAGTTCTAGTATTTGCATGAGCCTTAAGCTAACTCTATCACATCTTACATAGTAACTATCTGCAGAGATAAAGAGTGAACTTTTACAAAGAAAAAGCCTTTAATCAGTCTTCTAATCAGAGTCTGAACTAATGAGGAAAGTCTCAGTGCAATTGAGATAGCTCTTGCTTAACTGCATCTGACATTTTGGAATAGATTAGGTTCTAATGGTCTACGGCAGAGCTTTCTCTTAGAAACCTTGGGATGTCATTAACAAATATTGGCCATCATATAGGGACTCCACACCTCTGTTGTCGAGACAAAACATCTTATAGGAAATCACTGCCTACTGTGTCGCGAATCACATCAGTGAAGCCAGGCGCAACATCCATCAAAGATTAAAAGAGCAGAAAACGAACACTGCTGTGACCAAACACTTGAAATCATGTGCCGACTACCACAAACAATTAGAATTCAGCAGGGGTATTCTCAGGCATTCACAAATCACGACTGCAGGAGACCTCAGGAAATGGGGCTACGATTAACCCATCCTGCTGTCCCCAGCCATAACAACGGGCTGTTACAGGGAAGAAGCCGCAAGCTTTCTTGTCATTAAAAAAGTCTCATTTTCCTAAAGTTTCACCTTCTGATCAGGATGTGAAGAATAGCCTGTTATACATGGAAACTTAAATTTCAGAGAGCAGGAAATCTGAGCTTAATTCTCTACTTTTTGAGCAAGAAACGAGATCCGCATTAAGGTTCTCATTTGGCAGCAAGGGGAACAGCTCAAAGGCTGCAGGCTTGGGATCTCCAAGGTAGACAGCTGCTCTCATCCCCCAGTGTCTAGTGACAATCTCAACACATCTTTGCAGAGCACCAGTAGACTCCATTGTTTAGGACGCATATCTTGTCCTTTCGCAGAAAGCAGATCACTACAGGAAGACAGGCTGGACATGACATTTGCTGATTCTGCTTGGATAAAGAGCATGTGAAAAATTGTATAAACTGTAGAATAAAATTCCTAGGCTTGAATAATGTTGGGGTCAAAAAAACAAAGGCCAAGCTATTTGGGGCATTATCTCCATCGACATACAAAAATTGTGGAAATGCTCCTCTTTTTTACTACTTTTTATTTTAAAATGAGTCAGTTGAACTTAGTCCTATATTCTCAAATCTGCTGCAAGACCGCGTGAGATAGCCTGAGAACTGCAATGGGAACTTTCTCACCTGTCCTTTGAAAAGGACATAGAATTGGATTTTCACCAAAACAAAAAACCAAAAGGGCTGGAAGGGCTGGCCCTGCTGGCTAGTACAGCCCCACTGCCCCTTGAGTACCTGTGCTGGCTCTTGCCTTTACCTGGACACCACAAGCTCCAGTGCTCCTATTCAACCATCTCTCCCATAGCCTCTTCACAGCCTTGTTCATGTAGGCCCTCCTGCAATGCCTCAGTAGCTGTAAGCTGGCTTTGGAGCTGTGTAAGACAGGAGCTTGCAGAAGTTGTTTTGATCAGTCTTTGGAAGTTTTATCTTTTTCAATGTAAGTTTAGGCTTCCCAATATTATCACATGCAGGCACATTTGTTGGTAAAGGTCTGACATGCTGCCTGACTCCAGCTTGAGCTGAGAGCACCCAGTACCTTAAAGTCAAGCCTTGCACATTTTAAGAGAGCTCTCATGGCTGGACAGGCTCAAAAGCAACAAACACCATCGATGTCAGTGCAAGTTTTCTACTGCGTGATATCAGCCTGTTGTTTGCAACGGCTCTCACTAGAAGAAACGGTTGAATGCTGAGGAGAAATCTATACAGAGATGTAGGAAAAGAATAATTAAAGGCAGTAATTGGCTGTAGTGCAAAGGAAAACAGACACGCTTCAGCATGCCTCCTATACTGTGAAACACTTGGGCAAGTACAGGGTGGCCTGTTTTAAGAACTGCCAATAAATACATTCCATGAATCTACACAAACTAGAAGATGACTAACTGGCAGACACAATTATAGTTTTATAGAATTTGCAGTTTATTGAGATAACTACTGTTTAGAGCTATTATTCCTAAATTCATTTCTCTTCTGCGAGAGCATTTGATTTTCCATTTATGTCCTTTCAGTTCTTTCCACGTCTGCTCACTGGGATGTAGCGAACCCAGATCTTTCCAGCCCACGAAGAGTAATGGGTGTTCCCAGGTCAGTCCTTCATGAACCATAGAAATGACATGAGAGACACTCACCCTAATCAGGGAACAAGTTTGATACATTGCAGAGTACTTGAGATAAGGCACCAAGACCTCATTAACTCATTCTCAGTTCTTACACTGCACTGCACTGGGACTTGTTCAGATCATTGGCAACACACTGCAGAGGCAGAGCGTGGGATGAGGGCCAACACCAGAGGAGGTGGCTAAAATCAGAACAGACTAAAAAGGTAACTGATCTTGATCACAGTTCTCGTAAATTCTTACTGGATTAGCTGCTTACCTGTAGACATCTTCATAAGCACCTTCCAAGTTACTGGTTAGAGCCTGTTAACTCAGCAGCAGCGGGGAGATGGGACAGACACTGACAATGAAGTCCTCCCACATGTATCATTGCTGCAGAAGGATCACAAAGGAGCACCTTGGCACCCATACATCCATTTCCTGAACAAATCTGATAACCAGATTGACTGACAGATTTGCCCAGGCTGTTTGTCCAAGAGGTACCTCTTCAGACTCTCCTGAACCTGGGATCCTGGCGTAACTGACAGGCTCCAATACGCAGGTCAGTGGCATTTAAAGTTAAATTAAAAAAATAATTAAAATTATCTTTCTTAACTGTTTTTATACTTAAGAATAATACAGCTGTTTCTGAAGTTATTACTGGTGGTGTTGATATAGAGAGGGAGTTAGAAGAGGAAAATGAACATTCATGCACACATTCCGTCCTAACTGAGTAGAAGGAAAACAGAGTAAACACTCTTCTCAGATAGCAGGATTCACAGGACTTGGAGTCCAAACTAGCTTCCATTCAAATCAGTGAACAAATACCAACAAACAGGAGTTTAATCAGACCTCAGATTACTCTTAATATCAATATACAAACTGATAGTACTGCATAATTGAGCCTGGCAAGTTAATAATTTTACTGCATGTGATACAGGAAAGGGACACAAATTTGGGACTTCCCAGTTCATAAGCTCTCACTTCCATGCTCTCCAGACATACGAAATGAAGACACATTAAGACAGAAGAGTTTGTATTCTGAACAAATCTGTGTTACCCAGATTTGGCACATAAATTTTGCCTCAAAGCTATAGCAGATAGCCACAAAGCTTGGGTATAAACTTGGTGATAAACTTCCAGGCTATTCACACACAGTATTTTGTTTGGACACAGCCTCCATGTATCCAATGGGAACCTCATATTATATCATTTTCCCCAGTTCAGTGCCTAAACCAGCTTTTGTTAAACTCACATTTTTGCTATTACTGGGAGTGATCAGAATAGTTTTAACAAAGTGTTTTGAATAAAAACACTTATATTAAAGAAAGAGCTGTATTATTTCACTTTTCAGATAGCTTAACAAAAACCTGTTTTTCATTCTATTCAGATTTTTTTCTTCCCTTCATATTTTTAGCCACAAAATGAAAAAAGAAAAACTGAGAGGAATTACAGTTTATTCCCTTTCAGTGATGTAGGAAATAAAGTTTATTTCCGCACGTCATCAGTGTCTGAGGGATTGGAATAGACTTAGCTCTTCACAGTTCCATTAGTCACCCAACAATCTGTAAACACATAACAAACTTATTTATACGTTCACAACCCATTTTCCTCTCCCACACAATGATTTCTCATCAATTATTGCCAATATGATTAACGTTTTGTGTTCTCCTACTCTAAGCTGTATATCTCTTTACTTGAAAACTATCTATTCCAGAATCTATCAGGAATCCACTACTGCTTCAGGAATATTCTGGACTTTATGGGAAGACACTACAGGATCCGTCTGCTATTCCTGAAAAATATAACTTTCTGCCTGTACCAACATCTTTCCTCAACAAACTAAGCCAACAAATCCACTTATGCATTGCTCAAAAAAACCTTTAAATGGAAAACATGATCTAAATCTATATAACCATAAAGAGCATGGAAAAAATTAATAGACAGTTTATTTGCAATTTCTCTAAAACACAAAAATGTTGTGGGACATTATACATTATCATTAGGCAGATGGGTGAGGGTTTCTTCACACTGTGCAGGTTAGCTGTGGAACTCCTTGCCACAAGATACGGATCCTTGAACTGTGTTATTGAAAAAGACAAATCTATCGAGGGAAAGGGCGGGGGGAAACCTAATCAAGAACTATTAAACCTACAGACCCACTCAGCTGCTCCTTGCCAACCACTGGGAGAATATCTCAGGAAAGCAGTTAACATATTTCTCTCATTCCCTCCTAAGCATCCATTACTGACCACAGAGAGACAAAATCTTGGGCTGGAAGGACCTCTGGGTCTGCCCCAAATAAGGCCATTCCTATACAAGCAGATACCCGAATCCTAGCTGAGGCTGGGCTTAATTTGTCTTAACAGTGAGCTGCCTGCAGCAATAGCACAAAACTGCTGAAATTCAAAGACTGTGTTCCAAGCCAAGGATTCCTTACATGCTGCTGTTGAAGTAATGGAAAGGCCCTATAAGCTAGAGTGTGAGGAAAATTCCCTGTACAATGTGCCTCTCTCCACATCTGCCTCAGGCTTTTAAAACTCATTTCCATAGTAATTTCCTTCTCAACTTGACATTGCTTTGCTCCTAGTTCAGTGAATACCTCCCCTGTTTGTTGAAATTCCTGCTAGGATACAGGATGTGAGTGCTTGATATAGTTTGCATTCAAGTTGCTCTGCCTTCTTCAGGATACATAGTTTTAAATTCCAAAGTACTGGTCAACACCTTGAAGAAAAATAAAATCGCTGAAGCAAAACGCCACTTCCCAGAACACAGCATGAATTCTCAATTAGATTATAACTTAGCCTGTGCCCATACACATTAAAAGACTAAACAAGGAGCTTTCCATGCCCTGCACAAAAATCCAATCTCAACTACTGTCCTTGAGCACAGACTGCCGAAGCTTAGCCATATCAACTTCCTCATGAAACCAGCATCCTTCAGTTGCCACTGGATGAATCAGGATGGATAAAGATTCTTGCAGCCAAACCCACAACCTACTAGCTTACAAGGCAACATAGCTCTCAGTGTTGGACAGAATTTAAACCCACATTTCAACCCCAAAAAATTAGACTTGCCCTGATCTCCCACAGATGCTGCACTTTTCTTGTAGGACAGAGTTATTTGTTTCTAAAGGAGCCTGAAGACAGAGAAAAGCTTGCAGAATACTATTGTCACCGAAAATCCGTGAATAAAACCTCGTAACACCAATGTAGTGTTAAAAGGCAGGCATTCTTTATTGCAGCGCTGGATGCACGGGGAATAATTCCACCGAACGTGCATACCTCATACCTTTTCCGTATAGTTTATATAGATCAAAATATACATATTTATTAGGTTACATAACTTATCCCTTTCATAATAAAATTAGTTCATTTTCATACACTCCTCCCACCCGCACTTGCGCAGTGCCTCCTAGTGGTGGTCG
>Ga0065711_1008756_pt1 | contig 13059 bp, 13 predicted proteins | sample Hoacrofraction12_FD_59098 | JGI IMG/M metagenome (GOLD analysis project Ga0065711, IMG submission 59098) | Hoatzin crop microbial communities from Cojedes, Venezuela - Epithelial fraction 12 v2 (version 2) | ecosystem: Host-associated > Birds > Digestive system > Esophagus > Crop | place... | reverse complement strand
TTGTGAAAAAGAAAATGAAGAAATATTTAAGGTACAAGTAAAATATAATGACATACTGTTTCTCAGCAGGGCTGGTTTTCCTTAATTTAATCTACTGTCATGTATAAATATAAAATCCTTCTTTTTTTTTTTTGGTGTTTTTTTTCACTGATAGTTTCTTTGCCCTGTTTATTTTGTTTTTATTTATGTGGGATTTTTCTGTTCGACTAAAAATGATGTGGTTGGACTGCTCACCTTAAACTTCTGAATTTTGCGTGTTAGAGAGCTTGGTGTCTTTCCTACTTCTAGAACCAGAAGTCTGAATTTGTTTGCCTTTAGTCTTTAACTTCGAATGTCAGTTATGCTGTATGTTTCCCTCTCTTAAAAGAATTATATACTTATGGAATAATTCAGCAATTGGATGTACTTTATTAGCTCGCTGATAACAAATACCAGTGTGTATTTTATATATATATAGTATCACATTTTATATATATATATATATAGTATCACAAATGCCAATACAGAAATACTCTACTTCTGAACTGCTTAAACCAAATTCACTACAGGCTGTCTTGAAACCCGATTACGTCAATCTTTGAAACGGTCTTCTACCAGCTAGGCAGCACAGCTACAGAGTTTGCAAATATTTTGACTACTGAAAGACATTTTACCTGTCTTGAATCATATGTCCTGAGAAGTGTTATCCTTTTAGTAACTGGAAAACTTATGGATGAACCTGGACAATCTTGGAGTGACACTGTGTAGTGGAGAAACTTGCTGGCCACTGTGACTATCTTAGCCCATCCTGCAGCCCTGAAGAATGGAGAACCTCAGAAGTATAGACCACATTTTCTGTGCTTGACTTCAGGTGCTTATTTATGTAAGACAGGGCATGAAATACTGGTCTTTGTTCAGGCAATAAGCATCTTTTGGATCAGTGAAATAGGTGCATGGTTGTTAATACTTTTTATTTCATATTTAAGCAGGTCTTACATGTAACACTGAGAGAGAACGTGGTAATGCCTTATCCCAGAAGAAGTTTTTTAATTTTCTGTCTCAGTATTGCAAGCCTCAAAATGTTGCTGATGGTGGCATCTTGATTAATATATCACTATTAGAGAGCAGACAGCAAGCCAGCTTATGACACATTTTTGCTTCAGTTAAGAAAAATAACGAAAATATAAGTTATTCTGTACGTTTCTTGGAACTTGCTGATGGATTATTAACTAGATGAACTCCAAGTACATGAAAAAATGAAGAGCCAGATAGGTGAAGGCTGTGTTATCTTGCCTGGTGCTTTGCAGTGCATGCAGTATTTTGGTCCATTGAGTGTTTAACCATCATCAGGGGCATCTGAAAGTGTTCTGCCCTTGGAAGGTCGGGTTCTAAAATGGATCCATTTCGGGCATTGGAACAGGCTGCCCAGGGAAGTGGTGCAGTCTCCATCCCTGGAAGTGTTCAAAAAAGGTGTGGATGTGGCACTTCAGGACATGGTTTAGCAGGTATGGTGATGTTGGGTTGATGGTCGGGCTTGATGATCTTAGAGGTCTTTTCCAACCTTAGTGATTCTATGATTCTAAGTTGTCTGTGAGGCTATTTTATGCATCTGTGTGTATAACAAATCCACCATGCTCAGTAAGAGTGAAAGTCTGTTCTGGTGTGCAACAGTATATCTGCATTTTAAAATGAGCTTGAAAAAAACCTGAGCTCATTATTAGTATTGCATGCAAAATAATTTCTGTTATATCCTGTGCAATGTAGATATGGCCATGGCAATACAATGATATTTGCTGCTGTATGCCTACATAGTTTTCAAAACTATGCTTAGCTAAATTGCTAAGCAGACTGGTAAATGTCCAATTTTAGCAGCCTAGCATATGTTTATAATTTTTGTTTTAACATATGCTATGTTGGTTGAACTCCCCTCCCCACACATACGGTAGATAAAAGCTGTCACATCACGAAATGGTGGCAGCCCAACTTTTCTAACATTTTCCATGGCACTTCAGAGTCTTGCATTAATTAGCTATTCTTGGATAGGAGACAGACTCTCATCTTTGTAGAATTTTTGTTTCAAACCCGTCGTGTACTGCAGTTTATGTATGCAGTAGCCCATCTGTGTCTCTGCAGCCATAAACAGTGAAAAGCCCAGGGCGTACGGAAAGGCGGCCAGCGAGCGTGAGGATGCCCTTGGCTCAGAGACCGATACCTGGCAAACGAGCCTGCAGGCAGGGCCGGCTGGTTCTCTGGTGGGCTCTGGTGTGCTCAGACAGGAGCCTTCTCTCTTCCACTTTTCTACGAGAGGTGGGTGAATCAAACAACGCTGGTGCACTGTCCTTTTCCTGTTCGTTGTGAGCGGCTCAGCTGCCCCTCTTTTCTCCTCCTTTTTCAAGGCAAGTGTAAGGAGAGATTGCACTGAGTCTACAATGCTTTCCTAAACCTCGGTGGAGTAGAGGGGACTTGTGACAAACACCACTGCAGCTGTGATAATGCTGTCTTCATCCTTGCTGCACCGTGACGTGGAAGCCTGGATTTATACACGACCAGGACATGCCTTAACAGTGTGGCAGTGTGATCCCTTATCACCTCAAACTGCCTTTTGCACGTGCTCCAAATTCACGAGATGGTTTGGTGTTCTGTCTGCTGTTCCCCTGTTGTTAAGCTCCTGACTGCGGTGTACTGCATGCGTCATGTCTGCTGTGGTGCTGCACAGTGGGTGGGTGGTTTTCTGCGGGGGGTGAAGGAGCCTTGCCCATCAACCGAAACTGCTGCAGGCATGGCACGGGGCCTGTGGTAGAGCACTGACACTGGCAAGTGCAGTCACGCCTGTGCCTGGTCCATCTGCAGCATGGACAGGGTTGCTGTCATGCCTTCGTCCCTGGGTGGCATGGGTGCCACCTCCTGCCCTCTGGTCTACCTTGAAGCTGCTCAAAAGCACATACCCACCTGCAGGCATGGTTCCAGGTGTATTGCCAAAACATAATGTGTGATACCATCCCTATCAGAGGTCTGAGTTCCTGCAGTTGTATGAGACATCTCAGTATGGAGACTGAGGTACAGGGACAGGCCCGTGGAGCTTCTGAGGAGCGGCTGAGGTACCAGGCAATGTGACAGTGCCAGCATCAAGGGAAGGACCTGAGTAACAGAAGATGGTGGACCTGGTGCCTGCACGCCCACCTGCAGTGCTTTGAGAAACCCCACGGGGAGCTGCTGGTGGGGCAGCCTGCTTCTGAAACCCGGCGTTGGCTCCCACCTTGGAGTCGGAGCCACTGTCAAGCCCAGACCACGCGACCCACGGGTAGTGCTGGTGGAGCGCTTTGCTCCATGGATGGATCCATCTTTGGATCGTGGGTGCCAGTGGTGGGTGTTCGATGTTTATTTTCCCGTTCATGTGTTTGCTTTCAGCTACGGGACCTGCAGCTGCTGTTGGCTGGAAGTGGCTGTTCGCTGGCTGGCAGTCTTGGCTGTGGGATTCGGGTTTTGTCAGTGTGCACAGAAACCGGTGTGGGTTTACTGCCAAATAATAACCACAGTGGAAACAAAGGAAGAAAATGATAGATTTAAACTGTGTTTTTTGAGACCTTTAGGTAGATGTTTACAAGAAATAAGTGTCTATTTATTACAAATGAACGAAGTAATTCGTGTATCCTTAACATCAGCTATTTATTGCTAGCAGACAGGTAAAGAGATTTCCTTATTTTCCAGTGTTGCTCTCCACCCAGTTAAACATTTCTTTGATTTTGAAAGCTTTTTTGTACTGTGTGAAGAGTGCAAACATGGCTTTTTCCTTCCTTCTCTATGGCTTCTCTCCGCAGTTGTAGTTTATCACCAGCTGAGTTGAATGAAGTCCAACGCATTCTTCTGTAACGATCCTGGAAGCAGCGTGTGTGAGTCTGTGGTGGCAGAGGGGAGCAGAAGACTGTTGGTGAAGGACTTGAATTCGTTTCTGGCGCTCTTGTGTGATATCATGTTGGTGGCTTCTTTACTGCTTGTTTGCAGTACTTGGACATTGGATAACTCATCAGATAACGTTGGATAACTAACTTTTTTTCTTACTGCTCATAGTAGATTTTGCTTTAGATTAGAATAATAGTGCAGACAGTAATGCAGTTTAACTATTTAAGGCACAAGCATGATGTTAGGATGAAAACTCTGATACAAGTTCACCTGTAGGTTTTTCTCCTGTACGGGTTTAAGAGTATATATCACTTGCTCAGAAAAATTAGCGTTTCTGAACCATCACCAGTGTTGCCCTTTACAAATACTGAAAAATCATCAGACAAGACCTTAGTGATGTATATGTTAGAGTCTCCCTTCAAAAATCTGAGTCTTAAAATAAACAAAAGTCACCCCCCCCAACACTTATGGTTCATGTTCAAATTTCTTTTTCCTTGAAATTATGATCATGAGAAGAACCATTTATGTGGAAGTTAAACTTCTGATATGGTTGTCTGATTCTCAGAGGAATGGTATTTAGGAAACAGCAAACATCACGAGACTCATGATAAAGTCACGAGAATTTTTCATACATTACAGTGATGTATAAGTTTTGAATTGAATTTTTTAGAAAAAGAAATGTATGGGCAGATGGTGATATTTACTTAAGGGAAACTGAATTCATTATCTGTCTAGAACTGGGTGTTTCAAGCAGCTGTTTGAAAATGAGAACTCACTTTCCATGAAGGAGAATGTACGTTTGGGGAAAATGGAGCCCCTCTTCACAATGTAAGGCTCTCCCTCGTTTAGTCTGTGTTGGAGGGGTTTCTGGGGTGTGTGTGAATTCATTCATGGAAGAGCCTGATCAGTAATATCCAAGAACTAATTTGGTGAAATAATTTTGCAAATTCTTAAAAATGAAGAAGAAATAAAGAAGCAGTCCTTCTTAAAAGTTTCAAAACTAGATAAAAGTTGTAGCTGCTGTTTGTTGTTAAGGTATTCAACCAGAAAAAGGATTAAACCAAATATTTAGTAATCTTACGCTGCCCTGCCATATTTAATTTCTGACTACCCAGCTTGTCTTTATTTTGATTTATTGAGGTACAATTACTGCAGGAAGTAGACACGTAGAGAACATCCAGGCGTAGGCTGGAAGAAAGCAAGACAAATAGAAATACGCCTGTTATCTTTTACAAATCTGTTTTTTGGGGACTCTCTGTTCTAGAATATGTTTATTCTATTTGAATATATATTTTTGGAGCTTAAGAGTATGAAAAATAATTTGTTTGTTCTTTTTTTACACTTGTTTCTCTTATGTTTCTGTGGAAAGCTAGCCAGATGCTGTGATCCTAGTGTGAAGACAGAAAGCTGTTCCTTGAGAACTGCGGTCTGTTTATTGCTGATGTCCGTCCTTCCCCCGTTTCTTTAGGATGACTTTCATGGGAAGTTCTTTCACCCAGGAGCCCTGTGGCCCTGTGTTTCTTGGTTCGCAGGGAAATACAAACCCGTCTGTTGTTTGGAGCAGATGCCTTTTCCCATTTACTTAACTTCTAATGCTTCTGTTTTCCCATTCCATAATAAGCAGATTGTTATGCTTAATTATTTTACTGGAACTTATGCTAGTATTTGTGAAGCTCAGCTATAGATTTTCAAGTGATTTTGCATCTCGGAATGGGCTTATGCGTTTGGAGTGACTGAAGGGCTTGTGATCCTCAGAACTCGTTGGTTTTGGAATTCTCTGTGAACACTGGAGTAATGCAGCTGTGTCCGTGGGAAGCACAGAGCCTGTTTTTAAGCAGGGCGGGTGTGCAAAGATGGCCCTTTGACAGAAAACGAGTTGTGCAGTTCAGACACCTTTCGGAATCTCATCACTTCATTCACCTTGCGGATACCTGCGGAGCCTCCCCACCCCGTACAGCGGCGTAAGCCATGAAAATAGCCATTCTGGGAGCACGTGGAAAAGGGGTTTTGTGCTCACCCCAAAGTGCTATCATTGGTTCTGACTATGTGGAGCTTTTATTGTGAATCTGGTGCGATACTCGTATGTGAACGTAATATGCTGTTTGTATATAAATATATGCCTTGTGGTCTGGCCATCTGTTTATTCGCAGTGGTTCAGTGTTTTGGAAGGTTAAACTGGTTTTGTTTGGCATTAAGTAAGAATTAGCAATGATTGCATAGTGTGTGCCGCATGCACCTGGTTGATGTGGAAAGCCTTCCGTAGCTGCTGCTGGTGGGGGAGAGATGATACAACAATAAACTGGTGTTTGGGGTTTTGGTATAAGCAAGTCTCTGGCCGCCAAAGGGTGTTGTACATTTCTGAGTTTCTCTTAAGTAGTGATCAGTTGTTGTCTCCTATTTGAACCAGATGAAGAATACTGTTTCGAAGGCCTGATGTTTATTCAGCTGTGAAGAGTAGCAGTATCTGGAATGGCGTTCAGGCTAGGTCTAGAGTCATTAACACTGATACATCGATGCAGAAGACTGAGAACTGAATAACATATCCTAGCTGAAATTTGATCACAAGGATATTTTCCCTCTTCTGAAGTCAAAATAGTGGTTTATACCAGGAACTTTGTCATATTAATCAGACATGTGGATTTCACTTATCCCTGAGATACTAGCAATTCCTGCCGCAAGATTGCAGTTCCTAACCTAATTTCTGTTTGGTTTTTTTTTTTCTTTCTTGTAGATCATAAAAGAGTTTGCAATGGCAATGCTCTGGAAATTCATGAGAGTAGCTAAGTATTCTAAAACAGCTTTATCACCAAAAGTAAGGGTAAGAGGAATTCCCACCCACTCGAGGCATTCTTCATCCAAGTCTGTACCTTCAGATTTTGCTGCCAACGCACCCTGCTCAAATACTGTGGAACTGCTTGGTAAAACGTATCCTCAGGATGACTACAGCAATGTCACAGAGAAGATTCTTTCCAAGGTGGGGAAGAACTTGCACAACCAAAAGCACCATCCTTTGTGGCTAATCAAGGAGCAGGTGAAGGAGCACTTTTACAAACAATATACAGGACGTCGTGGGACTCCGCTCTTTTCTGTCTATGACGGTCTTTCTCCAGTGGTTACAGTACAGCAGAATTTTGATAGTTTGCTTATCCCACAAAACCATGCCAGCAGAAGGAAAGAGGATAACTATTACTTGAACCGTGAACACATGCTAAGAGCACATACATCAGCTCATCAGTGGGACTTGATACACTCCGGCCTAGATGCCTTTCTGGCAGTGGGAGATGTCTACCGCCGTGATACGATCGATAACACCCACTACCCAGTCTTCCATCAGATGGAGGGGGTTCGGCTCTTCTCCTGTCATGAGGTAGGAGTTCTCTAGTTGGAGTGAAAGAGATTTTGGGTAAGTTGCATGGTCTTGTATTTGCTGTAAGCAAAGTGCATGCACGTACACGTCTTACAGCAGCACGTATTAAGCTGTACATTGATAAAGATCAAGTGATCGATCATGTAGTAATACTTCTAGTTTGGGAAAAGTACAGGTGGAAAATGTTGAATGTGAAAACCGCTATAAACTTCCCCAGAAAAATGGGGAGAAAAAGACAATATTCTTGAAAGCTAGCAAAGCCAAAAGATTATCTGAAAGGAAACAGCTTGTTCAGCTAACGGTCTGCACGATTCAGTTCTGGTTCTATCACAAGTCTCTCCCAGTGAGGTCACTTTACCAAAAACTTTGTCATACTAATACTTGAAGGACTCACGCGTGTGAGTTGTTGCAGCTACATCCAGAATGCAGTTTTTACACTGTCATCTTTTTTCTTTTAATAGCTCCAACCTTTTGTAAGTGAATGTCTTTTTTAATGAATTGTTCCATTCTTCATCTTATCCTAATGCTGCATTGAAGGGTTCATCTGTTCCAGCTGATAGTCATGGGTGTGTGATGCATGCACAGTAAACTCGTCAGAGTCCAGAGCCATCAGTTAAAGAGCTCTAGGTAGATGTCTAAGATTAAGTTTATATATTTTGTTGGCACATCTTACATGTTCTGCAAATGCTTGGGTGTCATTAAGTGTTCTACTGTATCATTGATCAGTGGTAAATATAAGCCAGTTTGTTTTCCAAATAGTAATTGATTTGTATGATTTGTGTATGCTTGTAGCAATACTGCCAAATTCACATTTCTATAACTAAACCTAGCTTATTCTAATAATGCTGAGATGCAGACCATTTGTAACATGATTCCAGTGGGTGGCAGGAGCTTGGCAGGGAAGCGTGATGCGTTTGGATGCCTGAGGGAAAACCAGGGTAATCACAGAGCACTGCTTTGCTTGCTGGGAGAAAGGGTTCGTGCTGTCTGCGCTGGTGTTTCCCACCCCATGCTGTCACTGCTCCTTCCACTTGGAAAACATACCTGCTCTGCAGATGTCCTGTCAGCTACGTGGTGTCGCAGTCAGCTTGCAACGGCTTCTCTGGTAACCAGGAAATCTGCAGACTTATCCAGTCTTGTTTGTTTGCGGTTCTTTGCCCATAGGCCTGTTTATGAATACAATCAGGGTATAGGCAAGAGAAAAATGTACAGTACTACATTAAGAAAATGTCATTTCTTAATGTTTTATGTTCATGATAATTTTTATTTACTTGAGCAGGAGCTCAGACACTCAGATGGAAAGATTTTGTCTGCCACAAAATTCAAATGACACTCTTGCAGGATGGAATTTCTGCAAACTTAGGTGTGATTGGTCCAACTGTTGAAATTATCGCTAATGAATATGCCCCTTAATAATTTTGGGTCCTAATGACAGACTATTTCTTTCTTCTCTACAAATTTAATAAGGGGAGTAATAATAATATTTTAGTAACTGGGAAGAAAGTTACAGAAATGTTCACTGACATCTTCTGTCTAGAAAGACATGGTGTATAGCAATCTGAGTCATTACATTGTAGATTTCTTGTTTCTTTTTCTCTTCTTTCTTTTTCCCCAAGAAAATGATTGAGACGTTACTGGAGAATGTGAATAGCTGATGAGTTTGAAGTTAACTATGTGCTGGAAAATGTGTCTGTCTGAAGAATGAAAGTCCAGTTGACTTTCTATACTGATGAAGAAAAAATAGTGGTATATGGTGTACAATGTGTAAAGTTTTGTTTGTTGGGCAACAGGCATAAATGCTAAATGCGGGCATGATCTAAAGCATCCTTTTTTTGCTTCAGCTGCAGATTAAATACTGATAGATTCTTGCGATGTGTAAAACTTCTTACAGTCATCGTCACAAGAGCCTTGTGGAAAAAATAGAATGTGTAATGCTGAAATTTCACTGGGGACTGTTTCTGTGTTTTATGTTCTGGTTGCCTGTTCAAAATAAGGCAAATTTAAATAATTCCAGAAGGAACTGTCTGAGTGGAACAAAACCTAAATGGAGGTAATACTACATGAGAGAAATATTTCTGTATTCATTTATTTATACCCATGTTTAAGTTGTAACCCAGTAAGCAGAGATGCGTGAATGTCAGAGCCTGTTACCTTCATCTCAGGCTTTTCATTCATAACCAGACTACGATCTCTGGTGAGAGGAAATTTGCACAGTACTGAGGATAAAAAGCTTCGGGACGGAGGGAAACACTGTTAGCTCTTAGCTACACGCCCTTGGTACATTTCATCTTGTGCCAATATAATAATTGTCTATGAGGTAGCAGGTTTCCTGCTCTACTGTGTTCTTTTGGTTTATACATTGTCTTCTCAGTGAAGGCGGCCATAGAGCCACGCGGGTGTCAGCAAACCCCAAAACCCAGAGTGGTTTCATAGGAGCTTCAATTTAGAGGATTTTGACATCTCATCTCAGTTTGGGAGCGGGAAATGAAAGTTAGCTCATCCTCAGCTGAAATTTTAGGCAGGAGAAGAAAGATGTCGAAGATGTAGAGAAGTGTCTCTCCTTTACAAATACTGAACTCTGTAGTCAAGGCTGGGTTAAAACACCTGCCTCGTGACTGAAACCTTGAGTATAATTCTTCGTCATATCAAGGTTAAAATCAATGCATTGGAAGTAAGACCTGGAAAAACAAATCATAGTTTGACAATTTTACTGTGAGACCCTTCTGAGCTGTTTGCTTCTTTGGCTATACTATTTTTCATGGTGGTTGGTTGGTTATTTTTGTAAGAGAAGTAATCTGTGAGTTGAAGATGGGCAGGTAATTGATGTTTTTCTGCAGCTTTGTATGAGTGCAGATATTAAAGTACTAAAGAAATTCCCATCTTCTAGGCTAGCTCATTGCTAAAATCTGGAATAATGCTGAAATTTTCCATAAACTTTTAAAAAGTGTCCTTGTACTGCTATCAAAGAACACCTGAAAATCTATTTAGACGCGTTTTCAGTATATCTAAAAGTATTTTAGGTAATTATTACCTGAATGTAATATGTGGAAGAGTTAGAAACTAACAGAAATAGTTAAAACCAGTGCCAAAACAGCTTCCCAAATGTGCTTCAAGAATTCTGGACAGAAAATGAACTGTTCTTCTCAAATAGTACCTCCAAATCGTATTTCTTTTGTATTCTTTTCTTCCACCATACCTATTTTCCTTCTAAAGGGTGCATAGATTTTTTTTTTTTCCCCTTCCATCTCAACTAAATTGCACTGGCTGCATTTTAGCCAGCAGAGGGAGCCAATATAAACCCGATGGCGATCACAGACCATTTTCTAGTTGACATCGAATAATATTTACACAATGGAAGGAGACTTCATAAGGTATTTTATAGCCTGTACTGAATTATACGTAAATTTTAAGGGGAACAGATGTGAAAACATAAGAATCCCTCCTCTAATTTAGTAACCTTGTTCCAATGGAGGCCAATACCAGATTGTTCAGAGGAAGAAAAGGTGCTCTCATTGGGCTCGTTTGTGCTAACATCTGAAAACTATAAATAGGGAGACTGCAAAGAAGTAGTAGGGATACATCTTTATTCTCCAGTGAAATGTTTTTGGTGGAAATGGCAACTTTTGTGTTAGGATACAATGGAAAACTGTAAATATTCCAGTTAAAAATAAGGACAACTACTCCAAAGCAGTATAGATAATTGTAAAAAAAACCCTGATATTGTAACTTCATAGTGTTTATATTCTGAAATGCAAAGACTTTTGTGCTAGGTAATAAAAGTGTAGGTTTTATTTTATTTGTATAAATACATACTTCTTTCCTCATCTTGTCATACTCGTGTACCCGGGCCATATTCCTTGTGTATTGTTAAAAAAGAAAGAAGTTGCTTTTATCCTTTTGCTTATGCTATGGGGTAGATGTGCGCACCTTGTTGACTTACATATTTTTAACTTTTTTTTCTTTTTAATATCAACACCTACCATCCTATGTTTTCACTTGCAAGTCTAGTGTCATTAGGTTTGACTTCTCAAAAATGCCGTATGTTACTGCAGATTTGGACACTGTGCTTCTGGATGCAACCATCCAGTCTACTCCTCATCCACCAAACAGCCCTCCCATCAGATCCAAATCTCTTCAATTTAGAGTGAAGGATGTTGTGGGGAATTGTGTCAGAGGCCTTACAGAAGTCCAGATAGAAGACATCCATAGCTCCTGTCTTGTCCACTGGTGTAGTCACTCCATCATAGACGGCCACAAGGTTGGTCAGGCAGGACTTGCCCTTGGTGAAGTCACAGTTGCTGTCTCAAATCACTTCCCTGTCCTCCATGTGCTTTAGCATAGCTTCTAGGAGGATCTGCTCCATGGTCTTCCCAGGCATAGAGGTGAGGCTGACAAAGTCAGTAGTTCCCGGGGTCTTCCTTTCTACCCTTTTTATATAAAAAGAGTGCAATGTTTCCCACTTTTCTGATCACCAGGGACTTCACCTGACTGCCATGACTTTTCAAATTTTATGGAGAGTGGCTTGGCAACTACATCAGGCAGTTCCCTCAGGACCCTGGGATGCATCTCATCAGGCCCCATAGACTTACGTCTGTTCAAGTTCCTCAGGTGGTCACAGACCTGATCTTCTCTTACAGTGGGAGGGGCTCTGCTCCCCCAGTCCCTGTCTTGCTGTCCATCCACTTGAGAGGTGTGGGAAGAGACATTGCCAGTGAAGACCACGGCAAAAAAGTTGTTGGGCACCTCAGCCTTCTCCTCATGTCTTGTTACCAGTTTGCCAGTCTTGCTCATTGTGGGGGTGTGCTTTCTTTGACCTTCCTGGCTGACATACCTGTAGAAACCCTTCTATTATTCTTAATGTCCCTTGCCAAGTTCAGCTCCAGCTGTGCCTTGGCCATCCTGACACTATCCCTACACAACTGGGCAGCGTCCCTAGACTCTTCTCAGGATACCTGTCCCTGCTGCTTTTTTTTTTTCTGATTTTTTTTACATAGGATGGACATCTATCACATATCTCCCTACGTGGATCCATGCTTGTGCTATCTGTCGATGACACTGCATGCCAGCAGTTGCTGTACCCGCATCTTAAGCACGTCTGGGGGTGAGGAGTGGTGCAGGCTGCGTGCATCTGGTGGGACACCCAGCTCAATAAGCTGTGCGCATCACATCAGGCTTCAGGTGCTGCTGCCTCTGGGGTGGTGGCTGAGATGTTGGCCGTGAGCACTGCATCAGTCCCGAGGAGCCTGAGAGATGGCCCTCCTTCTCTCCAGGAGCAGGGAGGAGCGTGCAGAAGCCCAGGCACCTGAGCTAGATCCACCACGTTAAGTGAAAGAAGAGCAGCTTGTTTGCTAGAACATTCTAAAGAGAACTTAACTTATTCGTGAAGCTGCGGCTTGGCTGAGTGATAGGAATAGGGGGGTTTGACTAGCTCAGGTGGAACTGACCTCGCTCTTGCAGGTGCCTGCCCATGTTGTGAATGTTGTATTATTCAGTGTTTTCCAAGTTGTGGTGTATAAATCGTGCCATAATAAATAGAGCTTCACTGCTCTGAGGACCCACGCTGTATTGTTTGTTAGTTGAAAATTTGACAGCGAAGGACATCAGAAGGTGTGTGAGATTTTCATATTTGTTCATGATCTAGAAAGCTTGAAAACTGCTAGTGCATCTTTTATTGCAAAGATTTTATATAAAATATCTTTTCAAGCTTTGTCTTATTTTGTCTTGTCCAGGAAAAAAAAAACCCCTAAATCCAACAAAGCCTTTCAGAATAAAGCAGTTAAATCTATTCAATGTGATATTTAAATTGTGCAGGG